>Ga0115564_10002407_pt1 | contig 16335 bp, 15 predicted proteins | sample COGITO_mtgs_1105_7_FD_88680 | JGI IMG/M metagenome (GOLD analysis project Ga0115564, IMG submission 88680) | Pelagic marine microbial communities from North Sea - COGITO_mtgs_110523 | ecosystem: Environmental > Aquatic > Marine > Epipelagic | place: Germany:Helgoland, sampling site Kabeltonne...
ATTTGTTCCTACGGTTATTTAAATTATTATGGTGTTTTAACAGTGATTAATTTGCTTTACGATTATCAGATCTTTTCAGAGCAAAAGTATGGAGGAATTTCTCGATATTTTTATGAAATATCTGAAGTTATTGCTAAATCAAAAGAAATTGATGTAAAAATTTTATCACCTTTGTTTATCAATAAGTATTTGAGTGCATCGAACTCAAATACAGTTCAAGGTATGTACATACCTCAAGTTCGACGGACAGGTAGAACTGTTAGATATCTTAACAGGGCAATATCAAGATCAATTGTTAATAAAACCCCACCTAATATAATCCATGAAACGTATTATAATAATACCGGTTTGGTCAAGATTGGTAGTAGTTGTAAAAGGGTTATAACAATTCATGATATGATTCACGAAAAATTCCCTTATTTTTTTAAAAAACCTGAACTTACTCAAAAAATAAAATCAGATGCTACAAAAAGAGCGGATAAAATAATCTGTGTTTCTGAAAACACAAAGAAAGACTTAATCGAAATATTAAATGTAAATCCGAATAAAATATCGGTTATTCATCACGGATATCCCAAAATAAGATTAAATAGGCAGAATTGTACGCCAGTAATGATTGGGCCATATATACTTTTTGTTGGAGACAGAAATGGTTATAAGAATTTTTACAGGTTACTAGCTGCGTTTAGTTATGCAACTTTATCGAATGATTTTACCTTAGTATGTTTTGGTGGCGGAAAATTTACTCAGATTGAATTAGGCGAAATGCGCCTACTCGGCCTGACAGATGAAAATATTACATATATTTCAGGAGATGATGACAAATTGGCAAATCTCTATATATTTGCATCCGCTTTTGTTTACCCCTCAATTTATGAAGGATTTGGTATGCCTATATTGGAAGCTATGTCATATCGATGTCCTGTTATATGCAGCAATACTAGTTCTTTTCCAGAAGTTGCAGGGAATGCAGTTGAATATTTTGACCCTTACGATGTTGAAAACATTATGCATGTTCTGAATAAAATACTTTTTTCGTCTAAGGAAAAAGAGTTAAAAATAATCGCTGGACTAGAAAATTTAACGAAATTCTCATGGGATAAATGTGCAACTACAACAGCTGAAATATACCTAGAAATAATTTGAATGAAATATATGAATAAGAACATACATAATAATAGCTATTTTAATTCTATAAGTTTTGATATTGAAGAGTGGTATCACGCAAATTATGATGACGTGTTAATCGATAGCTTTCAAAATAAAGCAACTAACCTTGAAGATAATGTTGATCGACTAGTAGATGTTTGTGAGAAGTATAGGGTTAAATCAACCTGTTTTGTGTTGGGAACCGTCGCTCGCGATAAACCTGAAATAGTGCGAAAGTTACATAATGCAGGTCATGAAATAGCTTCACATGGGTTTTCTCATAAACTCGTTTACAGTATGACTGAAAAACAATTTTTAAACGAACTAAAGCAATCAAAAGATATTTTAGAAGACATAACTGGTGAATCAGTTAAAGGTTTTCGAGCACCTTCATGGTCTGTAAGAGAAGATATTTTAGATTGGTATTATTCTGCACTTGAACAAGCTGGTTTTGTTTATTCATCCTCTGTGTATCCAGCATATACTTATTTATATGGTATTCGGGGTTTTTCACAAAATGCGCATTATCCAGAAATTAATGGAGCGAGGGTAAATGTTTTAGAAATACCGGTTCCTGTATTTGGTGCATTTAATAATTATGTTGGCTACTCTGGTGGATTTTATCTTAGGTTTTTTCCTGCTTGGTTCATTAAGTATTTATTGAACAGAGCTAACTCTAAGGGGCAATCTACTTTTATTTATTTACATCCTCGAGAGACAGATATAAATCAACCTCGTTTATCTTTGAATATACTTGAATCATTTATTCATTATTTTGGTATTAATGGTTGTGAACAAAAACTAGATAATATCTTGTCTTCAATTTCTGGAAGTTGCATACCTATTTCTGATGGAATAACAAAAATAAATGTCAATCAACATTGAGCTATTAAATTGAAAACAACGATTAAAAAAATTGAATACTACTTACTAAATGTAACAGAAAATGGTCAGGATTTATTAAATGATAATCCTGATTAGAGCATTAAAGATATCCAAAGTAGAACGGGGATTTACCAACGACATTTCGCTACGGAAGAAGATATGATTGAAATGGCGCGGTTGGCTACTGAAAAACTATTTGATAATGGAGTGAATTGTGATGCGATTGACTTACTTATTTTAGTAACACAATCTCCTGCATACCCATTACCCAAGTGTTTAGATGCCCTATTAGATCGTTCTGCAATAAATTTAAATGATATAGCTATGTTTATATTTCATCAGGCAAGTAAATTAGTAATAAAAAATTTAATTCGTAAATTAGAATGGAATGACCAAAAAGTATTTGTTAATTATAAGAATGTAGGGAATACAGTTTTTGCTTTTATTCCAATAGCCTTAAAACAGGCATTTGATGAAAAAAAACTACGTAAGGGGGATAAGGTAATGTCAGTAGGCTTTGGAGTAGACCTTTCATGGGGATCATGCCTGATGACATGTGATATTGCAGCATGATTATACTTACGGGTGCATCAGGAGGGATAGGACAAGAAATCATTCCATATTTACAAAGACTCGATGATGTAATTGGTATATATAATAAAAATAAACCAATTGAGAAAGATAATGAAAATGTAAAATATGTGCAGCTTAATTTACTTGACACAAATAAAGTTAAGAGATTCATTAACGAATACAAAAACGTACTTAAGAACATTACTGTTATCCATGGGGCAGCGGTGAAAGTTGACCAATTAGCTATGAATGTTAAGGAGGTTGATTGGGATAGTGTTATTGAAGGAAATCTTAAAAGTAATTTTCTTTTATCAAAGGCTTTGCTTCCACTTATGATCGAACAAAGTTGGGGGCGTATTATTAGTTTAACTTCGACAGGAGCACTTAGAGGCATGCCTGGAACTCTTGCATATTCAGTAAGTAAATCAGGCCTTATTGGATTCACCCGTGTGTTTGCTAAGGAATATGCTCGCTTCAACATTACGACTAATCTAATATCCTTAGGTTATTTTGACTGCGGATTATATGATGATTTAAGTGAAGATATTCAGAAGAAGCTTATAAATGAGTTACCTGCTAAAAGATTAGGGGGAGTTGAAAATATTAGTTATGGAATCGACTTTGTTATGAAATCAGATTTTACAAATGGTGCCACTATAAATATTGACGGGGGTATTTAATCTGTAATCTTTCATATAAGTTTGACACTTGAAAATGCGGAGTACTTGTATGACAGCTAGTGAACAATATATATTTAAATATAGTGAAGATCGTGAATTACATTTATTAAATCCCACAGGTGTATTCACACCGACGGGTACGACTGATGCACTTGTAAAAGCAGCAAGCCTTTATCTGAAAAAGCCAGGTAAATTATTAGATTTAGGCTGTGGGAATGGGGTTGCAGGTATTGCTGTGCATCAGCTTGGTTTTGTCGATGAACCTTTGTACTCTTCTGACCTCAGTCAAGATGCGGTCGACGTTACGGTTTTAAATGCTGCTAAATATAATTGCAAAATAGAGGCTAGATCAGGTTCAATATTCGATCCTTGGGAAGGGAAAAAATTTGACTATATCTTAAATGATATTTCTGGCATTGCCACTCGTGTAGCTCAAATTTCACCATGGTTCAACTCTGTGCCATGTTCGTCAGGGGAAGATGGGGCAGATTTGATAGTGGAGATGTTGCTGGCGGCAAAAAAACATCTTAATAAAAATGGTGCCTTATTTTTTCCTGTTATATCGCTTTCAAATGTAGAACGTATATTAAAAGTTGCAGGCGAAGAGTTTAAAAATGTTAAGCTCTTAAGTAGTAATGAATGGCCTATGCCTAAAGAAATGAGTTTACATATAGAACTTCTTGATGAGCTCGCTAAAACTAATATTATTAGTTTTACAAAGAAATTTGGTTTGATGACATATTATACTGATATTTATGTTGCAACCAATTAATTTCATATTATTTCATAATAGTAGTTTAGGAGAATTACATGGTAACTGAACAACAAGTGATAGAAGTTATTGCTAATGCTTTAAATATTAAAAGTGATGAAATAACTGCATCAAGCTCTACTGCTAATGTTGAAAGTTGGGACTCTTTAGGACACCTAAGTAAACTTACAGCATTAGATCAAAGGTTTGATGGTAAGATCGCAGAAATTGGGGAGATGGCAGAGGCAGAATCTTTAGACAAAATCATTAACTTATTAAAGTCTCATTCTTTGATATAAATGTTGTTTTTATGAACTGTAATATAAAGGTAAATAAAATAGATCATGAGGGTCTTAAATCTTTTGTTGGTTTATCAAAAAGTGAATATGATAGTACAAATGCAGTAACGGACTATGATCAAATGGTATGGAAACATTTAGATACGGCCCATGGTCCATCTACTGCTATTAACCTCAATTGCAAAGATGTTACTGTAGGTAGAGTTTTACTCCAGCCAAGAAAAGTAAGAGTAGGAGAAAAAGAAGTAAATATAGCTTTTGCCACAGACTCTCTTGTTCTTCTAGAATTCAGGCGTCCAATTAGCAACTTTTTCTCTATAATGAAGGAAATTAAGCATATTGATGACTTTTCTCTGGTATTACATACATCAAATGAAAATACAGAGGCCATTTATCATAATGTTCTTACATTTAAATGTCCAATTTCATTATCTGGTTATGGGGTGCCGGTTAACTTAAGAGTAATATTTAAAAAAGTAATCGGATTCGATTCTGCGATATTTGAAATTATCAATTTGCCATATCGATGGCTCATCAGTTCAGTATGTTTTATAGCAAAATACTTGTCTGCCTTAGTTATTACATCTGATCCACCTGATGAAAATGTATTAGATCATCATATTGAAAATCATAAGTTTTCAGATGATCTTCAGATAATCCGATCATCGGCGTTTTTAAAGTGGCGATTTAATGGCTCCCCACATTGGAAAGCAAACGTTCTACATATTTACTCTAAACATAATTATGTAGGATACCTCGCTATACGAGAAGTTGAATTGGACGGATTAAAATTTACAATAATAATGGATTTTTCGGTCAATGCTGACTTATCATGGTTTGCTGTTTTATTTATTCGGCTTAGTGTAATTAAAATTGCGATAAACAATAGAAGTGATGCTGTTTTTACATTGCTAAATCATAGAGCTGATATGGCTAAAAAGTTCACAGGGATACCTTTTTTTAAAGTTCCAGATCGTTTATTACCTCATAAAACACCATTTTTTGTCCACATTAACGATGAGTCTATATTTTCTATAGATACCCTTAAAAAGCTACATATTACATTAGCTGATCTTGATTATTTTTGATCAGGGATCATTTGATTAGAGACAATAATTATTTTTTAGGGCTTATAATGAAAACAGTTGCCAAGCGACAGGAGAGTTTTATGAGGGCAATATTGTTGGTTTTACTTTTTTCATTTTTAATCGTTTCAGGCCAAGTTCTATGGAAGTTGGCTATAGATAAAAATGGTGGGTTAATTAATCGGGATTATACAGCTATTCAAAATTTCTGGAATCTATTATTGTCACCCTATATGTTATTTGGTATCGGAATATATATGTTTGCAACGGTGTTTTGGATGTATTTGCTCGGTGAGTACGAGTATAGTTTTATATACCCAATGTCTTCAATGACTTTTGTTATGAGTTTATTTTTTGCGTCGTATGTTTTTGATGAAGAAATTACTTTATACAAAATAATTGGAGTTCTAATTATTATTCTTGGTGTTTTTATCGTGACAAAAGGAAAATAAATTTGAACAAAACATGTCATTTATGTGGTGAGGAGTCTACGCTTAATTATAAGCGAAATATTGCTGTCGTGATTCCTTGTTATAAAGTCAAATCGTCAATATTATCTGTCCTTAATTCCATAGGGAGTGATATAGATAAAATATATGTTATTGATGATAGTTGTCCTGAAGGTACGGGGAAGTACGTTGAAACCCAAAACAATGATAGTAGAGTTTCTGTTTTATATCACGATTACAACAAAGGAGTTGGCGGTGCAGTTATAACTGGCTATAAAAAATCGCTTGAGGATTTAATGTCAATTATTGTTAAAATTGATGGAGATGGCCAGATGAATGCTGAACTTATATCGAATTTTATACGGCCCCTAATTAATGGGACTGCAGATTACACTAAAGGCAACCGGTTTTTTGACTTAAATTTTTTATCAGATATGCCTTTTATAAGAATTTTTGGAAATTCAATTTTATCTTTTGTTAATAAATTAACCAGTGGTTATTGGAATATCATGGATCCCACAAATGGTTATACTGCTGTCCATTCAAAAATATTGCATCATTTACCATTGGATAAAATTGACAATCGTTATTTTTTTGAGAGTGACATGCTATTCAGGTTAGGAACAATTAGGGCGGTTGTTCAAGATATCCCTTTAGTTGCTGTATATGGGGAAGAAAAAAGCAATCTAAATATTTTTAAAATTACAACTCAATTTCCACTCAAATATATAAAAATAATGTTTAAACGTATATTTTATTCTTATTTTTTACGGGACTTTAATATTGCAAGTGTTGAGCTAATGTTTGGTTTAATTCTTTTTTTCGGTGGTTCTATTTATGGTTCTATACACTGGTATGAATCATATATTACCAATGTTGCCACTTCTTCAGGAGTTATTATGCTTGCTGCACTACCTGTAATTTTGGGTTTTCAACTACTCTTGTCTGCTTTAAATTACGATATCAACAATACTCCAGATAAAGTTATTCATACTTTTCTCTAGTCTTTTAATCAAGGAAAAATTAGTGAAAGATATATATCATAATTTTACAAGTACTGTTAGATATATCCTTAAAAGTTTTGTTGAAGGTAAGGTAAGCCAAGATTCTTCTCTTGTATGGCGACTTTTGGCTCAATGGGGCTTTTTATCTTTTATTTTGATTATCTATTTCAGTAGAGCGCTAAATTATTTGGGGCCAACAATTACCCCTGACGCAGAAACAACTTATTTGCCTTATGCCCAAAAGGTTCTCGACCAAGGATTTAGTTTTTTATTTACTATCGATTCAATCTTAATTGCACCGGTTACTTACTTTTGGCCTGCATTATTTGGTGGTGAAGCATTTTCAGTGAAATGTGCGAATGTTATAAGTGGACTGTTTATGGTGATGTTGGTATATGCGATAGGTAAACGATGTCACTCACATATTGTTGGACTTATAGCTGCGTTTTTATTTGCTAGATCTCCATTGCTCATTCATTGGATCCCAACAGTACTGAGTGAGCCACCATTTTTTCTATTTACGCTCATGTGGATTTGGGCAAGCTGTGAAGTAATTGGAAATAGAAGATGGGCTATTCCGATAGCTTCACTTTCTTTAAGTTTATCAATTTTAACTAGAGCAGCTTGGTTATATCCATCAATTTTTTTCCTTATGCTTGCATTGCTTTGGTTATTTATTAAACCTGAAGATAAGAGGATTGCATTTGATTTAATCCTCACACTTTTATTGGCATTGATTCTTCCTGTTACTGTCATCGTTAAGAATTATATTTTATTTGATTTCCCATCAATTGCTCTGGGTTCTGGATTTGCATTCTATCTAGGTACGAATTTAATGACTAATGGGTTTGAGCCATATTTTCTGGGCGTAGGCTATGGTGGTGGAGAGAATGCTAAAAGTGTACTTGGTGATAAGGAACACTTTTTGGTTGCCATAGAGTTTCTTAAGGATAGAAGTATTACTGAGTTTTCAAGTTGGTTTTTTCAGAAGATTTCTTGGGCCCTATTATTTAGTCCGGTTGATGTATCTTTTAAAGTTTCGGTCTGGCGAGTGCTTGAATTGTCATTTGTAGTATTAGGTTGTTGGTGGGGTATTAAACAGCGGTCAATTTTCGTGTGGTTATTTGGTCTTGCTTTATTACTTCAATTATTTCAGTTGGTATTTGTATTATATAATCCACGATATAGTGCGGGCGGGTTAGAATTCTTGCTGATACCTTTAGCTGCAATAGGTATCGTAGCGTTTTTCAGCTCACTAACAGGGGTTGCTATCACTTTTTTAAATTTATTAGTTCCTAAGCCTAGCAGTAACGCAGTCTTTAACGTATTCGAGAGCAAGAAGTACACGTATCTTGGTTGTTTTCTAATTATAGTGTTAGTAACTTTGCTAAGTTTTAGATCTGCCCCAGTCCTTGATGTGCCACCAAATATTCCAACTACAATCTTATTTGAAAAAAATTATCCAATGTTCAACGTCAATAGCCTTTTATCAACAAAGGAGACAGTCGATGGGTACAATAGCATTGTTATAAATGTTCCAAAACAAATATTGCCTGAATATCCTGATTATGCTGTATGGCAGATTAATATGGCTATATTGGGTAAAAAATTAGCTGACTGCAGTCTTGCAACTATCCAATTTAATCCAATAAAGAGCACATCAAACAATAGTATTGTGAGTTTTAAAGTGAATGATGATGGTGACATGCATACTTACAATATTGGAACATTAAGTGCATTTCCATTTCTTGATGGAAAACTTAATTTAAAAGTAAACTGTAGTTCTGGTATTAATGTGAGTAAGATATCTTTGATTGTTCCGCATATGGTAAAATATTATTGGGGAAGAATTAAGTAGAAATTAAGGCTGGTACGTTTAATGAAAAAATATGTAACGCGAGTAATTGGTGCGTTATCAATGCTGAGTGTTGATAAAAATACAAAAAGATTTATTAATCACAATATTAAAATATGGAAAGATTTTAAACCTAATAATCCTGATTCAGTTATATTAGCTGAATTTCACAATATAACTCCTATACTAATTGCAGTTTCATATTTTTCAAATATTCTTTCTAGAAAACATAATGCTGAGATAAAAACATTTGCCTCCAAAAAACTTTATCATCATCGGTCAAAGCGAAAAATATATAATTCATTTAATACTTCTGGCCATGTCACTACATACCTAAACAAAGAACAAAAAGTATTGAAGGATGATATTTTAAAAAACTTATTGCCAGGCATTAAGTCAAAACAAGATGTTTTTGACCTTACTGTTAAGGGAGTTTGGATTGGCATTGATATTTATGAGTCGTATTTACGTGAGCTATCAGAACCTACAATCAGGCTAAATGATAAAAGAATAGACGATTTTATTGAAAGAGGTGTAGGCGTGTTAATATTCTGGCTTGATTATTTTTCAATAAATAATGTTGCTGGAATAATTGTTTCACATGACCAATACTTAGACCTTAATGTTCTTTGCAAAGTTGCTTACGCAAATAAAGTCCCAGTTTATCTCCCAAACTGTATTGGAGGGACCTATGCAACTGAACCTTTCTCTGTTCATTCTAATTATTCCACTTCTAAAAATAGATTTGATAGTCTCACTTTAGATGAGCAGGCTAAGGCACGTGCAATATCTAAAGAACAACTAGACAAAAGGCTCAATGGTGAAGTGGGTGTTAATATGGCCTACTCTACTGAATCAGCATTTTTACCCTATAATCCTAAGAATCGTGTTTTAAGAAAAAGTAATAATATTAAAATTCTTATTAGCTCACATTGTTTTTATGATAACCCGCATGGTTATGGTGGATTATTGTTTTTAGATTTTTATGAATGGCTTTGTTTTATTGGTAATATATCAGAAAAAACTAATCATGATTGGTATCTTAAGGTTCATCCGGATCCGAAGCCAGGCACTTTAGATAATATTGAAGAAATTTTACAAAAATTTCCTAAAATCACGGTTATTCCTCATTTAACTTCTCATGTGCAACTGGCTAACGAAGGTATTGATTTTGTTTTGACTTGTCATGGTACGGTTGGTGTTGAATATCCAGTGTTAGGTAAACAAGTTATAAATGCTGGTTTTAATCCTCGTTCATCCTTTAGTTTTAACTGGAATCCAATAAGTATTGAGGAGTATGAAAATTATTTGTTAAATTTAGATACTTTAAATATTGATATTGATATTAATGAGGTATATGCGAATTATTATATGCAACATTATTATTATCAGGTTGACGATTTTATTTTCACATCATATGAAAATTACCTATTAGATTTGACTGACGATCAAAGGTCTAAGGCAGATACCTTTAGATATTTCATTGAACAACTTGATGATGTTCGACATAAAAAAATAATGAATGTTTTCCAAGATTTTATAAAGTCCAAAAAGAGACATCTTTTTAGTAGGGGGCCAGAAGATGACTAATTTTTATGTCATTTTTATAAGTAGAACGTGAGAGAAAAATTTTATTTTTTTCATTTATTTTATTATAAATTTTATTAAATTAAAAAAATAAAATATTAAAAAAACTAAAAACTCTCAGCCTGAAGTGTACATTGAACAGTGCATACATATTGTAATTCAGCAGAATTTTGATAATCGTGAATATGTAATCGTTGATGGCGACTCTGTTGATGGATTGAAAAAAATACTATAATGGAACAAATAAAACCCACCTTATTGGTATTCTATACCCAGTCAAGTGTCGACTCATACATTTAATGAAAGAGCGCTTAACAGTAAAGGAATATGACTTGTATTTTTAAATTAGATTTGGTTTTCTTGACTATGATAGTTTGAAGAAAATATTCTAGTAGTTATTGAACGGTAATAGGAGGCGCACGAAACGAGATGACCATTCGATTAGAGAATATGGTTTATGATATGCACCAATACGTAACTTGCAGGGGATAAATTTTTCCAGAGTTTAGGATTTGATATTTTTAAGCGAATTAAAAAGTCACAAATGGCGTTTTTGGAAAGGAGAGAGAAATACACCCTTACATATGTGCTAAGGTTGGAATTAAAAAAAATTATCTAAAATAAGTGCAAAGATAAGTAAAAAAATTATGGATTTTTAGAGGTGCTCTTTAATGATTAAAAAAACTAAAAATTCACGTCCTCTGATTTCAGTAATAACAGTTTGTTATAATGCCAAGGATTACATTGAACAATGTATGCAAAGTGTAATTAAACAGGATTATGGTAATTATGAATATGTCATTATTGACGGAGGATCTACTGATGGAACGAAAGAAACAATTGGAAAGTACAAAGAAAACTTGTCTTATTGGCATTCTAAGTCCGATCGTGGATTAGCGCATGCATTTAATGAAGGAGTCCTTCATAGCAAAGGAATCTGGTTGATATTTTTAAATTCGGATGATTATTTTCTGGAAGAGGGTACTTTAAAGAAAATATCTGATGAACTATTGAATAACGATAGTGCAGACGTTATCTTTGGCCAAGTGAACATTGTAAGCCGAGAAAAAACTCCTCATTATATTGGTGGGCCTTATGGTGGGGAGTTTAATTGGAATGATTTCCTTTACAGAGACACTATCCCTCATCAAGCCGCTTTCACTAATAGACGTTTATTTGAGCAAGACGGGTTATTTGATGAAAATTTTAATATAGCATTGGATTATGAGCACTATCTTCGAAAAGGACCTGCATTACGTGCAACTTATGTAAGTCAAACAATATCATGCATGAGAGACGGTGGTTTAAGTCAGGAAAGTATAGGGCTTTCAATAAGAGAGCAGCACCTGGCAAGAATCACAAATGAAGTTATGCCTTCTTTTCGTGCATATAGAATATACGTATGGGTTTTATTTAGAGCTTTTGCTGGTCGTTATGCAAAGAAATTTCTCAAGTTTGCGAAATAATTTATGAATATTTTTTGTTAGTTTTATTATTTTAGCATCACAGGAAAGAAAAATGGCACTTCCAGAACAAAGGTATTTATCAGCAGAGTATATTACAGAGAACCCAACTTGGGATGCAGAAGACAGTCCTTGGAAAGCAAAAAAAGTGGCACAGCTAATCGTTGGTTCAGGTGTACCGTCAAATAATATCTGTGAAGTCGGATGTGGAGCTGGTGGAGTGCTTGCCAGTTTAAGGAGTTTTTTTCCGGATTCGTTGTTGACTGGATATGATATTGCAGAAACTGCAAAATCTCTATGGGATAAGCATTCATCATTAGATATCAGGTTCTTCGTTGGAAATTTTCTTGAGGTGAACACAGAGCATTTCGAGATCATTTGTATCTTGGATGTAATTGAACATCTTCAAGATCCATTTTATTTCCTTGATAATATTAAAAAACATGCAGATTATTTCGTTTTCCATATACCTTTAGATTTGTCTTCTGTTAGTGTCTTTCGAGAAAGCCCCATTCTAAAGGTCCGAAACACGGTAGGTCACATACATTATTATACTAAAGAATTGGCTTTGTCATTACTTGTTGAGAGTGAATTTGAAATCATTGATTGGAAATACACAAACGCTAGCTTATCAGGACCGGGAGGAACTTGGAAAAGAAGGCTAGCAACTATACTTCGACAAGTTTGTTATGGCGTCAATAAAGATATGGGCGTACGGCTTCTTGGGGGAGAAACGCTGATTGTATTAGCTAAACCAATTTAATAGACAATTCATGGCTTCTATATTTTACAATGGAGCGAATTTTAATGGCAAGGTCTTATCAAATAACTTTTTCAAAGCGTGGAGAGTTTTAAGTGTTACATATAACAACTAATATTATGATTGTACTGTTATTGCTACTATATCTTCGAAAACAGAGCTCTGTTTCAAATTATATTATTGCCATTACTATTTATTTATCGTTGCATTATGCATTTGCAGTAGTTTTGACGTTTGTAGATGGTTCACATATACCTAATAAAAGTTTTCATACTACAGGAGTCCCTTTACCCATTAAGATGGTAGGACTGGCATTTTTATTTTTCTGTGTATTGATGATTTTATACAAAGTAAAAAATCAGCTTTATTCGGTAGTAATGAAACACAAATACATTTTTTTCAAGTTTACTTTTATATTATTAACATTTTTATTAGTGTCGGCATGGCATGGTTATTTTTTGGAAACAGAGGTTGTTCATCGTAGTTCCTTAATGTTTATTCACAATCATATATATGTAACTGCAGGCGTATGGGTATTAGCACTTTTCATTGCTTTTTCACTTATGGCAAGCCAAGCAAGATTATTGAAATATAAAGCTGATATAAATAAGTTGGTTTTAACACTGGTTATTACACAAGTGGTTTTCGGGCTTTATGAATTATCGACTGGTCACTCATTTGCAACTACACATTCATCATTCCGGGCGGCAGGGACTTTATTCAATGCTAACGTCTTAGGTCTTTGGGCGGCAGCCATTACACTTATAGTTTCTTATTTGTACTACATGAAGCATATAAAACTTAGAATGCTAGTGTTCTCATTTATTATGTGTTCTCTTGTTTTTGTATTATCCGCTTCCCGCAGTGGCTTGCTTGCTTGTTTCGTCGGTATGTTTTTTGCTTTAATTCTGATTAGCACAGACAAAGAAAATAACAAGATGCTACTTAGGTTTAAAATATTACCTATGGGACTAATGTTAGCATCATTACTATCTGTTATTTCAATTACAAAGGTAATGGTATTTTTTGTTAAATCTGGAATGCTCATTAATTCTCTATCAGTAAATGCAGATAGATTGATTTATCTTGTTCCTGACTTGTTAATATACTTCTCAAAAAAATTGTCGAATTATTTTAGTGTTAATTTAGATTTTATTTTTATTAACATTTCAGGACTGGGACATGAACGTGAAGGTATTAACAGAGCAATGGAAGGACGATTTTCAACTAGTGGTATTGGTATTAATATTGATAATACATATATTTATGTTCAAGCCATTTCGGGTTGGTTATCATTCTTAGTCTTTATGTTTATTTTAGGATTTACATGTTGGTTGGGTATTAGGAAATATATTCAATCACCAGATTTGACTTCTGTGTATACACTTTCTTTTATGTCAGTTTTATTATTTTCAGGACTATCAATGCGCACGTTCCAACTGTTTCCACTTTGGATATTTTTTGCAGTATTTCTTGGTATTTCGTTATGCTGGTGGCTTGATTTGAAACATGATAAAAATTTATCAAATTAAACGATAAGGTTGTTATTGTATATGAGTTTCATTTTGCACGCTCCAAATATCCATCAAGGTGGAGGTTTGATCTTGTTGAAGACAATATTAGAGAACTTACCTAAAAACAGCATATTATTTCTTGATATACGCCTTCCCTTTCCGACAAAAGAATTACTAAATGCTAAAGTTTTTTGGGTGAAACCAACGATATTAAGCCGTCTTAGAGCTGAATGGAAACTTAAATCAGTTGCAGTTGAAAGTACAGATGTCATTTGCTTTGGAAATCTTCCCCCATTACTTTCATGCAAAGGTAATGTTACTTTATTTATACAAAATCGGTATTGTATAGACAAATCTATTTCTTTAAATGAATTCAAAATTAGGATTCGTATACGAATTCTCATTGAGCGATTTTGGTTTCGCTCTCGATTGGACTATATTAAAAATTTTGTTGTTCAAACGAAATCAATGAGAGAAATTTTAAGAGCTAACTTTGAGAAAAATGCAAAAATTTTACCTTTTGTTCCTAATTTTAATTTATCTATGAAGGAAGCTAATTTAAAACTTGATGAATCACAGTTTGACTTTGTATATATTGCGTCAGGAGATCCTCATAAAAATCATAAAAATCTTATCTACGCTTGGATCGAATTATCAAAATCTGGAATACATCCGTCCTTGTGCTTAACTATTGATAACTCAACATACTTTGAATTATGTGATTGGATAAGGACCATCAGTAAGGAGTATTCGTTAAATATAGAAAATTATGGTTTGATAAAACATTCAAAAGTCCTTTCTCTTTACAAGCAATCAAAAGCTTTAATTTTCCCATCTTTTTTGGAATCATTTGGACTTCCTTTGGTTGAAGCATCTTTTTTAAATTTACCAATAATTGCGTCGGAGTTGGACTATGTCAGAGATATAGTTTCACCAACTCAAAGTTTCGATCCATCTTCTTCAACTTCTATAGCTCGTGCAGTCAGAAGATATTTGAATAACCCAGAAGATTTCGTACAACAGGTTGATGTTAATGCTTTTATCAATACAATATTTGCCGATAATGCTTAAAGGAATAGATTAAAAGTTGTTTAATTCACACCTAAAAGAACGTGAATGTAGGTTTAATTATAGAGGTAAAATATGTATCAAATTTTTCTTAATTTATTTAGAGACGAGTCTGTAAAGTTATCTTGATCCGAAAACTAATTATATGAAAAAAGTGTTGATAACAGTTTTTTACGGCTAAGATGGGAGTTATTTAGCCCAAAACTGACTCGGAAAAATATTAAGTGCATGGTGTCGTCAAAATAAATTCTTTGCTCAATAGAAGTTTTTCTGACTACCACAACATGAGATTATATATTTGTGTAATGTGTTTGAGGCGGATATAACTTGTAAGATAGATGTTGGGGAGATTTTATGCAAAGCTGATTTTGATGAAATCTACCCTCTTGCTGCGTTGCACCATTCATCTAAATAAAGACTAGTAGAGGTGGGATGAATATAGCTAGGGAAGTCGGCTTGCCAGTACATAAAGGTTTGGAGGCAGAGCTTTCAAAACACCTATCTGATATGAACGGTGTGATTGGGGGTAACCCTTACTTCATATTAGCATCACCATATAGCGACCTAATGACTCTTAAAGCGTTTTCTAGGAATGAAAAATATTAATATAGTGTTAGATTTAATAAACTAGCACTTAATGACAGAGTTGTAAATGAAGTGACAAGCGCTTTAAAACAGACAAAATTTGTTGTTGTGAGTACAAAGGATTGCTATGGACTAATTGATTTAAAGACATTTAATTTATTTAATAAGATAATGTGACATGTCAAAAATACATTTTATATTGTTGATGAATAAATTACGCCCCATGAAGAAAATCTTGCAATTAAACACGTAGACAGGTTCTTGGTCTAACCTAAAAAATAATAACCATTGAAAATATTATGGATTGAAATAATTTCATTAATATATTAGAGATTAAATTGGATAAAAAATGTATAGATATATCAAATTAAAAATAAAATATTGGTAGTGTTTTGCACTTTATATCAATTTGAAGAAGAATATGAGATCTCAGGACGTAACGCCTCTAAATTAAATGCCTATTGGATTTAGATTCATATTTGGAATTAGTGTAGTTTCGCCTAGACAACTGCTATAACTGAGAAATATCCTGATTTTAATTGACGTTAACAATTAAGCATTAAAGTATTACCTTATGAATAAAAAAATTCTAATAGTTTTTGGCACTCGTCCAGAAGCAATAAAAATG
>Ga0115564_10002409_pt1 | contig 16311 bp, 12 predicted proteins | sample COGITO_mtgs_1105_7_FD_88680 | JGI IMG/M metagenome (GOLD analysis project Ga0115564, IMG submission 88680) | Pelagic marine microbial communities from North Sea - COGITO_mtgs_110523 | ecosystem: Environmental > Aquatic > Marine > Epipelagic | place: Germany:Helgoland, sampling site Kabeltonne...
AAACCAAAGGTGCCGCGTTCGTCGGTTTGCATTTCACCGCCCAGTAAGTGCACGTGGTTGCCATTATGATTGGCGAGGACTTGCGCCACGCCGATTGAATTTGTCGCAACCGTCAAATTGAAGTGGTCTCGAAGTTTTTCTGCGACAAACGCTGTTGTCGATCCAACGTCTAGGAACAGGGTCATACCGTCGTCGACTTTGGTGACGACGGATGTTGCGATTGCTCGTTTTTCAACTGAATGCTCGGCGATGCGGCGGAAAAAGCTGGGCGCGTTGCGCGGGCCCGCCAAATAGGCGCCGCCATACATCCGCTCCAATACGCCGGATTTGGACAGCTACTTGATGGTGCGTCGCACAGTTTCTTCAGAGACATCCAGCGTTTTTGCCAGCTCTGCACTGCGCGCCGACCCGCCCAAGCGGTGCAACGCCTCGAGCAGTTCAAGTTCGCGATGGGAATGTTTTGTGGTTTTTTTCATATGTGACTTTCTAATTCCACAAACTCCCACATTATTGACCAAGTTTACAGAACAATTCGAGGACAATCACACAATTGCAGTCATTTTTTATGCACATTGGTTGGAATCCCTCTTTCCAGCCAGCCATTTTTTTGCGCTATTTGGACGTGCGGCATCAAAAAGGATTCGCGCGATGGGCAACCCCAAGAACGTCTTGTTTATCGTCATCGATCAGCTGAGGGCCGATTGTGTCTTTGGCGAACTGGCCGCGCACTTAGACCTGCCTAATTTACGGGCGCTCATGGCAGATGCGGTAACGTTTCAACGCCATTTTTCGGTGGTGAACCCATGCGGCCCTTCAAGGGCGTCACTGTTGACCGGACAATACGCAATGAACCACCGGTCAATCCGCAATGGCACACCGCTGCGCCATGATGTGCCCAATGTCGCGACAGAAATGCGTAAGGCGGGCTATATGCCGATGTTGTTCGGTTATACCGATACGTCGCAAGATCCACGCGTTTTCCATGCAAACGACCCGGCGCTGCACAACTATGAACACTACATGACCGGCTTTCAGGAAATTACCGAAATGCGGTATGAAAGTTCGTATCCTTGGCGTTCACATCTCATCAGCCAAGGATACAAGTTTGAGACATTCGCAAGCGTATATCAGCCCGTTTCGCCAACGGGCGATATACCCAAAATAAACGACCCGGCTTTATACAGGGCCGAAGACAGCGACACAGCTTTTCTGACCGACCGTTTCTTGGCAACAATGCCTGCCTACAAAGAGAAAAACTGGTTCGCTCATCTAACTTACATCCGTCCACATCCTCCGCTCGTCGCTCCAGCCCCGTTCAACGATATGTACGATCCAGCAGAGCTACCGTTACCGACGCGCCTTGCTGATCCTGCTTCTGAAGCTGCAGTCCATCCGTTTTTTGGACCAACGTTGGAACAAAAAACACCTGCCGGAAATGTCGTTGGCTTCCCTAATCTGCAACCCACTGATGAAAATATCCAAACACTCCGATCCATTTACCTGGGCTTGATCACCGAGGTGGACCTGCACATTGGCCGTGTGATCGGTTTTCTCAAAGACAGCGGCCAGTACGACGACACACTGATCGTTGTGACTGCTGACCATGGCGAAATGCTGGGTGATCGGCACAGCTGGAGCAAATTCACTGTCCACGACGCGGCCTATCATACACCGCTCATCATTCGACAACCGGGTAACGCTGCACGAGCGGGCACCGTCGTTATGGAGCCGGTGGAGACGATCGACATAACGCCAACAATACTTGAGTGGGTCGGCCAGGAAGTTCCCAATTCGATGGACGGGAAATCTCTATTGCCATTGCTGCGTGGTGACGTACCTGAGGATTGGCGGGCCTATTCCTTCTCAGAGTTGGATTTCGCCGAACCAGAAGCGCCGACACTTTGGGAAAATGCGCTTGGGACCGGACCTAGCGATTCATCTTTGACGATCCTACGTGAAGCCCGGTTTACACTTGTCGAATTTGCCGCCGATCTTCCACCAATCCTGTTCGATCATGAACGGCACGGCGAAGCCGAAAATGTAGCCGATCAGTCAGAATATCAAAGCGATCTCAACAGACTGACCCGACTGATGTTACGGCATCGTATGAAAAACATGGATCATACGCTTTCTTTGATCACCATCACAAATGACGGCCCGCGCCAAAAGTCGCGCCACCAAAAGGCCTAGAGCGTTTGTCCTCTCAATCCAAAGGAAACATCGGACGTGGCACATTCTTATAACCCAATGACGCGTAATTGAGTGTACACAATGCGCCGCTGTCACAGACAATAATACGCCCTGCAATAGACGTGAACGCAGCTCTGAAATGCTGCATCGACTTCAAGGCCACGACGGACTTTTTGGCCGGATCAATCCCGAAAGTTTCAAACTGTTTGAGATCCAACATCTGATGAGCAACGCTCACGATCAGTATCTCGATCCCGGCAACATCAAGCACTGCGGTTATGCCAAAGCTCCGCTCCAAACCACCTAAAATGGGGCCGCTACCAACAACACGACCATCTCCGATCCATTTCACCTTGCCCGTGACGCTCAGGGGACCACCACCAAATTCAGGCGCCATCGCACCGCCAATGCTTAGCGTAACCTCCGCGCCAACGGTTTGATCATTCAGGAACGCGGCGGCGACCGGGTCGACAAGCGGACCAAAGCAGGCGTTATCGACTTCTGCGCCAATTAATGCAGCCAGTAGGTTAGTGGCGTCCCCGTAGGCCCCTGAACCAGGGTTGTCGGCATAATCTGCAATCACCAAAGGGCCCGCGTCACCGTTCCAATTCATTGCGGCCTCGGCAGCCTCAGCGGTGCTAAGATACGAATTCAAAGCTTCATGGCGCCGATCCCAAATGTCATCGGCCAGTGTCTCGGCAGTCTTGCGGTGCGCTGCGGTATCGCCGTCGCACGTGATCAAAACAGTTGGACCAACTTCGGCAATGTCAGCGCAAGGAAACGCTCCGTTGATGCTGATAGCATAGACGCCTTTGCGGGTCTCATAGGCCCGCGCTAGGGCGTGACGCTCGATCATTGGACCTAGATCTGTACGTCCCCCATTCGCCTCTTCCAGCATAGGACGATGTTCGCGCAGCGTTCTGGGCTGGATGTCACCCGTCATCGTGCGTTGCAAAAGCTCCGCAGCACGCCGCCCAGTTGCGCGAATATCCACATGCGGATAGGTCGTGTACGACACCAAAATTTGCGCGAGACAGCACATCGTGGTGGTCACATTGGCGTGCGGATCAAGGGTCACCGCGATCGGCACATCCGGGCCAATGACAGCACGCAGTCGGTGTAAAATCTCGCCTTCACCGTCATCAGAAAAATCTGTAACCATCGCACCGTGAAGCATCAAGAATACACCGTCCCAATTGCCTGCAGCTGCTGCGATCAATGGTGCGGTCAGTGTTTCAAAGGCATGGCGTGTAACGACGCCACCGGGTCCGGCAGCCGCACTAATTACATGGCTGATATCCCAATCATGGTCCCGTCCGGCATCCAATAACCCGGCCAGTTCTGTGTTGTTATCTCCGCGTGCCACAACTGCCTGTTCACCATCAAGAAGGTAACGGTCTTCGAAACTTTGCAGAGTCGTGGGGCGGACATTAAAAGTGTTGGTTTCGTGTGCGATTTCTGCGCTAAGAACTCGGAATTTCAACGTAGTGTTCCTCAGGGTTGGTGGCGTGCACTGCTATGGTGGCCGCTCGTGCAGCCTCCAGAGAAACTACGGTTTGCTGTCTGATTTACTTGTGGCCGAATTGTCGACGTGCCCAGTGAACTTCCCATATAGCTTTGCAACTTTGTTCATCCGCACTTCGACTTGGGGACCAAGTTCCATAAACACGCCATTCACCAGCAGGTTGGCGAGACTTGCCATCTGCGCTGTGGATTCCCAAAAAAGATTGAATGACGTGGGCACGACAAAAATCTCGTCCGCGACCTTGCGACCCCAATCACAATAGGGATCAGTGATCAATGTAACTGGAATGCCTGCCGCTCTGGCCTCCCTCGCCAGCAACATCGCGTTGCGCGAATACCTGCGCGCTTCAAAGATCACGAGGGCGGCTTCAGCGTCCTCCGACGCCAGCAGCTCTGCGAAGTTCCCGCTCGCTAGGTCAAGCAAATGCACCTTGTCCCGCAGGTATTGCAGTTGATGTGCAAAGACCTGAGCAATACCACGCTCTGTCTGAAATCCTACAACATAGACGGACGTCACCCGCGCAAGACGTTTGACCACACGGTCCCATTCAGGCGTATGCGCAGCCTCGTAGACTGCTACCAGCGCCGCCATCTCCAGTTCCAAACCACGTGTCAATTGATCTTCGCCCGCTTTCGTCCGCTCTTGAAGATCGCGCAAACGGTCACCGATCAACCAAGGTTGATCTCCCATGTCATTACGCAGATTGTTCTTGAGATCCTTGAAACCATCGTAGCCAATGGATCGGCAAAAACGGCCTACTGTTGGTTCGCTGACCCCAACCTTTGCGGCTAAGCTCGCTGCGGTTTCAAAAGGAAGGTTGCCGAATTCTGCCAACATATATGCCGCCAGCGCGCGGTCCGCTTTTGATGCGGATGACACGGCATCGCTGAGACGGTCGCGCAACGGCTTAGGCATGAAAATTTCCTAACGGTGACCAAAGGATAATTATTAGAGATTTCAAAAAGTCAATGTCCTCAACTCTTTCTGCGGCTGTAGGGTGAACCGCCGGCACGTCATTTGTCTACCACTCCAAACATGCGCTGCGGTGACAAAGCTTGCTTGAATTGATCGGCGAATGCGCTTGATGTCCCTGTGCACAAATCTGATGTCAGCATAGCCAGAACGGGCGACATCATGATCCCATAACCACCCTGCCCTGCAAGCCAAAAAAAGTCTGGTAAGACTGGATCAAGCCCTACGACAGGTGCGCCATCAGCCACGAAGCTTCGCAACCCAGCCCAACTGTGTTCGATCTTGGTCACCTCGATTGTGGTCTCCTGTCCAACCCAGTCAGCTAGCATTGCGATGTCCATATCATCAGGCCAAGCATCATGCGGCTCGGTCTGTGTCGCATCGCCGGGCGACGCCAACAACTTGCCTGCTTCGGGCTTAAGATAAGCATCTGACCCTGCAAAATCGATTGCAGGCAAACTCGCGCAGTCAATACCATCAGGCGCGTTGATAATAATAGCTGTCCGCCGCCTTGGCACGAGGCCGATGGAACGTGCGCCGGCCATCGCACCGATTTGGTCCGCCCATGCACCGGAAGCATTGATGACCTTAGCTGCGGAAAAGCTGTCTTTGGCTGTTTGGACCTTCCAAACGCCGGCGTCACGCGACAGCGCCATAACTGGCTGCTTCGTCATCAGTACCGCGCCACGCGCTTTTGCGCCCTTAAGATAGGACAAAAGCAGGGTTGCCACATCAATGTCGGTGACATTTGCCTCATATACGGCGCGGGCAATACGGTCTGATCGCATGAAAGGGACCATGTCACACGCGTCTTTGGGGTCAATCTCTCTGATTTCCTCGCCCGGCTCAGACAATGCCAGTAGAGCGTCAAGGTCTGCCGCATCAGCGGGAGCAGCCACGGTCAAGCAACCGCGCGGCGTTAGTAGGGGCGTTTCACAGAACCCAACCGGTGGAGTATGGAAAAAATCAGAACTGAAAGCGTTGATCTTTCGCACAATGGGCCCGCCAAAGTTGCGCGTGAACAAGGCAGCTGACCTGCCAGTGGCATGATAGCCCGCTGAGTCTTCTGTCTCGACAATCAAGACTGTGCCGTGGGCGGCCAACTCGTAAGCTGCTGATGCACCTGCGATTCCGCCACCAATTACAAGAAAATCATAGATCAATTGAACTGCCTCTTGAAAGACGCTGGAGTGCAAATTTTGTTAGTCGCTTGAGACTGACTCTCTTTCACACAGCAATGCAAGCAAAACATAAATTGTTGACATGCTGAAAGTTATATTACTTACTTTCCGGAGTTGCTGGGAAGAGTTTATGTCAAAACCAATGTTCGAGGGCCTAATAGAGGCGGCATCCTCTGCGGAAAATGCAAAGCGCAAGCAGAGCATGACCGCACGATACAATCGGGGAATCACTTTGTCGGAAACGATTGACCGTATTACCGCAAACGGCTTTGTCGCGATTGCACAACGCTCGAAAACAACTTGTCCCGGACACTCCCGCTCAAAAAGCAGGCATTCCACATCAAGCGCGTCACAAAACGGTTGGACTAACTCGCTAAGCGTCAGAGTCTGGGCAATGTCATTATGAAACAACAATCAGGGGCAAAATGCCCAGCGATCCAGTTTTGGACACGCGTAGAACAACCAACGAGGAGATTACGAATGAAAAAGTTACTCTTATCCAGTGTGGCGATGACCGCCATGGCTGGCACTGCGATGGCGGCCTGCCCGGCCGTTACCGTGTCTGACACGATGGGCGTCGCTGCAGGGGCTTTTCCACAACAGTATGAACTTGCTGAGTTCCAGAGCATTGCGGATTGCACGCTTGAAATGTCGGAAAACCCTGACATCGCAGCAATGAACGCCCGTATCCGTGGAAACCCAGACATGCCTGCCTTGGCGGATCGTCTACCTGCAGAGCCGCTGGTCGTAGCACCCTATGACATGATCGGCAGCTATGGTGGCATGTTCAATGCCCTTTCCAACGCAACCGAGGCCGGAACGTCGGACTTTATGTCTGTGCGTCACGTCAACCTTGTGCGGTACGCCGATGATCTGACGACTATCGTTCCAAACGTCGCAAAGAGCTGGTCTTGGAACGATGACTTCACACAGCTGACCTTTGTTCTGCGTGAAGGCCACAAGTGGTCTGATGGCCAACCGTTCGGTGCCGAAGATGTAGAATTTTGGTATGAAAACCTACAGCTTGATCCTAACGTCATCGAAAGCCCGAAAGACTATGTTTTAGCTGGCGGTGAGCCAATGACGGTTGACGTCATTGATGCGCAAACCGTGCGCTTTAACATGCCGTCGCCAAAGCCCGGGTTTCTCGCGCACTTTGCAAACCATTACGCGCAGGGCTTCCAGCCCAAGCATTTCCTTGGCCAGTATCACCCTGACATCAACCCTGATGCTGATGCGCTGGCACAGTCCTTGGGCTTTGAGAGTGGTTACGATCTTGTCAAAGCATACTATGGTAGCTCTGACTGGATGGACACGCCGACACCTATGTTGGCCCATCCCGACAAAGTAGCCGGACTGCCGCTTGATGCAGCACCCACGCTTGAAAGCCATATCGTCATTTCGGAAAGCACCGAAGGCCGTCAGTTCGTCGCCAATCCATATTTCTACATGGTGGATACAGCAGGTAACCAACTTCCTTACATCAACGAGATGGACGAGATTTTTGTCGGCGAAAGCGAAGTGCGCTTGCTGAAACTGGTCAACGGCGAAGTCGACTATAAGGCCCAAGCCCTGCAGATTGATTATGTCCCGCTATTATTGGAAAATCAGGAGAACGCAGGCTTTGTTGTTGATCTAAAGCCCGACATCACGATGCCGACATTTGCGTTCAACGTTACATCTGATGACCCGCAAAAACGTATGGTTTTTGGTGATCTCAGATTCCGCCAAGCGATGTCTGTCGCAATGAATCGGGATGAAATCAACGAAGTTGCCATGTTTGGCCTTGGTCAACCTCAACAATACATCGGGTTTTCTCCTACGCCTGATTTCGTCACACCTGAATGGGAACAGCATTTCGCGCAGTTCGATCCAGAATTGGCCAAGTCATTGCTAGACGAAATCGGTGTCGTTGACACCGATGGCGACGGCATGCGCGAACTACCAAATGGCGATCCGCTAACCTTGAACCTGCAAGTTGCGACCCAAGGTATCTCCATCAAGATCGTCGAACTTGTCGGCCAAACTTGGCGCGACGTTGGCATCAACAACACAGTGAAAGAGGTGACGACGGATGAATATCGTTCGGCGCAATCCTCTAACCAACTTGACGTCACCATGTATGAGAAAAGCGTGCCGCTAGCTGTTGTTCTTGGCAATGCTGAAATCTTCATTCCCCCATTCGACAACTACTTCAACATGCGCACCGCGATGTTGTGGGGAGAATACATCGAGTCCGAAGGTTCAGCCGGCGTACAGCCACCCGAGTACGTTTATGAAATGATGGCAGACATCAATGCGTTTCAGGCGACCCCCGTCGGCACACCTGAATCCGATGCGTTAGGTTTGAAACTGGTTGAAAACATGACCGGGAACCTGCTGTTCATCGGTACTGTAAAAGAGCAAAAGCCGATCTACCGCTCTGCTGCACTTCAAAACGTGCCTGAGTTCCAGACAGCGTCCTATGCGTACTACCGGACCTATCCTTACCGTCCGTCGCAGTGGTTCCTCGACGAATAAGTCTAAGACTTGCTGAATACAAACACGTTGCGGGCCGTTAGCTTGGCCCGCAGCTCAAACAAAAAAACGACCGCTTATCGAGCGGACCTTGCTGCGGAGCGCTAAGACAGATGGTTCAGTTTTTTCGGTTTACCATGGTTCGTGCCGCACTCGCATTTTTTACGCTATGCCTTGTGTCATTCATCGTCTTTTCTCTGATGGAACTAGTGCCCGGCGACTGCGCTGAGCGTTACCTTGCCTTCAAGAACTCGCAAGGCGCACAGATTTCCATTGCTGATATTGAGGCTGAACGATCCCGCCTTGGTCTGGACAGGCCCTATCTTGAACGCTGGACCAGTTGGATCTTCAACGCATTTCAAGGTGAATTTGGCGACAGCTGCATCCTACGCCTTGATATCGGTCAGCTGCTTGGCCAAAAAGTATGGCTCAGCGTTGGCATCTGCCTTGGTTCGTTGCTAGTGGCCTATGCTATCGCGATTCCAGTCGGCATCATTGCTGCCACATCACGCAACCCCTACCTCAACAACGGCCTGCGTTTAGTCAGCTACTTGGGCCTTGCCCTGCCAAACTTCCTGCTTGCCCTTATCATAATGCTGTTTTCGACTGTTGTATTCGGGGACAGTCTAACAGGACTATTCTCGCCCGAGTATCGAGACGCACCGTGGAATTGGGACAAAATAAAAGACTTCCTTGGCCACGTTTGGTTGCCTGTCTTCATTCTTGGATGGTCTGCCACCGCCTTTGCAATCCAGACTGTGCGCGCGCTGATGTCTGATGAAATCAGCAAGCTCTACGTGACTGCCGCCTCTGCGCGAGGAGTATCAGGACGCCGGTTGCTTATGCGTTACCCTGCCCGCCACGCCCTAAGCCCAATCATCAATTCGTTGGGGTTTGATCTGAACCGCATTTTCAACGAGCTCCCGATTGTAGCGTTAATCCTGACACTTACCGAAGCAGGATCATTGTTGATCGAGGCGCTGGCGCGCTCGAATGACCAGCAACTTGCTGGTGCCATTATTTTCTTCCTGACGGGCACAATCGTGGCCATTAACTTCATAACCGATATCGTGCTGGCTTTGATAGATCCGCGCATTCGTCGCAGCATATTGGGATCATAGATATGACTGAAAACAATATCTACGACGCTTCTGTCGACCAAGACGCTAAGGATGCGTATTTCACCGCCTCACAGGGCCAACTGATCTGGACACGGTTCAAGAAGCAAAAGGCAGCGATGTTTGGCGCTTGGGTACTGGTGCTCTTGATACTGTCGGGCGTGTTTGCACCGTTCCTAACGCCATACGACCCGACTATTGCGGGGCGCGACAAGGATTACCTAAATGGCGCGCCGACAATCCCGCAGTTTTGCGACGACAACGGCTGTTCTATGCGTCCGTTTATCTACGCGGTTGAACGCGAACGATCCATTCAAACGAATTTCAGATGGGTAACAACGGTCGACACCGACAAGCGGCTATATGTTAAGTTTTTTGTCGAGGGGTCACCTTATAAGTTGTTCGGTATGAACTTTTCGACACGGTTGTTTGGCTTAGACGACGGGTTCATCCATCTGTTTGGCACCGATTCCACTGGCAAAGACATCTTTTCGCGCACTTTTCAGGCGATCAACACGTCGCTGGCGGTGGGCACAATCGGCGTCTTTATCTCGTTTGTGCTCGCTTTAATTATTGGCGGCATATCGGGTTTTTATGGAGGCTGGGTAGACTCTTTTATTCAGATGGTAACGGACGCCGTCCGAACAATACCCGCCATTCCACTATTCATGGCATTGGCTGCATTTATCCCTGACACTTGGAGCGCTGAAGAACGATTTTTCTTCATCTCCGTCCTATTGGGGTTCATTGGGTGGCCGACGCTCGCCCGGCGCGTCAGGACCCATTTGTTGACCGAACGGAATCAAGAATATGTGCTTGCAGCACAGCTCTGTGGCGCATCGTCAGGACACGTCATTCGCAAGCATCTGCTACCAAGTTTCACCAGCTACATCATTGTTGATCTGGTGATATCGTTTCCATACATGGTGCTCTCGGAAACAGCGCTTAGCTTTATCGGCCTTGGCCTTAAGGACCCGGTTAATTCGCTTGGAGTCATGCTGCAGAACGTCACTAGCGCGGATGTCTTGCTGAATTATCAGTGGTATTTCATCCCTGTAATTTTCTTCATCGTCCTTGTCATGGCGTTTGTTTTTGTCGGCGATGGACTGCGTGACGCAGCTGATCCGTATGGAGATACCAAGAAATGAGCCGACTAATTGACGTCGAAAACCTGACCCTTCAATTCGATACCGATGAAGGCCGCATAACAGCCGTAGATAACGTGTCTTTCAGCCTAGAGGCTGGTGAGGTGATGGGATTGGTCGGCGAAAGCGGTTCAGGTAAATCTGTGACTGCCAAGTCCCTAATGAAGCTGAACCCGCGCAATGCGGTCTACGGACCGGAAACAAAAATCACGCTTCACCTTGATGATGGTCCGGTCGATGTCATGTCACTGCAAAATGACCGCGAAATGAAAATTGTGCGTGGCGGTGCAATTTCGCTGATCTTCCAAGAACCAATGGCTAGCTTTGCACCCGCAATTTCCATCGGTGATCAGATGGTAGAACAGCTATTGATACATACCAGCTTTTCTAAAACACAGGCTAAGGAACTCTCGATAGAGATGTTAGACCGGGTTGGCATATCGGCCCCAAGCACACGGTTCGGCCAATATGCATTTGAGCTGTCAGGCGGAATGCGCCAGCGTGCAATGATAGCTATGGCCCTCTCCACCAAACCTAAATTACTGATCGCGGATGAACCAACAACGGCGCTGGATGTCACAATACAAGCTCAGGTTATCGACCTGATGAAAGACCTGGTTTCCGAATTTGGGATGGGCATTATCTTTATTACGCATGATCTAGGTGTGATTGCACAGACAGCCGACAAAGTCGCAGTTATGTATCTGGGGCGCTTGGTCGAGCAAGGCACAGTGCGTGATGTGATCCGCCGCCCAGCACATCCATACACGCGTGGCTTGCTTGCAGCATTGCCTACATTGGATGACATTGACGCGCCACTAACCCCAATCCCGGGTGACATTCCATCGCCTCTCGAGCGGCCACCGGGGTGTGTCTATAACACGCGGTGCCAAGAAGTTGTTGGCCCGCGCTGTGCTGGACAGGTGCCAGAGTTTTTTCAGGTCGATACTGACCACAGCGCCGCATGTCATATTTACGATCCGGAAGGGAGTGCGACATGAGTTCGAAACCCCTCATCACGGCACAAAATCTGTCGGTCCACTATGCGTTGCGCAGCAGTATGATCGGCCCAGCCCCATTTGTCCGGGCTGTCGAAGACGTCAGCCTTGAGATAGCCCCGGGAAGCTTTTTTGGCCTTGTCGGTGAATCTGGTTCAGGCAAAACGACACTTGGCCGCGCCATGCTACGCGCTGCACCTATTAGCAAAGGCGATGTACTGTTCGACGATGGCGAGGTGTCGTACTCACTTAAAAACCTAGGTAAGAAGGACCTGAAGGATTACCGTAAACGGGCGCAACTCATCTTTCAGGACCCCTATGCGGCCCTTAGTCCACGCATGACAGTGCGCGATATCATTGCAGAACCACTTGAAGTAATGGGCCTTACCAATTCACGTGCAGAAACCGACGACCGCGTCCGAGAAATCGCTGCAAAATGCCGGTTGAATGTAGAGCATCTACGGCGTTTTCCTCACGCTTTCTCCGGCGGTCAAAGGCAGCGCATCTCGATTGCGCGCGCATTAGTCTCCGGGCCAAAGTTCATCGTGGCGGACGAAAGTGTCGCAGCTTTGGACGTGTCGATTCAAGCCGATGTACTAAATCTGCTGAAGGCAATTCAGAAAGAGATGGGGCTGACATTTCTATTTATCAGCCACGATTTAAGCGTTGTTGCCCATGTCTGCGATCATGTCGCAGTGATGTATCTGGGCCGCTTGGTCGAGACAGCCCCAACACGGACGCTATTCGATAGACCGCGCCATCCCTACACGAGAGCTTTGCTGTCGGCGATACCGTCGCTTGACCCTGACGATCGCGGCAAAGCGCAAAAGCTTGAAGGTGAAATCCCTTCACCCACCAATCCGCCACCGGGATGCAAATTCCAAACTCGCTGCCCCCATGCGATAGATCGATGCCGTGTTGAAGAGCCCGCCCTTGAGAGTGCCGGAACCGAACACAATGTGGCATGCCACCGCTGGCAGGAGCTTGCCGACTAAGGCAAATTGCGACAGAAAATGCATTCTTGCGAGCTGTGCAGGAAGTACTGTCAGAAGAAACCCGGTTGAGAGCAGGCAATGCCGCCCCGCCCTACCCTTGTGGCATGACCAGAACCTCTCCCTTTAAGTATTCTAAGACTAGCCTTGAGATCATCCGCCTGGCCGTAATGCTCTAAGTCCGTTTTCTGCTTTCGCTCCGGAATGTCGAAGACTTGCCGAACGAACGCGGCATCGAAATCAGTCACGAAACGCTGCGGTTTTGCTAGAACAGATTTGGGCCGGTGCTTGCGCCTGAAATCCGTATAAATCGGCGCAGTCGGATGCGGTCCTACGGCGCGGCAATGAAAGCTGTTGGAAACCACAAAGTCAGAGAACAGGCCATGCTTCGCTTCAGGCAGATACTATGCCAGCAGAAATTCGCGGCCGTTCATTCCTCTGTCCACAACCTCTTCAGTGAGAAACGACATCTCTACCCCCGAAACGATTTCAAGCACAACCGGACCATCGCTCTCTCTGAGTGGCGCCAGCTTGGTTCCGCATAGGTTCACGCTTGTTGCGGCAAACTGAGACTTGTTCGAATTCGTCTGACAGCACCGCCGGTATTCATTTGCGTCATCTCGACCAGTGGTGGCAGGAATGGCCATCGGACAGTCAGCTGCCATGGTCCAAATGGTCCCGCAAAATCGCTTCAAACAAGTTTGGTTTTTCAAGATGTACGGCATGCGCGCAGGCCGGTACGACGGCAAGGCGCGCATTGCGGATGCTCTGCCACAACACCGCAGTTTGTTCCCAAGCATAGGTCCGGTCGCTGTCACCCCAAATGATCAACGTTTCGGGTGTCAATTCTGGAAGTGCAGCTTCTCCTGACCAGTTTTGCATCGCGTCCAAACCAGCCAAGATAGCGCTAAGGCTCGCGCGTTCGGCAATCTGCGCACAGTTGCTGTATGCGGGGGCCTCATGTCGCTGCAAAAACCATGTCGCGGCTATCCGTCTGGCGGTGACTTGCGCGCCATCTGCCATCGCGCGCGACTTGCTTTCAGCGATAGTCTCAAATCGGCCCGGCAAAACGCCTTGTGCACCTGTCGCATAAAGCACGAGTTTCCGGATTTGTTTTGCAACTCTATAAGCCACCTCTTGGACAATCATCCCGCCCATAGAATGGCCAAGCAAATCAAACTCCTGCACACCCTTTTCGTCCAGTTGTGCAATAATCCAATCCGCAAAGCCCCCGATTGTATTAATCGCATCAAGATGACTGTTTGCACCAAACCCCGGAAGATCGAGGGCAATCACCTCGCGTGTATCTGACAATTGTGAAACCTCATGCGCCCATTGGGCGCTACCACCCATGAACCCATGCACCATGACGAGCGGTGTCACTTGCGCTTACCTTGGACTATGCGGTCCAGGATCATGGCGCAGAACAGGATCGCAAAGCCTGCAAGAATACCTTGGCCAACGTTGGCATATTGCAAAGCTTCCAGCACGTCTTCGCCCAGTCCTTTTGCACCGATCAGTGATGCAACAACGACCATTGCCAAAGACAACATGATCGTCTGGTTGATACCCGCGCGGATCGACGGACTGGCCAATGGCAGGTCTACGCGTGTCAATAGATACCATTTATTGGCCCCGAACGAGATTGCAGCCTCGCGCACACTTTCGGGAACACCTCGCAGCCCCAATACGGTAAGGCGCACGACAGGTGTTCCGCCAAAGATCATCGTGGTGACGACAGCGGCAGGTTTACCGGTTCCGAAAAAGGCAATGACAGGAATCATGAAAACGAACGCCGGCATTGTCTGCATAAAATCCATGATCGGCTGAATGGCCGCATAAAACCGCGGACGACGGGCGGCGAACATGCCCAGGGGAATGCCGATCAGAATAGAAAGACAGGCGGCTGTGCCAAGCAACGCAAGTGTCGTCATCGCCTTTTCCCAAAAGCCCAACAATCCCATGTAGGACAAAAAGGCCCCTGAATAGATCGCCATGCGCACACCCGCCGTCAGCCAAGTCAGCAAGATGATGAGCGCGGCAATCACAATCCACGGTGTGCTGACAAAGACAACTTCCAATGCATCCAGCAAAAGCCGGATCACAAAGGTTATCGCATAAAACAGCGCATCCCCGTTCAAGACGGCCCAATTAAAAAAGTCTTCGACCCAATCGATGCTGTTGAGGCGGATTTCAGGGTTCGTTGGGAAATTGCTTAGAAGATCATACCGCCCGGGGAAGCTATAATGGAACATGGCTGCCATGACGATCAAAGTCATGAAGATAGCGCTGAGGACGATATGCGATACGGGCATCGCCGAGCGGATTGTGCGGTCAGATACCCAGTCGGAAAAACGGCCCTCAAGTGCCCAATTGGCCACGGTAGCTTGGGCGGCCTTTGCCACAATCAGGATGACCAAACCAATCAATGCAATCTGTGGCCCTTGCGCGGCCATCGCCACTGCTTCGTCCCGCATGCCATCAATATTACTCTCCAATCCATCAACGGCGCGGCGGAACGCATCGACCCGGTCCGAGCCAGACTCAATCGCCGCGGCGAGTTGCTGGCGCCGCAGTTCCAACGTGCCTTCGATGGATGCAATGCGCGCCATCGCATCGGCACCCAGATCACCGAACAGCCCACGTGCAATTTGGACCAGTGCCAGCACCTCAAGGATCAAAAACGGCAGTGCCCAAGACCATAGACCGCGCGCGCCAAACCACACCGGGCCAAAAAGCCCCGCCATTGCATTGAATGTTGGCGTGAAACGGGACGAGGCCCCAATCCTGTTAAAATTCTTGATGTAGTAATCAGGACTGGTCCGCACAAAGGTGCGGATGTTTGCGCGCCGTTCTTCGGCATAGGCAAGTGCGGCTTGGCTGTTGGGATCGTCAAGCGGATTAACGGTGGTGTCCATCATGAAACCTCTGTTCCTTCGATAACGGTCCGCAGCAGATCGGCGCGGGTGACTATACCAATATCTGTGCCATTCTCTTGAACCAGAATTGGGGTCTCATCATCGATAGCAAGATTGATAAGATTGCTCAGCGTCTCATGGCCGTCGACCCGCCGTGCGTTGGCAGCAATGGGGCCAGTCTTGGCCACGTATTCATCGATCGGCTGCATCACGGCATGTGCATGCACAACTTTCAACCGCGATATGCCGGCCACAAAATCGGCCACATAGTCATCTGCTGGGTTCATGACGATGTCTTCGGCTGTGCCAATCTGGACAACCTTTCCATCGCGCATAATCGCGATGCGGTCGCCAATGCGGACGGCCTCGTCAAGGTCGTGTGTAATGAAGATGGTCGTCTTCTTAAGAATCTTGGACAGGCGGATGAATTCATCCTGCAGCTGTCTTCGGATCAACGGATCAAGCGCCGAGAACGGCTCGTCCATCAACAAAACATCTGGGTTTGCTGCAAGGGCGCGTGCCAGTCCAACCCGCTGTTGCATTCCACCGGAAAGCTCATGGGCGAACTTTGCGCCCCATGCACCAAGTTCCACAATATCAAGTATTGCCGCGGCCTGCCGCAATCGCTCATTCTTGGCCACCTGCCGAATTTCCAACGGCATCGCCACGTTATCCAGCACCGACCTGTGCGGCATGAGCGCGAAGTTTTGGAACACCATGCCGATCTTGTGATTGCGAAAATGTTGCAGGTCTTT
>Ga0115564_10002414_pt1 | contig 16300 bp, 2 predicted proteins | sample COGITO_mtgs_1105_7_FD_88680 | JGI IMG/M metagenome (GOLD analysis project Ga0115564, IMG submission 88680) | Pelagic marine microbial communities from North Sea - COGITO_mtgs_110523 | ecosystem: Environmental > Aquatic > Marine > Epipelagic | place: Germany:Helgoland, sampling site Kabeltonne...
GGACGAGCTCGTAGGTACTATAATCGGTATTCTCGAGATCAATCTGATTTTCCGGAACATCCAGATCATAATATATTTTGTTATCGCCTATAATGAAAAGGCCGTGATAGGTAGTCATCCCGTCTAGAGAGTAAATTTCACTCTTTGCAAGAAATTTTGATGTCACATCCATTTGAGCGCTCCTCAGTTTAGCTGGCCATAGTATAGTCGTGAGACTCAGTTTTGTAAAAGAAAAATTTTAGGCGATAAATGCACCATATGTTCCGTCCGAGATCTCGAAGTCCGAGAACTGCGCGTCATAGATTAAGAAGCTCACATTCCCCGGCTCGGCGACGCCCCTGAGGGTCACTATCGGCGTTTCGAAATCCGAAATATCGGGATCGAACACGCCGCTGATCCCCAACTTGCCCACTCCGGCTTGGCTTACGTCGCGCCCCATATTCCCAGGCCGAATGGTGAATGCGCCTGAGTCGCTGGCCAACTGGCCTGGGTCAAACGAAAAGTCGGTAGTGTCGTAGCTGAGTTTGAATTGGAAGCTTGGAATTTCATTCGCAAACGCACTTGGGACGTTGATGACATGGAAGTCAAATTGCGTGCGCCCATCACTCAGCGCACTGGTCTCAATCTCAAAAAAAGTTCCTGAATTAGAGTTATTTAGGACAACCAATTTCTGATTCGTGACCGTCTCATTTCCCGCACTATCCGACGTGACCGTAGATATCTCATGCACGCCCGCCCGAAGGCTAGAGGAGTTATAGGAGTAAGTATTCTCGGTGACGGTTTCCGCGACGCTGGAGCCATTTAAGGTGACTTGTTTAACAAAATTCCCGCTCCCAGGCTCCACAAATAAGGGCGTAGAACTTGCGACCTCAGTTGAATTCAGCGTAAAATCATCCCCTACAGTCGACAGTATTGCATCCGCTGGGGGAGTGAGGTCCACCATAAATGTCTTTATAGAGGTATTGCTACTCCCCGACGCATCGTCATAACTCACGACTATATCATGGACTCCCGAGCCTAAAGTGCTCGGCTTGAAATCAAAACTGTTCCCCCCATCTAGGTCAACTGAAGACCCAGACAGAGCAACCCCTGTCAGCGTCCCGCCACTAGGGACTGACACGCTGGCGCTTACTGTAGAATCGGCCTCCGACAAATTGAAAACATCATCCGGTGCGCCGGAGAATGACACAGTCGCGTCCTCCGCCCCATCAAAATCAACAACAAAATCTTTCTGATAGGTTTGTGAATTCCCCGCCAAATCTTTGGCAACGACAGATAGAGTGTGCGTACCCTCAGCAAGTTTCGATGCATCTAAGATGTAAGTCCCGCTTGCATCGGTCCCGAGCGCCATGCCGACCACACTCATTTCAGTAACACTCGCGTCACTGGAAACGTCCGCAAAAACCTTCAGCGGGGCAGAAATTTCAGTGCTATTTAGGCCGTTATCTTCACCCTCTATTCTAACTGAACTCACAGTGGGCGACACTCGGTCAACTGTGATCGTGTCATTCAATTGGGTTATAACGCCCTGCTGGCTCACTAACTCAGCGACTAGCGTATACTCACCGTCAGAAAAGTCTTCCGCAGATATGATGTATTCGCCATCGCGCGAGCCTACTGATAGCGCATTCCCCCCCATTTTCACCGAACGAACTGTTGTGCCACTCTCTACGACTACTTTCACGGTGGTCGCAGACTGGGCTTCCAAGATGTTAATGTATTTATCATTATTTGCGATTTGAAGCGACCCCGTAGGCTTCTTGGCCACAACTGTCTGTGGAACATTTAAGATGACTGGGGGCGCGGAGGCCACCGGCTGGGTCTGAACCTTGACGGTTTCCTCGCCAGTGACCAATACCTCATCTGGGAGTGTTGATCCTGCGGCCTTGACCATCTTAAAAGTGGCAGGCTGACTGAAAACTTCAATATCCTTGGATGCCATTAGGGCCTCTAGTGTTGCAATGTCATCAAGCGTCTTCACCTCGATGTTGATTATCCCAGAGCTCGACTTGCTGACAATATTATCAATAGACGCAAGTTGACTAACTTTGAGGCTCACAGAGGACGCAATTTCAATGTAGTCCACGTCTCCCAGGTCTGCCTCTCGTGCGTCCACTGTTCCGTTCGTCACGCGAAACTCGGTAAAACCCGACAGGACTGACTCACTTGTGAGCGTAATTGTATCGTTCGCATCATCAAAGCGAAACTCAAGCGTCCCGGCGCCCGTCGCCTTTAATTCAACTGCGTATGCGTTGTCTCCCGTGTCATTGGCAACGGCCACAATGGCCAAGTCTGGGTCAACCAAGCTCAATCCCGTCACGTTACTCACAAATGAATAGGCAGAGGCAGAGGGCGCTTTGGAAATTGTCAGCTCGCTCCCCGACTGTCCACTCACCGGTATTTGCGTACTAGGCGAGATTATCGGCGTCGTCGTAATTATCGGCGTCGTCGTATTCTGGGACCCACCATTACTCGAGCCTCCACCCCCACAGGCGGATAGAGACAATGCAATCAACAGCCCAGAGCCACCAGATAGTAGCGCGCGCTCACGCGTAAAAGTTACATTATGGACTATTTTTTTGGTATCTTTCATGACGGTCCCCAACTTTTAGTCTTTTCGGAATATTTATTCCGATGCGATAATAATGTCTTCGTGCGGAATTATGTCCAGAAAATTTATGTCGTAGACAAACTCATATTCGTAATCATCATCAACTGCAACTTCGTCGACATAGGCGTTGAATATTTTCAGGCTCCCGTCCAACTCAGCGAGTAGCTTTTCGGTATTAACCAAAGTATTCAGCGTGATTATCGGTTCATCGTCTGCCTCGTCGACCGGGGCATAACCATTAGTTGCCACTGCTGAGAGCCATATGGCGCCCGACCCACCTTCTGCGACTGCATCAGCGTCATTGACTGCGGCATAAAATGCACCCCCAAATTCAGAATTTTGCTCATATGATATGTAGTCAAAATCATCACCCACGAGCACAATGCCGAAGTCAACGGCACGCGCATCATCAAAAAATAGCTCCGTCGTATTGAGGTAGATATCAAATTTGGCAATCACGTCTGCGCCCTCAGTTCTCAGGCTCGGCACAACCGATAAGAAATCAAGGGCATCACGATTGAGTTCCACGCTTTCCGCATGCGCCTTCGTATTTCCACTGCTATCGGTAAGCTCTACCGTTAAGTCATAGCTCCCAGGGTCGAGCGTACGGGGAATGTCGAAGGCAAATAGGTTTTCTTCTGCGTTATATGTTACTAACTCACCGTTAAACCTCGCAGATTCTGTATCAACGCTGTCGCCCTCGGCAACGGGTGTTATGCGCGCAGTGATCGTCTGCTGAGCCTCCCAAAAGTCGATACCTCCGTCGCTCCGCTCAACGATAAAGCTTGGAGCGTCAGGCGGCGTATTATCGAGCAGTAGGACTTCGCTCGGAGTGACAGCGGCATCCAGATTTTGGTTAAATATATTGTCTCCAAAGGCAACGTTTCCGGCCACATCGGATACTTCGGTGAGTACGACCATGTGCTCATCTGACCCAAACGAGGGAAAAATTGGCGAGAGGTCAATTTCGGATATAGTCTCGAGTGCAGGCCGGCCGAAATCATCGAGGGCCGTGTCAACAACATATTCGGACAGGTACACGTCTAGCGTCGCCAAGTCGGTTGTTTCTGGGTCGTATGAGAGGTATTCATTAAAGGTAATATACTGCGCCTTACCGCCAGACGTTCCAATCAGTATCCAGTCGGAAAACTTTGAGCCCACGCCAGATGTTGGTGCCTTGGAGGCCGGGTTGCCGGTCAGGTAAAGGCTTTCCAGGAACGCGCCCGAGATGTCTAGGTAGACGGCACCCGAATTGAATTGCAGGTGCCCAGAGCCGTCTGCCTCAAAAAAGGCACCGGCATCAGGCGCAAGAGCGGCGAGGTCGCCAAAAAACTGCCCGCCAGCCTTTGCAGTTTGGCTGATAACTTGATCTGCCGCAGCGCCCGCATTCAGCGTCACCGTCTTCCCATCGGCCGCCACTGTGTAGTCCGACGACGTTAAGACAGTATCACCGAGCGTGATCTCCACGTAGGCGGCGTCGAATGCATTGAAGACGAACTCAGTCTGGCCATCGGTCGCCGTTATTGACTGCGTCGTGGCGTCCTTCGCAAGCTTAAAGTTTGCAGCAAATTGTGCATCCGTGAGAAGGTATGTCGTCCGCGCCGAAATATCTGTGTCGAGGCCTTCAACTTTAGCAGAAAATGTAGAGCTTTCCGTCGCCGAGATGCCCGTAAATATGTCGTCAGCGACAGTGGTTCGCAGCAGCCCCTCCGGCCCATCTACGTCTGCCGTCGCATCAATCTGTATCTGATCCGATGGCACTGTAACTTCGAACGTATTCCCCGCGCGGTCTTCCGCCGTGATTTTCACGCTGACTTGGTCAGCCTCGGCGGTGAGACCCACCGCGAAATCCAGCTCAAATACGGGTAGAGTTTCCGCACTCTTTGCGGAAACGGATGAGTGCGCGGCCTGTGGGTCTACCTTGGACCAGTGCGCACTCGTCGCTGCGAAGTCACGCTCAAACTCAGCCACAATATCTGCGGCACCGCTCTGCGGCCCTGACCAAACCTCGAGCTTCACTCCTGCAATATCTGTGGGAAGGTCGGTGCCAATTTCGTTGGGCAGAATAGCAAATTCGACAGCCTTGGACTGCTCCGCACTAAGCTTGAACAGTTCGTAGTCGTCCCCAGCCTGCGCGCCCGCGTTTAGCAAGCTGAAACCAATATTTGAGCCGTTAAGCGTCCTATCTATGACGAATAATTCGGGGGCGAGGGCGTCCAAGCTGAACCCGCTCACATCCCACGCAGAGACATTTTCGACACTATCCCTCGCGATGACCGCGTAGATACCGTCTTCAAGCTGCGAGGAAACCGTGAGTTCGTAATCGACGGCAGTGTCTGGGTTTTCCTTCTTCGATGAGGTCACCGCAATCTCGTCGAGGTACGCCCCGTCACCCTGCAGGAGTGACTTGATGTCAAATGAGCCTGAGAAGTCGTACCACTCAGTTCCGCTCACTCCGTGTAGTTTGACGAGTGCGTGTGACAACACGCCCGCGTCTTTTCCAGGGTCAGACACGAGGAGTTTTGTCACAGACGTACTGGTGACGACTTCCGTGGGGCCATTCGCGTCCGACAGTTCCTTAATCACTGGCGCATCCGGGCGGGTGGTGTCGAGAGTAAACGTCGCGGGCGTGGGTGTACCCTTGGGAGTGATTTCAGTTATACCAACCACAAGCACAGCCGTAACGGAGAAGACGCCACCCGTCACATTCGCACCCGCCAGGTTTGGCAGCGTGGCCTCAACAAAATTTGCAACTGCTTCGGGATTGCTCGCAGAGGCGGGTATGGTCACAGCAAAGTCTGCCTGCGGCGTGCCGCCCACTGTTGTCTTGAAGACGACTTTGTCGCCAGGCTTCGCGCCGACGTCTGTTACGTTTACGCGCACCTTACCCGTGTCGTACTGGGTGGCGTTTATTTCAGAACTCGCGCCAGCCTCTCCGCGAGAGGAGAGAATTAGAGTAGGTGCGGGTAAGTCTTTTGCAGAAAATGTAAATTTTATATCATTCGCTGCAGTCGTCGTCGCCCGCAGGCCGTCTGTGACCGACAGTTTTACGTCAACGTCGCCGAGCGTCGCCCGGGAGAAGGAAATCGCTTCAACGGCCTCGGCTAAGACTTGCGGCCAGGTTTTACCAGCCAAGTCGGTGGCTCCGTCATAGGCAACGCGAACGGTCCCACCATTCACGGTCACATAATTTGCGTAGTTGGCAGGCACCGTTGCCAGTCCACCAGTTACCTTGAGTGTCGCAGTCAGGAGCTCACTATCCGCCGCGTCAATATCGCCAATCGAGGCTGACAGAAAGGCACTCGAGAGGGAGAGCGACTCCCCAATTTCTGCCTCTGGCGGATTGCCTGAATCGAAGGTTGTTGAGACGGTGGGCGCAGTATTTGGCGCCTGAAGGAAGAGCGTCTTCGATATCTCTGGCGCAAAGCCATCCGAAATCGTGAACTCTACGTCTCCCCTGCCCCGTGAGGACATTTCCACCACGAGGTCCGACAATGTACTGTTAACGTCAGAGGGGGTCAGATTGTCGAAAACATCACCCTCTATTATTTCGTCTAATCCCTCGGTTCCATCCAAGTTAGACTTGAGTGTCACGCCGTCAACAGAGGTAAACGTCAGCGTGAGTTCATCTCCGTCGTCACCATCTGCTGGCTCCCTAATCGCAATTAAGTCGCCGCCAGTGAAGCTCTTCGCGAAGACAGTTTCACCAGTGGCCTTGGATAAAGTGAGGGGGTTGGCAGCCGTCGACGCCGGCCCCGTAGACTTAAATTCTGGGGCGACGTTGAGGGTAGGCTTGAGCATAAACGTGCCCCCATCGCTCACCGCCCACTTACCCTTCGTGCCGTATAACTCCGTCCCGATTGAGACGTATTTGTAGGCGTCCTGCGCCGTCTCCACAGCCAGTCGGTAGCCCGAGGCGTTCTGCTCAATCCAGGCGTCCAGCTTGTCTGCCGAAAATGTATCATTCTTAGCCGCCTCGATGTCTTCGGGCGCGTGGATCCAATTGACCTTGCTAAAATCTAAGAAACTGGTCCCATCGAGCGATAACTTAATTCGGTCATCCTGGGAGAGGTCGGCGATAGTAGATCCGCTGTCGGGCAAAGACGAGAGGTCTACTGCAAAGACGTCATCAATTGGTATAATGTCGACCGTGGAACCAGTGGAGGCGGCTTCGTTTAAGACAACTGTGGTGCCATTGTCCGCCGTGTACTCACCCGTTACGAGGCGCACCCCATCTAGATAGACCTCAACGTAGCCTAGGTCGTAGGTCGCATTGAACGAAGTCTGGCCATCAGTGGCTGTGTGCGACGACTTAGATTTGGTGGCCACCAACGCGCCACCTGCTACCACATCGCCGCCACCACCAATCCAGATCGTGTCACTCGCGGAGCCACCTCTTAGTGTGTTGGCTGACGCATTGCCCTTCAGTGTGAGCCCAGCAGTCACGGAGCCACCGTCAATATTTTCAAAGTTGCTTACAGTCACGCCGTAGGATGTGAAAGAGACACTCGTGTCATTCAGATCGACAGTGCCGGCAAATTTGACAGTCTGCGCTCCATTCCAGACCAAGTTTGGCAAGACGAGGGTATCGCCACCACCCGCACCCCCGTCGTATACTGCACCTGTATCGGGTTGCGACATGCGCAGGATGACTGTGTCGTCTCCTCCTCCCGCGCGTACGACGTCACGCCCGCCGAGGCCATCGATAAAGTCGATAAAGTCCGAGCCCTGGATCACGTTGTAGGCGGTCGATCCTATAATATTGGTGGTGGTCGTAACCTTGCCCGCCAACTCGGAGACGTCAACGTGTTGCGCGTCACTCAATTTATTTGTGGGCTCAGTCGTCTGAGCCCTGTCGTATACGAAGCGGCCCGCGTCCGTACGAATTGTTGAGGACGAGAGGTCTACGGTCAGTTGCGTTGCCTCAAAGAGGCGCGTCGTCACCCCATCGGTCACATCGACGTTTAGCTTTAGCTCCTTAACTGCGGAGGCCGATTGCGTCGCGATGTAGTAGTCGCTCGGGGTCTCAACGCTTGTGTCAAATCCACTCACAGTGTGTACTTCAACCGGCGGCGTATCTAGCAGGTTAAGCGACGAGGTGAATACATTGCTCGAGGCACCGGCGGCATCAACAACCGTTACCTTGATATCCTCAACCTTGCCCGTCAGACCCGTTCCGTCATTTTCATAGGAGACTTCGCGCAGGACGCTTTCTAGGACAGTTTTCGAAATTGTTGCGCCCGACTTTGAAATATCCAAGACAGTTGCATTATCGGGATCATTCGCCGTGATTGTTAATCCGTAAATACTCTTCAGATTTTCACCGAGTGCGGAGAGCGAAAGGTTTGACATCACTTCTGCACCGGGCACAGTCGTGATTTCCACTTTGGCAGAGGTAAATGACAAGCTGTCGGCATCTTGTACGCGAAGGTTCGGAGCCACTTTTACTGGGCTACCGCTCTTAATGTAGAGCCCACCAAAGGCGGCAAGGCTCTCAATACCGCCGGCGACTGATACCACGGATGGCGCGTCGTTCACCGGCGTAATCACAATCTCCTTGGGTGAAGATGTTCCGGTGGCGCCTCCGACATCCGTCGCGGAAATGACTAATTTTTTGACGAGTGCCGATGGGTTATCACTTGCGTTTGAGAAGCTTACATCAGCCAGTGCGGCATTAAATTCCGCCGCAGTTAGGCCAGTCGCGAGGTCGCTCGCCTCGAGTGTCAGAGCTCCAGTAGCCTCATCAAAGTTGGCGGAGACTGCTGCACCCGAATAGCTGAGGGTATCAAAGCCAGGGCTATAGCCGGACGCAAACTCAATTTTCACGCTTCGGATTGCCGTACCCTCTGGATCACTCAGGCTACCAAATCCGCTGATCGCGAGTGGCGAGCCACCCTCTTCATATTGCAGCTGACTTGTCACACCCCCCAAGGTCGGCGCATCGTTAATGTCTGTGAGTGTGAGCCGTACACTCGCAGCATCACTCTCGAGGCCGGCATCGTCTGTGACAGTCACGTTAATCGTGCGCTGGGTTGAGGCGAAGAAATTTTCCGAATTTTGGTACTTAATTGACGCAAGTAGGGCCGATACCTCGGAAGCGCTGAGGTAGATGGGATCTCCGTCGCCATCCACGCCAGCAAACGTCACCGTATTCCCGGCAACCGTCGGTGTTAATGAGAAACTTTCAGTGGGCGTGATTAAGGCGTCCGATGCGCTCCCACCACTAATTTCAATTTTTATTGATGAGTAGCCGAGTGCGTTATCAATATCCACAACGCTTGCATTATTAAAGAGATTTACCGGAGCCTGCCCCTGTGTGAAGTTTACGGGCGCACTCGAGAGCTTTACGGCTGGCTTGTCATTAACGCCATCCACATTGACCGTAATTTCTGAAACTGCTGAGGTAAACGTCGGCTGCTGCGGGTCCACAACGACGTAGCGAATTTTACCCTCGCCGAAGAAGTTTGCGTCTGGATTGAAATTCAGGTTTAGCGTTCCAGACTCGAGCGTAATTGCAGCGGGAACACCGTCCTCATCTAAGACTGAGCTTCCATCTGGTCTGCTCACAGTGCCTCCGACGACCCCAAGAATTTTTGTCTGTGTAGGCGCCAGTGGCGTGCCATCCTCAAAGGCATCAGCATCGTAGAGCAGAATATCCTCGACTATTACTGCCTGAGACCCCGCATCCTCAGTCACAGTCGAAGACGCGGTGCGGTCTCCACCAGGATTGGGTACGGCGTTATCCATTGCCACGTATGCGAGGAGTGGCGCCGGATCCGTGGTGCTGTCTGCATCCCCGTCGGAAAGGGTCGCAAGGACTGAACCCTCGGCATTCGACGTGAGTTCAACTTGCAGATAAGTTAGGAGTGTATTTATGTTGCTTGCGGTCCCTGCCAGCTGTAGCGATGTGGCTGCATCTCGAATGATCGGCGCAGTCTCATTCTCCGCGTCGTAGAGCCGGAAGCGGGCATTATCGTCGGTGGACGTCAGAGTCAGCGTCAGCGACTGCGTGTCCGGGTCACTGACACTGAGGCCAGTAAACGCATTCCAGAAGTCGGCCCCAACTTTTAAATTGGGTTCAAAAGTCTGCGACAGAATGGGCGATGAGGCCGCAATTGTATGGGCAGTGTCCTGTGTGACGGACATGTCCTGATTCGTCGTCGTCTGCGCCAACGTTCCGTCCGCGCCACGGCTGTGGGCCAAGTCACCGTCGTCTATTGAAATCGTCAATTTTACGTCGCCGGCTCTTGCCGCCGTAAAGATGAGATTATCCAGTGCATCCTGAACGCTGGCCTTGTCCCCCGCAAACGTCACCACACCAGCTGCATTTTGGGCGAGGTTGAATGAGGCTGTGGATGTCGTATCAATTTTACCGACGAGGTCCGCGGAAACATTAACAGAGACGAACTCGCTGTCCGTGTCTGAAATCGTTATCCCGGAGACCCTGGTCGCAACTCCCGCATAGCTCGTCGCGCTGTCGTAGGAAATGCCTAAGTCCAGGTCGATTTTGGGCGTGCGACTTATGTCAAATGTGATATCAAAGCTCTCGCTCGCAGACCTGGCGATGCTGTCCTTATCATCCACGGCCGTGATCGTAAGTGTGGCGAAGTCGGAAGTGCCATCGGCTGGCTGGTTCTCTGCCAAATATTCTAAGTTCTGCAAAAGCCCATTTTGCAGCTCAAAATAACTCACGTAAGCTCCTGACGTGTACGCATTACCATCCGTTAACTTTGTGGAAAGTGTCCCCGCGCCCTCATCCCACTCGAGTTTGAAGTCGGCATCTAGGTCAAAGTAATCTACACTCGCGTCATCGATTGAGACTGTCCCGTCTTCCGTGCTGGCGTAGCTCACGCGACCCAGAGAGATCTCAGGGGTGGAAGGGTCGTCGTCGCGAACTGTCGCCGAGGCTCGGTCCTGCACAATTTGGGATGTCTCCGTCGGATCCGAAATAACCAGCGTAATCGTCTCGTCACCCTCGCGGATCGTATCATTATTGAGCCCAACATTTACAATTTTCGTCTTCTCATTTACGTCGAAGACGAGTTGGCCACTGAGCTGCCCACCCGCAATATCGGCGGCGCTGATGTTGCCTTCGATGGCGTAGTCGAGGGTAGATGTCGTCTTAATACTGCCGGCGCGCGTGACGAGGAAGTTAAATTCGGAGGCAATGCCGTCGCTGTCACTCTCAAACTGGGTTGGCGCCGTGCCTGGCGCGAGCGCCACGTCGTAGCGAATGGGTACAACTGTACCGACACTCTGGCCCAGGTAGCCCGAAGCCTCATCCTCTCCTAGGAGCCCCGACACCGTAATATTTGTGGGTTTAGTGGGTTCAGTCGCACCTGGAGCGTAGTATGCGGCTATGTCGCCGAGTATGTCCGCCTGGACGAGGGATTGGACTTGGACGATTTCTGTGAGGGCTGTAATGCCGGCCTCAGCAGCCTCTATCAAAGTATCGGTATCGGCCGTAGCCTGTGCTGGGTATACAAAATTTGTTTCCGAAAGATTTATTGCGACGATACTCGCAGACAGGAGTTCGAGGGCCTCTGGAAAGTCCAAAAGAAGATTAGTGACCCCGCCAAATGGCGTCTCAAGATTGGCATCCATTTTTGTGGTGACAGACGACGCTATGGTGTTGAGCGCGTCATATATTGTCGCCCCCGAACCGCCCCAGAGCCCTATGTTCGCCGAGAGATCGACATCCTGCGCCCCATCGTAGAAAGGCGATAGGGTCTGACCGACAAACGCTGACATGAAGGTTGTTAGGTTTTCCGTGACTGCCTCGAATACGGCGTCACTTACGTCCTTGATGGAGGTTGTCACATCGTCTGCGCGCGCGTGGTATGCCGCTGTGGAGAGAAAGTCTACGACGAGGGCGACTGAGGCCGCCGCCTGTTGGTATGCGAGTGCTGCATCCACAGTCGCCTCTACAACGTCGGTCTTGATACCAGATGCGTCGATAGACTTGGCAATTTCTTCATAGGCATTGTATTGACGTAGCCCGTTAGCCGCGCTGAGCGGGGAACCAATGGCGCTGTGTATGGCCGCCTCCCCAGACGCGAGATCGTAGTCAGCATTGGTCTTCTTCTCGGCTGCAATCTTATATGCAACGAGTGTCGTAATTGGGTTTATGACCTGGTAGCTTTCCGCCTCAGCCTCGTAGGGCGCCTTGTACCTGACAGCAAATTCCTTGTTGGTGGAAATATCAAAGCCATCCTCCAGGATGAGGGGCCCGCTCGCGCCGTAGATTATGAAGCCGCCCGTGGCGTTGGCCTGCGCCAGCGCGTCTCCGGAGGTGAGCGACGAGCTCAAGTCATTATCGGCATAGATAATGCCACCGTCAATATAACCGTCAACGCTCGCGCCCGTGTCGCCGCCGTCCACACGTTTATTCCCGAGGTTGATCGGCTGACTTACTGCGCCAATATCAACCGAGGCAGTATTTTCATCTACTGCGCCATTGGAGTCATCTGCGGCTAGGATGTTATCCGCCAACTTGGCACTGCCACCACTCTGGATGAGGTTGCCGCTCCCATCGGTTAAAACAATTTTGCTCCCAACGCCGATACCTGACCCCGCACCGTTATCTGAGTTTGTGACCGTGTAGGTAAACTTAGCGGTTGACCCAGAAACGCTGGAAAGGGTCGCAGCACGGCTCGCGCCACCAATGTCGAGTAAGATCGTAGGGGTGCCGTTGGCTGTATCGACCGTCGAGTTCAGTAGCTGGTCGAAGACAACGTTAATGACAAGCGTGTCTCCATTCTCGTAAGTCGTCTTGTCAACTATTTTCGTGACGTCATCCTTCGCAAGTGCCGTCTTGTCCATGAAGACCTGGAACGGCTTGGGTGCCCGCGTGTCGATAGTGAGGGTTGCAGATGCACCGGCGGAACCCACATTTCCCACCGCGTCGGAGTAGGACCCACTCGCGACACTAATTTTGAAGTTTCCTTCGGCCTGGTCGAGACCAACAACGTCGGCGGTGTAGACTGTAGCAGAGCCAGCGGACGGGGTTAAAGTACTCAGCGTCAGCGCATCACTCCCACTAATGGATGTGATAGTGACGTCGTCCAGCGTGAAGTTCTTGACGTCTTCCGTGAATTTAAATTCAACCTTCAAATCCGTACGGTTTCCGTCGAAAACCTTCGCAACACTGGCTTTCGTGTCGTCGCCAGCCGCATACAATTTTATATTTGCCTCTGGCAGCGTCGGCGCGACGAGGTCATAGGATACGGAATTCACCGTCGACGCGGTTGAAACATCAGCGCCATTTGCGTTGCCACTGGCGTCCGTAATAGCGCTCTGCAGGACCTTCAGATCGACCGTACCCGCCGAAGCTGCTGCGGGAGTGTACGTCACACTCAGGGTCTTCCCATCTGAACTCAGTAATGCAGCGGCATCGCCATCGGTTATTGCATCCGCCAGTGTCTTTTCGCCGCCGTCCGCGAGCTTGATAAGAGTGTAGTCAATATTCTCGAGGGAAATTGCCTTCGAAAACGCCACCTTGAATGTCGTGCTGCCGTCTACCACGTTGACGACCACATCGGAGGCGGAAACACTGACGGTTGGTATCTCTCTGTCGATTGTGAGATTTGAAAAAGTTGCACCCGATGCGCTCGAAACTGTCCCATAGGCGTCTGTGAAACTCACCCGGACAGAGTACTGCCCGTCGTCGAGCGCGGCAAATGTCACCGCGTCGTCATGCGCAGATGTGTCATTTCCGTCAATTGTTGCAGACCACTTAAAGGTCCCGCTACCCGTGGCGCTGGTGGGATTGGTGGCGCCGGTCACGGGCGCAACGGTACCTTCCGCCAGAAACGCAAGCTTCCCGCTGGCGTCTAAGACTTCTATGTTAACTTTGCGGCCGGCGTCAGTGTCGACAGCCCCAAGTCCGCCGACGAGGTTCTTGAGGGTAACGCCTGTCGGGAGTGAGGCGCCGCCGAGGTCAATTTCAAGCGTTCCACGCACTTCAAGCGATGTCGTGTCGGACTTATTGAGCGTCACCTTGTCGTTTGCAATCGTCTTGAAAACCTTATCACCAAACTCGAGAACCGGCGTGATGTCTTTGTGGAAGTAAGCCTTGCCCGAGAAGTTATCGTAGATGCGATTGGCTGATGTCGACGCCCAATTGGCCGAAGTGAGACTTGCCGCATCCTTCACCTCTACGGAAATTGTACCCCCTCCCAGTTTTGTGAGATCATCGGCCGTAAGAGATACCGAGGCATATTTTGCATTCGAAAACTCGACCTGCTTGAAGACTGAAACATTTCTATCGTCATTGGTAATTTTGACGGTAACTGAGGTGCTCTGCGCCGTTGACGTTGGTCCAACGACGAGTGTCGCACCGTTTGACGCCTCCGCGGTCGTCAGGATGCCGTCCCCAAACTCAGATTGCGACAGAAGCTGCTTTGCAATCAGATTATCGCCGTCGAAGCTCCCCAACTTAGCCTTCTGATCGGCCGTGAGGGTGCTATTATCAGCCTGAAGCACAGCAGGTTCAAAGCCAGCGTAGCTCGTCTTTAATTTCTCGAGTGCCGGACTGGAAGCAGCGAAATCGGACCCCAAGGCGCTAAGGATATCGTTTTGGTCGTCAAACTTAAATGCCGTATCACTGGAGGCCTTGGCCTTCACTACTTCCTTGATATTTCCAATGATTGACTTCTTCGCTGCGAGGAGGTCGTCTGCCGAGCCGCCCTGCTCGTTCGCCCCCGAAACGACAATATTTGCAATAAATGCCGCCACACCCTGAGTGACGGTCGCGAGGTTGGCAGACACAGTCTGAGCTGGAGCACCCTCCTCTACGTAGACCTTATTAGCGATTGGATCGTATTTGGTTAGGTCAATTGCAAAACTATCGGTGGAGCTCAGGCCAAAGGCTTTCGCGACCTTATCACTCGCCAACTTCGGATCGATTTTACCGTCCGAATTGGTGATTGAGGCAATCGTAGCCGGATCTGTATCCTGCATCAACTCATTCACAACAGTGGTTATCGGGTTTACAACCTTCGAGCCAGCAGGTGCCGACAGTACGGCCGTAAATGTGACGCCCGTCGACGTGTCAATCGCAGTCCCGCCATTCCCGTCGGCGACAATTGGCTTATCGGCCGAACCGCCAAGCCCGGTGAACGCACCACTTGCATCTGTCAGCACGAAGGTCTCGCCTATGTCGTACGTTTCGTTTTCGTTTTCGTCGCGGAAGACACGGGCGCCAGAGATGTAGCCGTCTGCAACAATTCCGTCATCGCTGACAACAACCGCTGGCGTGTCAGAGCCTGTGCCGCCGCCCGTGCTGGTCGTCGTGGCGGGCTGGATGGCTTCAATTTGAGTTATCGGCGTGAGTATCTCATCCGTCGATATATTTTTGACACTGACGGAGATCGAGCCCGACCCTAATTCATCAAGCTGGGCTTTCGTAAAGCGAAATACCGCAATATTATTTCCGAATGAAACGACGTCGGCACTCACGACAGATCCGTCTTCACCCGTTATCGTCAGAGAGTAACCGTCGGCCGCATTAAACGTTCCATCAATTTCCACGGCGACCAACTGCTCAGTTGCCCCCGACTGGACGTCAATTGAACCATCGCTAGTACCAGATAAACTTATCAACTGATCGTCCAGCAGGTCTCGATAACTTGTCGCACTATTTGAGTTTGCTAATTCAATGACCTGCTTATTTGAAATTTCATTCACAACGAGCCTCAGGTCGGACACATCGGAAAAGTTAAAAGTCTCTCCACTGTTGTACTTTTGTTCTATTGCGCTCGCAAATTTATCAAGGAAAGACTGGAAGTCGCGATCCACGGTATTTGTGTAGTCGCCGTCCCGCACGAGCATGATGTTTGCGACTTTCATTGCAGCAAGCTGGTAAGCCTCCGCCGAGCTTCGCTCACCAGACGCGGCACTTTCAGTCAGCAAGTTTTCGAACGGATCGAATGAACTCAAATCAAAGTCAGCAGTGAGACCCAACGTCGACGTTACAATTGCCTCAGAATCTGCCTGCGTTTTTCCCCGCTCCATCAGCCCAACGACCAGGGTAGTAACGGGCGTAATCACCTCGTATCCAGTCGGCGCTGCCATGGTAAACCCAAGGCCAAATCCTGTCGACGTATCTCGGGCTGTGCCCGCATAGTTATCAACAACTAGTGTGTGGGTTGAGGCCTCGTTTAATCCCGAGAATACGCCTTCCGAATTTGTGATTGAATACTCTTCAACCGCATCAAACAATTTATTGTTGTTTGCATCCAGAAAAACGCGTGCGTTAGCAACGTAGCCGTCGACGACGCGACCCGAGAGACCACCTGGTGACGTAGGAATACCGGGTTCGGTGGGCGTGCCTCCGTCACCTGTCGTTTTACTCGAACCACCACCACAGGCCGTCAAGAGAAAAGCCATCCAGAGCGGATGCATCTTGTGACCGTATGATTTCAATTTTTGCATCGAGTACTCGTCCAGCATCTTGATGCTCCCTTAGCGCCTGCAACCTTGATCGAATAAGACTTAGTGTAAAGAAGATCTCTTCTGTGTCATATAATATTAACGAAATGGAGGCGTCGTACAACAGGTATTATTACACAGCCCAAACAGGCCCACCATATGCAATTACTTTCTTGTCGTGCGATAGCAAAGCATATCCCTCCGCCATAGCTTGAGCCACAAGGATACGATCAAATGGATCAGAGTGGATGCTAGGTA
>Ga0115564_10002419_pt1 | contig 16277 bp, 16 predicted proteins | sample COGITO_mtgs_1105_7_FD_88680 | JGI IMG/M metagenome (GOLD analysis project Ga0115564, IMG submission 88680) | Pelagic marine microbial communities from North Sea - COGITO_mtgs_110523 | ecosystem: Environmental > Aquatic > Marine > Epipelagic | place: Germany:Helgoland, sampling site Kabeltonne...
GCTTTTTCAGATGTTTTCTGAAAGATTGAGAACGTCTCTAAAGCCAACTACACGTGCCGGAACATCAGTGTTCCAAACACGGTGATACGATGAGCGGCACTCAGCGCCATCAGATTCCCAATGGTGTTCAATTCATCACCGCCTCGGCCAATCATCGCTATGATGGCATTTCCAGCTATCTTTTTGCGATCTTTGGCGGTGGCCTCAAAGACGGACGCCCGTCTCTACCAACATCTGGCCCTGATACGACAATCGGCAACGACTGCTGGATACGGACGGACGCAACCTTGCTATCGGGCACGAACTTAGGAAATGGGGTCATCGTTGGCGCAGGGGCGGTGGTGTCTGGTTCTATTCCCGATTACGCAATTGTCGTCAGCAATCCTGCCCGAGTGGTTAAGATGCGGTTTGATCAAGCCGAAATTACAATCCTGAAAGCGATCGCGTGGTGGGATTGTTCGGTTACAGCAATCCTGAAACTTGAAGCCGAAATATCTGGCGCGGACTTCGACGCTCTGCAAGCCGTTTGATTAGCGGGAATAGTCGCGGGTGATTGCAAGTTGCTTCCCAACCAAGCACGTCAAATCGTATTAGAACTACTGTGACACAACGGTGCGTCCACCAAATCACCCAACGCTGTTTCTGATTGGACAATTACACGACATGATTGAAGGGTGCATTGCTCCCAACTCAGTTCGATTTATACTTGCCAACCTTCCGTGCGCGCCGTAAACGGTCTTTGGCTTTAGGGGTTTAGCTCAGTTGGTAGAGCATCGGTCTCCAAAACCGAGGGTCGTGGGTTCGAGTCCCTCAGCCCCTGCCAAAGCCACATTTATTCATGAAATTTCAATCATTACGATCCAGCGCGAACGCCCTTAACGCGTTTGTAGGAAGTGGCTCAAATCGCCATATTCCACGATGGATTTTTCGTCACCGTCCTCACGCTCTAACTCTTGTGGTGGTTGTTACAACTCAATGGTGAATTGGTTTCCAATGGCACTTTGATCCTTGGCGACTGTTATTTTTGTGCCTTTGCCCGAGTGATGCAAAAAATTGCGTGGCTTTACGCGATTGCGAAAGCTCCAAGTCTCTCCTGAGTTTGGGAACTCTTCCCAAGAGGCGCTGTTTGCGAAATGGGGTAGGGTGATTACAGGGACGTCGGCTGTGTCGTGGTTTGGGCCGGTAAGATACCCGCCATCAGCGCCAATAAATGCAAGCAGACCATCTTCCGCGTAGTGGGTGTACCACAATTCATGCAGCGCTTCGGGAAAACCTTGATGGCGCGCGCGTGCATGGACTGTAACCATCATCGAGATTTGGCACCAACACGTCGCCCGTGTGCGAGCGAATGCGGATCAGTTGGCCGGGCTTTATCTCATCCATGGTTGGCACGGTGTTGTTTTTGTGAATGGGGCCTACATCCTCGAGGATTCAGTTATTTTCTATCACGCCAGCGGTGGCAAAGCCGACAATTGTTTGTGAATGCTGCGGTCTATCTTCGGTACGATGCAGGTAGATCGGATCATTCTTGGGGTAGGTGCGCAGCTCTGTCGCGCCGTCTTGGCGTGGGACTTGCTCCCTATCTGCTTGCGGCTCAATGCGCGGTACCGCATGTATTTCGACCCCATTCTCCGCCAAAGCAAGGTAATCCCCGCGAATTATCTAAGCGTGTAGGCCTGAGCTTGCACCATTTGGCGATTGATTTGCGACCCCTTATGAACCTGCCACAGTTGCCAGAGCGCGACTGGCCAAGTGCTATTTGCGTTTTTCACAGAAACGCTATCGTGATTGTTGAGGCGACGGAGATAGTCTTTTTTCCAGGATCGCAAACGCACAATGTCATTTTCAACGACGCTCGCCGGATTTTTTGCCGTCGCGGAGTTCACGCTTGCTACATAGGTCTGGCCGTTTCACTGCAAAATGGTGCTTTCCAATTGAAGGTCCGAGAGGTTGTTGGTTTGCGTGGATGCCTTTGAAGGTGCGTGACCATAAACGCTGGCCACAATTGCAAAAGTGCCGGGCTCTTGCAGCCAATTGACCCATATATTAATGCTATCACCCAAAGTATCCGAAAACCCTTTGGCTGCCCAACGCACTAAAACCACCTGACGGTTCGGCTCTTGCATCGGGAGATAGCCGATCAAAACATCTAGCGAGCCCTGCGAAAAATCCAAGATCACGTTCTCTAATCGTGCGTATGCTGCCACTTAGTGCTTCGTCACCCACTATTTTTCGATCACGGTTTGTGGATAGCGCCAATTCAGGGTTTTATCGTCTAGAGTTTTTTTGGGGGGGGGGAGTAAATTACTCATGCCGAGATAGATCTATACTCCTGGCGTGTCGTAAGTGCCTAAAAGCGCTTATCAGGCCACTCAGGTTTGAAAATTGGAGTGATCTGAAAAAAGGCAACAAATGAATTTGATGACAGTAACTATAGGACAGAGTGCCCAAGCGAACCGCCTCACACAAGTTATTTCACCGTATGCCCGAACTTCTAAAATTTTGAGGCGACATGCGAGCTTGCGAACGTATCTCAATGTTCACGTTTCAGGCATTTTGCATCCCAGACAACTGCCTTGGACCCAAACCGGTCTTGAAACCGCCGCACTCTGCGCGTATGTGACACCCAACTTCGATTAATGGAAGACGCTACATGGCCATGACCAACCCCCTCCAGTATGTTCAGCAAGTGCGCTCTGAAGTTGCCAAAGTTGTTTGGCCGACCCGGCGCGAAGTTGCTTTGACCACTGTTATGGTCTTCATAATGGCCGCGCTGACGGCTGTGTTTTTTGCGGTTATCGACATCATTATCCGCTTTGGCCTCACCAGTGTTCTGGGTTTCTTTGGATCTTAGCGCGCCAAAAGCCCCTACCACTGTAGGGCACCGATGACGTAATTTGCGAAAATCCAAGCGAGCCCTTGAATTGCCCGCGCAGCAAAGGTATTGCGCAAGAACCTCCAAAAATCAGCGCACTTCAGATTCGAACGGCGCACAGATTTTGTCTTGCAGGTCGGTATGCCGCATTGGCGCGCGCATCGTAAAATCGGTTAACGCGAACCCAAGGGTTCAGACAAGGATAAGTGTCAGATGGCGAAGCGGTGGTATTCGGTAAGCGTTCTTTCAAACTTCGAGAAGAAGATCGCTGAGCAAATCAGAACCTCAACCATCGAGAATGGCCTTGAGGACGACATCGAAGAGGTACTTGTTCCGACCGAAGAAGTGATCGAAGTGCGGCGCGGCAAGAAGGTGACCTCTGAGCGTCGCTTTATGCCGGGCTATGTTTTGGTTCGCATGGAAATGTCTGACCAAGGCTATCACCTGATCAACTCGATCAACCGCGTCACAGGTTTCTTGGGTCCGCAGGGCCGCCCGATGCCGATGCGCGATGCTGAAGTCGAATCGATCCTTGGCCGTGTTGCTGAAGGCGAAGATGCTCCGCGCAACATCATCCATTTTGAAGTGGGTGAGAAGGTTAAGGTCAACGATGGTCCGTTTGAAGATTTCGACGGCATGGTTGAAGAAGTCGACGATGAGAACCAGCGCCTCAAGGTGACGGTCTCTATCTTTGGCCGCGAAACACCGGTTGAACTGGAATACACGCAGGTCAATAAGCAGAGTTGACTTTAAGGAAGTCAGTTTAGAGATGCAAAACGCGCTGATTTTTGTCAGCGCGTTTTTTTATACGCGCAAAATGAAAATTTACGTTACGCAGGCTTGCGTGAAAACTGCAAAAAAGTCCCCTTTTTTCACCTCTAAGACTCTTGACGCAGGTTGGGGTTGTAGATTCTTGTATCCGCACGAAAACAACATACAGCGGTAACTTTAGAAACCGCGAATAAATCTTGGGGGATTCTATGTTCATTACTTTGTTAAGGAGCCATTTGCTGTGGGTTGCGCCAACGGCAGCGATTGTTTTCGCGGCATCCACAGGTTTTTTTTGATCGTTCTTTTAGTTCCGAGCAAGTTGCTCAAGCACCCGCAACCGTCGCTTATGACGTAAACGCGCAAGCACAAATGGCTCCAGCCGCCGTTGCGCCTGCGCCTATCAACGCCGCAGAAGAGGCAGGCGTTGTGACACGCCTTAGCACCTTGACGGGTTCTTCGTTGCAGGCCCTTCAGACTGAGCCAGCGCCCGCGCCTAGAGCGGCCGTCGTCGCAGCTGTGGTTGAACTGATAGTTGAACCTGTCGCTCTCGCAAGGCAGGTTGCATCCTTGCAAGATAATGAGGTGTCTTTGGCGTTCTTTGCGAATGCAAAAGCAACCCTGATGGCGCAAGAATCCTGCATTGACGATTTGCGCTCCCTGACGGAACAAGCGCGGGTGTATTTCCCGGCGGGCGGTCTGACGCTGGATGAAAGCGGTATCGCTCAGGCGCGTTTGATCGCCGCATTGGCGCAAGACTGCAATGGCGTCGAGATAATCGTTGAGGGTCATTCTGACCCCTCAGGCGATCCTGCGTCTTAGCTAAAAGCGCGCGGAGCAAGTCATTCAACGCCTAGGTGCGACGCATCTCGATATCTCCAATTTCAGAGCGTAAGCTTTGGGTTGTGCGCGCCCCTCCAATGTGACGGGTTCAGAAAGTGGCGCCTATTATGATCGCTGTGTCGATTTCGTGGTGATCCAAACCAATAGAATTACGAAAACCAACCGCTTTAAGACTACACCAAGCGAATGGGCGTCGTCTACATGTATCAAAAAATTGACAAACGCGATCTCACGGGCGCTGTTTTTCTAATCGCCTCGTTCTGTTGCAGCAAAGCCGGAAGATATGGATATGGCGATGGACCTAGACTCCATGGCCTCATCCTGCCCGAATGCGCGTTTGCGGGTGATTGGACAGCACACGGAAGATTTGCGCGCGGGTGAAAATCCGGGGACAGGACGTTTGCGGGCGCAGGCACTGATGGCCATGTTGGTCGCGCAAGGGATCGATTCGACACAAATCATCATCGCGGCACCTTCGCGTGCGATGGAAACAGATAGTCAAAGCGGTAGCTGTTTGGAATTTGACGTAATCATCGACTGATCTGGTATCGTTCGCGTCACTCGAAAGGGTGAGAAGCTAAGTAATTAAGGAAATGCGGGCAATTGGCTCGCATTTTCTGTTTTTGGCTTTGCGCCATTTGACCATCCCAATACGATTTGCGACAAGATTGGTCGTTTGACCGCTCAATTCCTGCGTCCCCTCTTGAAATGTAAACCGTTCGGGTGTAACCGACGCGCTCTACCGTCCTTAAAAGACGGCTTTTTGTGTGGGAGGGGAGTGCGACGCGTCGTTCAAGCCAGACCACACCAACATGTAGCCCGCTAGATCGCGATCCAGTGGGCGTTGAATAGGAGAAAGCCACATGGCTAAGAAGCTCGCTGGTACGATGAAGCTGCAGGTTCCTGCAGGTAAAGCGAACCCATCCCCACCCGTCGGCCCTGCATTGGGTCAGCGCGGCATTAACATCATGGAATTCTGTAAAGCGTTCAACGCGAAAACAGCGGACCTAGAGCCTGGTGCACCTTGCCCAACGGTAATCACATATTACCAGGACAAGTCGTTCTCCATGGACATCAAGACGCCACCAGCGTCCTACTTCCTCAAGAAAGCTGCGAAGCTTTCGTCGGGTGCGAAGCTCCCAGGCCGTGAGACTGTTGGCTCTGTCACAGTGGCTCAGGTTAAAGAGATCGCAGAAGCGAAAATGAAAGATCTGAACGCGAACGATATGGAAGCGGCAATGCAGATCATTCTGGGCTCTGCCCGTTCTATGGGCATCGAGGTGAAGTAATGGCAAAATTCGGTAAGCGTTTCACCGCAGCGCGTGCGGCATTCGAAGGCCAAGAAGGTCTGACAGTTGAAGCAGCGGTTGCATTGGTTAAAGCCAACGCAACAGCAAAATTCGACGAAACAGTTGAAATCGCAATGGTTTTGGGTGTCGACCCACGCCACGCGGACCAAATGGTTCGTGGTGTGATTGGTCTGCCAAACGGCACAGGCAAAGACGTCCGCGTTGCGGTCTTCGCACGTGGTGCGAAAGCTGACGAAGCGACAGCCGCTGGTGCGGATATCGTTGGTGCAGAAGACCTGATGGAAACTGTGCAAGGCGGCAAGATCGACTTTGATCGCTGCATCGCAACTCCTGACATGATGCCCGTAGTGGGTCGTCTGGGTAAGGTGCTTGGTCCACGTAACCTGATGCCAAACCCAAAAGTTGGTACAGTGACAATGGACGTCGAAGCAGCTGTTAAAGCGGCCAAAGGCGGCGAAGTTCAGTTCAAAGCTGAGAAAGCCGGCGTTGTGCACGCAGGCGTTGGCAAAGCGTCTTTCGACGAGGCCAAGTTGATCGAGAACGTTAAAGCCTTCATCGGTGCGGTCGCTAAAGCGCGTCCAGCCGGTGCAAAGGGTGCCTACATGAAGAAGATCAACATCTCTTCTACAATGGGCCCAAGCGTCACACTCGATATTGCTGCGGCAAACGAAGAGTAATCGCTTTCTAATCTTGATTTTAAAAGGCACTCCTTGTGGGGTGCCTTTTTTCGTTATGTGATTAAAATCAATGCCTTACTTTGTTTCGCCTGGGTGAAAGCCGCAGAATGCGCACAATTCTTTGAATTTTGCCTTATTGTTTCCTTTATTTGCCGCCAATCTTAAGAAATTACAAAAAAAATTGGGTTGGGCAGACATGGAAGAAGAAAAGATAAGAGAGCTGGCAGCATGCCGTTTGCTAGCCGAACAAGCCTATATTGATAGAAACATTATTCTTAACGTAAAAGTCCAGATCGCGCGCTTGCGTGGGTTAGGCATGGAGGTTCGTTCCGAGCCAGAGTATTATGAGACATTCATCCTTCTGGCCGCACGCGCGAAAGTACCTGGTGCCGCGGCGAATTCGCATATGTCGGTGTTGCGCCGTAAGCGCGAAACAGCCGGTGAACTCGCAAAGTATTACGATTTCGAAAAGATGATCGCCGACTATTCCGGTGGGGTTCGTTTCAGCGGGCATGGCTATTATGACCGTGGTTTGGAAGATGCTGACACCAACGCTGTGTTTGACGGCATTGCCAACTTGCTGAAGGTTCTTGAAGACCTTGGTCATAAAGCGTCCGTCAACTCTGGCACGCTTTTAGGGTTGGTGCGTGACAAAAAACTGATCCCCTATGACGATGACATCGATCTTGCCGTCGTCTTGAAATCGCGTGGCGAACTTTATGCGGCGCGAGAATTTTGTGCCTTGGCAGAGCAGCTCAACGAAAAGGGCATCGATTGCACACTTCGTGCGGGCAACAATGCCATGATCAAGCTGCCCGACTTGGACGGGTTCGAAGTTGATCTCTTCCCCGCATACGGCACGATGCGCCGCTATAGCATCTACCCTTATGCGCCGGGCACGCTCAAATACAACGATGTGTTTCCTTTGCAAACATGTGACATCAGCGGGCTGCCACTGGCTGCATCTCCAGAAACTTTGCTGGAACAAAATTACGGAAAATCCTGGGAAGTGCCAGATCCGCGTTTTGTCTTCGATTGGCCAAGACAGAAATGCAAATTTGCACGTTTAATTCAGGAGATAGCAGCATGACGACATTACTTACTTATGGGGCTTTTGATCTCTTCCACATCGGGCACGTTAAGCTATTGTCTCGTTTCGCCGAAATGGCGGACGAAGTGATTGTCGGCTGTTCTTCCGATGAATTTAATGCGCTCAAAGGCAAAACCTGCATTATGCCCTATGAGGATCGCGCGAACATTCTACGCGCTTGCCGGTTCGTCAGCCATGTCTTTGCGGAACACAATTGGGGACAGAAGCGATCCGATGTGATCGAGTTTAACGCCGATATGTTCGCGATGGGCGCCGATTGGGAGGGCAAGTTTGATGAGCTTTCTGATCTATGCGATGTAGTGTATCTCAGCCATACAGAAGGCGTTTCAACCACCAAGCTAAAGCGCCGCGTCCTGCACCGCACACCGGGCCTGCGCATGGTTGGCTAAAATCCGACAGGCACTAGCCGTAAAAGTCGGGTGGGCCTGCGCAAAAAATGCTGAACAGGCTTGGCATTGAGCGCGATCAAGACTAGGAAACGATCAGCTAAAGAGCGCGCGATTCGTCCCGTGCTCTTTTGCAGTACGTCCGAGACGGTGGGTGGACAAGGTTCCCTTGTTCATAATTCCTGCCTGAGACGGGATCAGGCCATATGTTAAAGGCTCTTCGTCGAGCGCTTGGCGGGTTTGTGACCGTAGACTACGGACCAAAACCGCCGGAGCGATCCGGTAATACTGAGCCGGGGAGAGATCCCCACATTTGGAGTGAAACTGTGGATAGAGCACAAAAAGAACAGTTGGTCGACGAACTCGGCCAAATCTTTGAAAGCTCTGGCGTCGTTGTGGTAGCCCACTACGCCGGTCTTACAGTTGCTGATATGCAGGATCTACGTGCGCGCGCAAGCGAAGCAGGTGGAGCAGTGCGTGTTGCCAAAAACAGGCTCGCCAAGATCGCCCTTGAGGGAAAGCCGTGCGAAAGCATTGGTGATTACCTTTCGGGTATGACCGTACTTACCTATTCTGAGGACCCTGTCGCAGCAGCGAAAGTGGCCGAAGACTTCGCCAAGGAGAACAAAAAGTTCGAAATCCTTGGCGGTGCAATGGGTGAGAACGCTCTGGACCGTGCCGGTGTTACAGCCGTGTCTAAGATGCCTTCCCGCGATGAGCTTATTGCTTCTATCGTTGGCTGCATCGGGGCACCAGCTTCCAACATCGCCGGTGCAATTGGCGCACCTGCAAGCAACATCGCGGGCGTATTGTCCACTATCGAGGACAAGGCCGCGGCCTAAGCAACATGAAGACTGGCGTGTTGGTCGAAAGAACGCACGTTGGAACACATCTTATATAAACGGAAAGAGTCAAAATGGCTGATCTGAAGAAACTTGCTGAAGAGATCGTTGGTCTTACACTTCTCGAGGCACAAGAACTGAAAACTATCCTTAAGGACGAGTATGGCATCGAGCCAGCAGCAGGCGGCGCAGTCGTCATGGCTGCCGGTGGCGACGCTGGTGGCGCAGCTGCAGAAGAGCAGACTGAGTTCGACGTGATCCTTAAGGCTGCTGGCGCATCCAAGATCAACGTGATCAAGGAAGTTCGCGCGATCACAGGTCTCGGCCTGAAAGAAGCAAAAGAGCTCGTTGAAGCTGGCGGCAAAGCTGTCAAAGAAGGCGTCTCTAAAGAAGAAGCAGAAGACGTTAAGGGCAAGCTCGAAGCAGCTGGCGCGGAAGTCGAAGTTAAGTAAATTCTGCTTGCAGATTTATTTTAGAAACGGCGGCTCCCTCGGGGCCGCCGTTTTGCTTTAAATTGGCCACCAATTAATTCGGCAAGGCGTCCCAATTTTAGAGCTTAGTGAAACGAAAGCAGACCTAACAAGAAGTCTGGCTAGTCGTCCGCTTTGCGGACATAGCGACCTTTCAGCCCGGCGTTGTGAATGGCTACTTTTTGTTAGCTAGCGTGATCGACTTGGGTTAAATAGAGTGAGTAGTGGCGCTCCACTTTGGACAAATTCATTACGAAAGAACCCAAAATACTTGTTGGCATGATACCGATCCCAAAACGTTGCCCCTGGTTCTACGTCGGCAAAGAACTATTAAACGGTCTTACCACCGAATTGAAAAAAGAATTTGGACCAGAGCATTTTCTGTATCAATGGTACGAAAAGCTCGTGGTGATCGACAAGTGCGAAGAAAATGATGATGTTCTCGTGGCGCGTAACGACGATTTTGGATTGTTCTTTTGGGTTCATCTAACATGGTCAGGCAAAATTGATTAGTTCCCGAGCCGTTATCCTGATGCCGGACCGGTGCTCAACGCTGATCTAGTCCAGTTCTTTGAGCAGTACTGCCAAAACTCTCCCTCATCATCGGGACCTCCAATAAAGCTCGAACAATCGAAATTTTTGGAAAAAATATCTGCAACTCTAGTCGGTTTAGAACTATCTGATGAAATCGTAATCTGTGGTAGTGATCCGCATTCCGCCGCAAGAAAACTGTTAGAGGCCGTTCGTTACACCTAACCATTGAGCCACCGCCGAAAGCAGACCTTCGCACAAGATGTAGCATTGGACACATTGGGCTCATAGAGACGTTCGCCGCAAAAGCATGGAGGTCGGCCATCAAAAATCTTTCCTATTCCTGCGTTCCCGTGAAAGCTGCATCAAATTCGTAAAGGTCAGCAACTCTCCGCAAATGCCTGACTTTTCCAACCCCACCCCCTTGCGTTCGCGCCGTTCACGACATATTTGGAAATCTCTTGCGGTATCGATTGATTCGACGCCGCTTTTCTGTTTGTCGAAAGGGAGGTTTTGATCATTGTGATTTTGTCCTGATCCCTTCCTTAAAATTCAGCACAAACACTCTTCAAATGCAACTGAAACTGCTCCTCTCTCGGCAAGGCTCTGACATACAAGGGTTTTTCCAAGACAGGACCATATGATCGAGTGCCGCACTGTGGGACGTGTGGCGAGAATGGATCAGATAACTCTGTCGTCTCGACAGGGCGCTAAGCGGGGACCCAACCGTTTTGTGCCTGATGAGAAACTAAAAAGGTGATACCTACTATGGCTCAATCCTTCCTTGGCCAGAAGCGTTTACGTAAATATTACGGCAAAATTCGTGAAGTTCTTGAGATGCCGAACCTTATTGAGGTTCAGAAAAGCTCTTACGACTTGTTCCTGAACTCAGGTGAAGAACCGATCCCATTGGACGGCGAAGGCATCAAAGGCGTGTTTCAGTCGGTTTTTCCAATCAAAGATTTCAACGAAACTTCCATTCTGGAATTCGTTAACTACGAGCTGGAAAAGCCGAAGTATGACGTTGAAGAATGCCAGCAACGTGACATGACTTATGCCGCACCTCTCAAAGTGACACTGCGTTTGATCGTGTTTGAAATCGACGAAGACACAGGTGCCAAGTCGGTTAAGGATATCAAAGAGCAAGACGTCTTCATGGGCGACATGCCATTGATGACGCCAAATGGTACGTTCGTTGTGAACGGTACCGAGCGTGTGATCGTTTCCCAGATGCACCGCTCTCCCGGCGTGTTCTTCGATCATGACAAAGGCAAAACACACAGCTCGGGTAAGCTGTTGTTCGCTTGCCGTATTATTCCTTACCGTGGCTCATGGCTCGACTTTGAATTCGACGCAAAAGACATCGTCTTCGCACGTATCGACCGTCGCCGTAAGCTGCCTGTCACAACGCTTCTGTATTCCCTTGGTCTCGACCAAGAGGGGATCATGGACGCGTATTATGATACTGTTGAATTCACGCTTAAGAAGAACAAAGGATGGGTCACCAAGTTCTTCCCAGAGCGCGTTCGCGGCACGCGTCCAACGTATGATTTGGTTGATGCCAAGACAGGCGAAGTGATTGCGGAAGCCAACAAAAAAGTCACGCCACGCGCAGTGAAGAAGCTGATCGACGCGGGCGACGTGACGGATCTGTTGATCCCATACGATGCAATCGTTGGTAAGTTCATCGCTAAAGACATCATCAACGAAGAAACCGGCGCGATTTACGCGGAAGCTGGTGACGAGTTGACGCTGGAAATGGACAAAGACGGCGACGTAATCGGCGGTTCCTTGAAGGATTTGATCGACGCGGGCATTACAACTTTGCCAATTCTAGATATCGATAACATCAATGTTGGCGCCTACATGCGCAACACGATGGCGGCGGATAAGAACATGAACCGCGAAACTGCGCTCATGGACATCTACCGCGTGATGCGCCCGGGCGAGCCGCCCACCGTTGAGGCAGCGTCTAACCTGTTCGACACATTGTTCTTCGATTCAGAGCGTTATGACTTGTCCGCGGTTGGCCGTGTGAAAATGAACATGCGTCTTGATCTCGATGCGGAGGATACGCAGCGTACCCTTCGTAAAGAAGACATTGTTTCCTGCATCAAGGCGCTGGTTCACCTACGCGATGGCAAAGGCGACATCGACGACATCGACCACCTTGGAAACCGTCGTGTGCGCTCCGTTGGCGAATTGATGGAAAACCAGTACCGCGTTGGCTTGCTCCGCATGGAGCGCGCGATCAAAGAGCGTATGTCCTCTGTCGAAATCGACACAGTGATGCCGCAGGACTTGATCAATGCGAAACCAGCGGCGGCTGCTGTGCGTGAATTCTTCGGCTCTTCGCAGCTGTCGCAGTTCATGGACCAAACCAACCCGCTTTCAGAGGTCACGCACAAGCGTCGCCTTTCAGCGCTTGGACCAGGTGGTCTGACACGTGAACGTGCTGGCTTTGAGGTGCGCGACGTGCACCCAACTCACTACGGTCGCATGTGCCCGATTGAAACGCCGGAAGGTCCGAACATTGGTCTGATCAACTCCCTCGCGACATTCGCGCGTGTGAACAAATACGGCTTCATCGAAACGCCATACCGTGTTGTGAACAACGGCACAGTGACGGACGAAGTCCATTACATGTCCGCGACCGAGGAAATGCGCCACACAGTGGCTCAGGCGAACGCCAACCTCGACGAGAACATGAAGTTCGTAAACGATCTGGTTTCTACACGTAAATCCGGCGACTACACATTGTCCCCGAACGAAAACGTGGACTTGATCGACGTTTCCCCGAAGCAGTTGGTCTCTGTTGCCGCCTCGCTGATCCCGTTCCTTGAGAACGACGACGCGAACCGCGCTTTGATGGGTTCCAACATGCAACGTCAGGCGGTTCCACTGCTTCGTGCCGAGGCCCCACTCGTGGGTACCGGCATCGAAGAAGTTGTGGCACGTGACTCTGGCGCTGCGATCATGGCGAAACGCGCAGGCATCATCGACCAAGTCGACGCTCAGCGTATCGTTGTGCGCGCAACGCATGACCTTGAACTCGGGGATGCAGGCGTAGACATCTACCGCATGCGCAAGTTCCAGCGTTCGAACCAGAACACCACAATCAACCAGCGTCCGTTGGTTAAGGTTGGCGATACGGTTCAAAAGGGCGAAGTCATTGCAGACGGTCCATCCACGGATATGGGTGAACTTGCGCTTGGTAAAAACGTGGTCGTCGCGTTTATGCCTTGGAATGGCTACAACTACGAAGACTCGATCCTGATCTCTGAGCGTGTTTCTCGTGATGACGTCTTTACGTCTATCCACATCGAGGAATTCGAAGTTGCAGCCCGCGACACGAAGCTCGGCCCAGAAGAAATTACACGCGATATTCCAAACGTTGGTGAGGAAGCCCTGCGCAACCTCGACGAAGCGGGTATCGTTTACATCGGCGCAGACGTTGAGCCGGGTGATATCTTGGTCGGTAAGATCACACCAAAAGGCGAAAGCCCGATGACGCCAGAAGAAAAGCTTCTTCGCGCGATCTTTGGTGAGAAAGCGTCCGACGTGCGCGACACATCCTTGCGTGTGAAGCCGGGTGATTTTGGAACAGTTGTCGAAGTCCGCGTATTCAACCGCCATGGCGTTGAAAAAGACGAACGCGCACTTCAGATCGAGCGTGAAGAAGTCGAGCGCCTCGCGCGCGACCGTGATGACGAATTAGTCATCCTTGATCGCAACATCTATGCGCGTCTTAAGGGTATGATCCTTGGTAAAGTGGCTGTGAAAGGCCCGAAAGGCGTCAAGGCCAATGCTGAAATCACTGAAGAGCTTCTTGAAACACTGACACGTGGTCAGTGGTGGCAGTTGGCTCTGAAGGACGAGAAAGACGCACAGATCGTTGAAGCGCTGAACGAGCAGTATGAAGTACAGAAACGTACTTTGGATGCGCGTTTTGAGGACAAAGTCGAAAAAGTCCGTCGCGGTGACGATCTGCCACCGGGTGTTATGAAGATGGTTAAAGTCTTCGTTGCTGTGAAGCGCAAGCTTCAGCCAGGCGACAAGATGGCGGGCCGTCACGGCAACAAAGGCGTTATTTCTAAGGTTGTACCGATGGAAGACATGCCATTCTTGGCAGATGGGACGCCGGTTGACTTCTGTTTGAACCCGCTTGGTGTTCCTTCGCGTATGAACGTTGGTCAGATTTTGGAAACCCACATGGGTTGGGCCGCACGCGGTCTGGGTCTGAACATCGATGACGCGCTTGGTGATTACCGTCGCAACGGCGATCTGACACCTGTGAAAGAGGCGATGCGCCTTGCTTACGGCGATGACGTCTATGCGGAAGGTCTTGAGGGTCTTGATGACGATGCATTGCTGGAAACAGCCGGCAATGTCACCAACGGTGTGCCTATCGCGACGCCTGTCTTTGACGGCGCGAAAGAGCATGACGTGAATGACAGCCTCAAGCGTGCTGGTTTCTCTGAAAGCGGTCAGTCGGTCTTGTTTGACGGTCGAACAGGCGAGCAATTCGCACGCCCTGTGACGGTTGGCATCAAGTACTTGCTGAAACTGCACCACCTTGTGGACGACAAAATCCACGCGCGTTCCACGGGACCATACTCCTTGGTCACACAGCAGCCGCTGGGTGGTAAAGCACAGTTCGGTGGTCAGCGCTTCGGTGAGATGGAAGTCTGGGCTCTTGAAGCATATGGCGCAGCTTATACGCTTCAGGAAATGCTCACCGTCAAGTCGGATGATGTTGCAGGCCGTACCAAGGTCTATGAGAGCATTGTCAAAGGCGAAGACAACTACGAGGCTGGCGTGCCGGAGAGCTTTAACGTTCTCGTCAAAGAAGTCCGTGGCCTTGGCCTGAATATGGAACTCCTGGATGCGGAGGAAGAAGAATAGAATTTTCTAGAAAATTCTAAGTCTCCGATTTTTCTAGAAAAATCGGGGGCCACTCCTCTTCCAATGCTCCCCTTTCAAGGATTTGAAAATGAACCAGGAACTGACAAACAACCCGTTTAACCCGGTTGCCCCCATCAAGACGTTCGACGAGATCAAAGTCTCGCTCGCGTCCCCTGAGCGCATCCTGTCGTGGTCTTTTGGCGAAATCAAAAAGCCAGAAACCATCAACTACCGTACCTTCAAGCCAGAGCGCGACGGCCTGTTCTGTGCGCGTATCTTTGGACCAATCAAAGATTACGAATGCCTCTGCGGTAAATATAAGCGCATGAAGTATCGCGGCGTTGTCTGCGAGAAATGTGGTGTTGAAGTTACCCTTCAAAAAGTCCGCCGTGAGCGCATGGGCCATATCGAATTGGCATCCCCAGTAGCACATATCTGGTTTCTTAAGTCGCTGCCATCCCGCATTGGCCTGATGCTGGACATGACGCTTCGCGATCTTGAGCGTGTTCTCTATTTCGAGAACTACGTAGTGATCGAGCCGGGCCTCACGGATCTCACTTACGGTCAGATGATGACCGAAGAAGAGTATATGGACGCGCAAGACACCTTTGGCATGGACGCGTTCACCGCGAACATCGGTGCGGAAGCGATCCGTGAAATGCTCGCTCAGATCGACCTTGAGTCCGAAGCAGAAACCCTGCGCGCGGATCTCGCGGAAGCAACGGGTGAGTTGAAGCCAAAGAAGATCATCAAGCGCCTGAAAGTGGTTGAAAGCTTCCTTGAGTCCGGCAACCGTCCTGAGTGGATGATCCTGACCGTGATCCCGGTGATCCCGCCAGAGCTTCGCCCGCTGGTTCCACTCGATGGTGGCCGCTTCGCGACGTCAGACCTCAACGATCTTTATCGTCGTGTGATCAACCGAAACAACCGTCTGAAGCGTCTGATCGAGCTGCGCGCACCCGACATCATCGTGCGTAACGAAAAGCGTATGTTGCAGGAATCTGTAGACGCTCTGTTCGACAACGGTCGTCGTGGTCGTGTTATCACAGGCGCGAACAAGCGCCCTTTGAAATCCCTCAGCGACATGCTGAAGGGTAAGCAAGGTCGTTTCCGTCAAAACCTTTTGGGTAAGCGCGTCGACTTCTCTGGTCGTTCGGTTATTGTGACCGGCCCAGAACTGAAGTTGCATCAGTGTGGATTGCCCAAGAAGATGGCGCTCGAGCTGTTCAAACCGTTCATCTACTCGCGTCTTGAGGCCAAAGGTTTGTCCTCCACTGTGAAACAGGCGAAGAAGCTTGTTGAAAAAGAGCGTCCCGAAGTTTGGGACATCTTGGACGAGGTCATCCGCGAACATCCTGTCATGCTGAACCGTGCGCCTACGCTGCACCGTCTTGGCATTCAGGCGTTCGAACCTGTTCTGATCGAAGGTAAAGCGATCCAGCTGCACCCGCTCGTCTGTTCTGCGTTTAACGCAGACTTCGACGGTGACCAAATGGCGGTTCACGTTCCGCTATCCTTGGAAGCGCAGCTTGAAGCACGCGTTTTGATGATGTCCACGA
>Ga0115564_10002429_pt1 | contig 16251 bp, 16 predicted proteins | sample COGITO_mtgs_1105_7_FD_88680 | JGI IMG/M metagenome (GOLD analysis project Ga0115564, IMG submission 88680) | Pelagic marine microbial communities from North Sea - COGITO_mtgs_110523 | ecosystem: Environmental > Aquatic > Marine > Epipelagic | place: Germany:Helgoland, sampling site Kabeltonne...
AATTACTCTACAGATCAAGTTGAGTTTACCAAAGATGAAATTTATTCAATGTTTGAAAAATGTGGTTATGAGGTTAAAACATTTTCACAGGGAGTTTTGTCTACCCCATTAGCAGAGTCAAGAATACTGCCAGAATTAATTGGAATACCGTTGGCTTGGATCACAGTACTACTTGATCCTCTCTTGGAAAAACTTTTATCAATTTTATCTATCAAAAAGCTAACCTGGAATGTTGTTGTTCACGCTAGACAGAAAGGATAAAGATTAACAACAAACTTATTTAAGATATAATGACTATCAAATATTTCTTTAGTATTTAAATAGATTAATCATTTAATACTTAACTTTCTTGATTTAGAATCTTAGATATAGAAACATATTTACAATGATAAAATCAAAAATACTTAAAATTTTTAAACTTGCAATTATTCTTTTATCGTTTTGGTTTATTGGTGAAAAATTTTGGAAACATCATAATTGGCTTCAAACTTCAGCTCTTAATTATGAACTACTCATAACTGTATTTGTTTGTTCAATTATCTATGGTTTAAGTGAATTTCTTTTATCCTTTGCTTGGAGAAGATTATTAATATGGTTTGGAGATAAAGATATATCCAAGAACTTATGTAATAGAATATACGGAAAATCACAAATTGCTAAATATATTCCAGGTAATATTTTTCATGTTTTGGGCAGACATATATTGGGAAGTCAGGTGGGTATAAAACATATAGTGTTAGCTGGAGCTACAGTTTATGAAATTTTAGGTCTACTTTCTATATCTATACTTATTGGTTTTAGTGGCATGGTCATATTTGGTTTAGGTGATATTTATTTTTCACTATATCAAATAATATCAATTTTACTTACCGCTTTAGTTATAATTGGTCTAGCTATACCTTTAGCGCCTTATTTAATGAGTTTACGTGGTATTATCATTCCTTATAAAGGGATAGGAGACTCATTTCTTAATATCGGTAAAGTCTATCTATTTTATTTTATATTTTTTTTAATAGCAGGCTTGTTACTGGCTGTTATTACAAATATATTTTTAGATATAAATTTTATTATTACAGCTAAACTAATAGTTATATTTTCAATTGCTTGGATAGCAGGATTTATTATACCAGGTGCGCCAGGAGGAATTGGGGTAAGAGAAGCGGTTATAATATTTTTTATTACACCTATTATTGGTGAGGCACAAAGCATTGCCGTCGCTATTGCTCTCAGATTTATTACGTTGCTTGGAGATGTGTGGTTTTTCATAATTAGTGATTCAAAATTTTATTTTAAAAAATAATTATACTTTTTCAAAAAATTAAAAAAGTACTTACTAAAAAAATTGTAAAAATTTAAATAAATGAATTGACTAATTTTTCATAGTGCTTAAACACTTGTTCAGTTTTATTTTTCTTTATTGAATTCTTTAAATCATAATTATTATAATTATTTAAAAGCAGACTTGATAATTTTTTTTTTAAATCATCAACGTCTTGATATTTTACTAAATAACCATTTAATCCGTCTTGAATAATTTCATTTGTTCCACCAGGACAATCAAATGCAATAACAGGGGTGTTCATTGCAAGAGACTCTAATAAAACATTTGGATATCCTTCATAAAGAGAAGTAAGAACAGTAGCTTTTGCATGAGAATAGTAGGGAATAATATCTTTTTGAAAGCCCTCAAAATCAACTTTATTTTCTACATTACAATCAATTGCTTTCTGTTTTAGGTTTTGTTCTAAACTTCCTTGTCCAACAATTTTCAATCGTAACTTTGGAAATTGACTGGATATACCTGAAAAACCTTCAATAGCATAATGAAAAGCTTTTACATGCTCTAAACGACCCACACACATTATGTAATCTTTTTTTTTAATTTTAGTTAAGTCATATTTATTAGCATAATCTTCTATATGAAGAGATATTGGATTATAAATCACGTTGGAATTTTTGGAAAGCTGTGGGTAAATGGTAATCAAATCATCACGCATACTATGACATTGGTTTACTACATAATCTATCTTGTGGTAAAAATATTTAATTAAAGGTCCAACAATATTCCTAGACCAAAAACCTTTTTGTTTAAATTGTTTTATTTTAATAGATAAGACACTAATATTTCTTGAAATAATTTTTATCTTAATTCTCAAAAGAAGACGTATGACTACAAGGATGACGGCTAATTCATGATTAAATACTAAAACTGTTTTTACCTTATTTTTAAACAAATATTTTGATAAAGGTATGAAAGAGTAACGTGTGTGATTTACACTTAGCACAACTAAATTTACATTACTTGAAATACGATCTAAATAAGCTTCATTATTTAAATTTAATACCACCAAATCAACATGCCAACCATTATTAGCAAAACTATTGGCAATACTTATACAAATACCCTCTGCTCCTCCACCAGTTAAAGAGCTAATTATTAATGTAATTTTCTTATTTAAATTCATTTTATTTTATCAAATTATTTGAAATTAAAATTTAAAATATCTTTAATCATGAAAGCATAAGATCTTTAATCTCTGATCCACCATTCACATCTTCTATCAATTTAAACTTACCATTTTTTTTTATAAAAAAACTTGCAATATTTTTTTTGTTTTTTGTTGTTCTATTTATTAAGATAATACAATTTTCTTTTGAAATTTTATTTATATTTAATATTGCTATTTTAAGCTCAGACTTAGAAAAATATGAATAATTTAAAAGATTAGTAACTCTTACTACATTAAATAAATTAAAATATTTTTTTTCTATATTAAATATGTCTTGTTCAAAAAATTTGCATTTATCAATTTTTTCTAAATTGGGTACTAGCACTTTTGATTTTTGAAATTTTACTTTTATTAAATCTAACAAAAAAATTAAGAGTTTTTCTAATTTCTTAAATACAAAGAAATATCTATATCTTAAACAATATTTATCATACTCAACCATCAAGAGATTATTTCTTGAACTGTATAAAAAAATATACTTTTTGTATTTATAAATTTTAAGATAAATCTGTTTATCAAATCCATATATATTTTGTAACTTTTTATTATTTAAATCATTATATAATTCCAATGTTGATTGACCAGACGAAACTCCAAAATCACATATCATAATCTTTTTTGAAAAAAGTTTTTTTATATAATTCTTCAATTTTTTGTTAATATCAAACATCCTATTGTATGAAGTAGTCTTGAAGGTTGTACCAACTCTTATTTTTGAAAAAATTTTTTCCATTCTAACTTTATTAATATTTTTTTTTAGAATAAAAAAACTGTTTATATCTGTATAAAAATTATTGGATTTTTTCATTTTATAAAGTTGAATAACATGAGTCTGAAAAATAAAAAATAAAGTCTTAAATTAAAATTTTATTTACTTAAATACCATTAAAATAAGTTTTAATAATGACCGAAGCTTCAAATGAAGTAAACCATTTTTTATTACAAACATAAAATCTTTTTTTGCTTTTTTATGATTATTATTTAAATAATTGTAGCTACCTGAAATATATCTCAATTTTATCTCTAAATTTAGTTTTTGCTGATTATTAAATAAATGCATAAAATTTCTAACAGCTAGTCTTTGTGGAATAGACATATCTTTACTTGAAGTGTTGGCATTATGAACTAGGTAGAAACTTAATTTTTTATTTATGTATAAAAATTGATCAGTTATTTGAGCGATTCTCAACCAAGTATCATAATCATCTGAACCAACTAAAATTTTATTTTCATTAAGTCCTCCAATTTTAATAAGTATATTTTTTCGAACAATAACTGATGAATTGCTAATTTGACTCCCTTTTGTGATGGTACCTATTAGTAAATCATTTAAAATGGGTTTTTTTAATTGACGACCTTTAATAATTTTTTTTTTAAAAAAAGATTTCGATTTATTAACATATTCATGAGCATGATAAATAAAGTCAACATCTTTAGTAATTTTACTAAAACAAACTTCAAGTTTATCTTTGGTCCACCAATCATCCGAATCTAAAAATGCAACCCAATCTCCTTTAGCTTCTTTAATTCCTAAATTTCTTGACTTAGCAATCACCCCATCATTAGAAATTTTAAAATATTTTATTCTTGAATCATTAAAATTATTTATTAGTTTATAGGTTTCATCTACTGACTCGTTATCAATGATAATAGCTTCCCAATTTTTATAAGTCTGGTCAATAACAGATTTTAATGCTTTGCTAATAAATTTAGCATGATTATATGTGGGTATAACAATCGATACTAATGGTTTAAATTCGGTATTCAATATTTAACTCCTATGTTTCTTTAACTTCTATATATAATTTTTATCAATTTTAAAATTTTGATTTAAGTGTCAATTTTTTTAACAAATATTAACTTACATTTTGTTTTTTTTTAAAAATTTTAAAGTTTGATCAATTTCATTATAAATTTTTTTGTTAGTAGGATTAAATTTAAAATTATGATTAGAATATATTGAATAATTTTTATTATAACTAAATTTTTTAATAATAGTATCTATATTAAGATTAAATATTATTTTAGACCTTTTTTTAATTATATGAGCAATATCCTTAAGATTTAAATTCTTATAAGAAATATTTACTATTAGATTTTTAAAAAAATTTTTTTTTATTACAGAATTAATTACTTTAATAAATATTTGTGATGGAATAAATGTTCTTTGAATAGAGCCATTATTAATTAAAATTATTTTTTTTTTTACTGCCTCATTACACAAACTATGAATTAGATTACTATCAATATCTTTTGAATTGTTACATTTTCTGAATCCAAAAACATTCCCCATTCTCAATATAGTAAACATTTTTTTATAATTTAAAAATTTTTCTAAAATTATTTTTTCTGAATCATAATGTGATTTTGAATAAAGGTTTTTTAAATCAATTTTAGAATTAATAGAAAGATTGTTTTTTCCATAATTCTCATAAACTTGCATTGATGATATATATATTAATTTTATATTATGAGCTAAACATACATCACAGATCATTTTTGTCATTTCATTTTTTTTTTTTATTAATTTCTTGTTTCTTTTTAATTGATCCTGATTTGGTCCTGCCAGATGAATAATTAAGTCAAAATTTTTTAAAATATCTAAATTTTTTTTTAAAAATAAAAAATTGATATAATTTTTTGTACCCTTTTTCCTTGAAAAGAAAGTATATTTATTTTTTTTTATATTATTCTGATTTTTTATTAGTGATGCTAAATATCCAGTACCTCCAAAAACAGCTATTCTAGTCATTATTTAAGCCATAGTGATTTATTGTTTTTATCATCATATCCAATGCTGTTTCTACTTTTAGAACATTTATTTAAAACTAAAAGTTTATAATCTTAAAACACATAAATATTAATCTAATAGCTTTTTTTAAAAAAGATCTTTTAATAATTACACTTTATTTAAGGATAATATTAAATATTAAATATTTAACTACTTCTTCAAAAACCTAAGTTAATTCATTATTTTTACAATCTAGGTTTTCTTAAAATTGACAACTTTTTTTTACTCTAGATAATCCACCAAATCTAGGTTAAAGACTATCACAATTTATTATTATAACTTATATTTAATTTTATCGAAATTATTCAATATTTTAAAAATTTTTAAATAATAATGTTTAAAATATTTTATTAGATTAATGATTAAAAAACTTTCATACACTATTTATCTTTTATTAAAAATTATTAATTTGGTATTAGAAAAATTTTTTAATAGAAACATTTTAGTATGGGTAAGATCTTATATTGAGAAAGATGCTTATAAAAAAGTAAAATTAAAATCAGGAAAATATTTAATCTTTTTTGTTCCAAATTATTTAATTGATTTACTTGTAAGAGATTTTTACAAAAAAGAACCTGAGACCATACAATGGATAGATAATTTTAAAAAAGAAAAAAAAATAATCTTTTGGGATATAGGCTCAAATATTGGTTTATATTCAATTTATGCTGCTACTAATATTGAAAATATTGAGGTTATAAGCTTTGAACCTTCAGCAAGTAATTTAAGAATTCTTTCAAGAAACATTTCTATTAATCATCTAGAAAATAAAATTAAGATATTTCAAATACCTCTTGGTGTTCATAAAAATAATTTTTTAAAATTCAATGAAGGGAAATTTATTGAAGGTGAGAGCAATAATTCGATAGATAAAAATATTGATTTTGAAGGTAAGGAAATGAAACCAGATAATAAATATCAAATATTTTCTACCAATATAGATCAGATTATATATGATCAAATTCTTGACGTTCCTGATTATATAAAAATTGATGTTGATGGAGTAGAGCATCTAATTTTAGAAGGTGGAATTAAATTGTTTAAAAATCCAAAAATTTTAGAAATACAAATTGAAATTAATGAAAATTATGTTGATCAATATAATAATGTTTTAAAAATAATGGATGAATGTTCGTTTAATTTTAAAGAAAAAAAAAGAAATGACCTAAGTGGCTATTATGAAGCTAAGAAATTATCAAAAATTTATAATTATTATTTTACAAGATGAAATTAATAAAGAGTGAAGAAACAAGAACTGCTGTAATACTCTGTGGAGGAAAAGGTACAAGACTAGGATCGATTACAAAAAAAATACCTAAATCTTTAGTTGAAATTAAAGGTAAACCTATAATTTGGTATATCTTGAAAATGTTAAAAAAAAATAAATTCAATCATTTTATATTACCCATAGGATACAAGGGAGATAAGTTAAAAGAATATTTAAAAAAAAAAATATTTAAAAATTATAATTTGGAAATTATCCCAACAGGAGTTAATACACCAATAGCAGAAAGAATTTTTGCTATAAAAAAATACATAAAATCAGAAAATTTTTTATTATTAAATGGAGATGCAATATTTGATTTTAATTTAGATAAAATTTACAAAAATCATATCAAGTACAAAAAAGCTTTCATTACATTCTTAGGATCTGAAACTAACTTGCCCTATGGCACAATTACAATGTCCAAGGGTTTGGTAACAAATTTTGAACGAGATGTAGTTTTTAATGCTGTTAAAATAGCCAATAAATTTAATAATACAGCAAATGTTTATTCTGGAATGGCAATTTTAAAAAGTAAAATATTGACTAAAAATATTAAAAAATTTAAAAACTTTGAAGTAGATTTATACCCAAAAATTATTAAAACAAACAAATGTAAATTTCAAAAGTTTTCTGGTTTTTGGTATTCAATTGATAATAATAAGGATATTAAATTATTAAAAACTGATATAAATAATAAAATTAAAATAAATAGCTTATTAAAAAAATTAAGATGACAAATCCTTTTTGGAAAAATAAAAAAGTATTCATTACAGGCCATACAGGCTTCAAAGGAAGCTGGTTAGTATTAATTTTAAATCATTTAGGTGCAAAAGTTTCAGGATATGCATTAGATCCTATTTCTAAACCAAATTTTTTTGATAATTTAAATCTTTCTAAATTTTTAGAAAATGATTTTCGTGATGATATTCAAAACTTCTCTACCCTGAACAAGGCAATCAAAAAATCTAGACCAGACATTGTTTTTCACCTAGCAGCACAATCAGGTGTACTGGTAAGCTATAGAGACCCTGATGATACTATTAAGACCAATATTATTGGAACATTTAATTTATTGAAATCAGTTAGGTTAAATAAATCTATTAAATCAGCAATAATTGTAACAACTGATAAGGTTTATTCAAATGATGGTAAAAAGGTAAATTTTGATGAAAATTCTAAATTAGGTGGACATGATTTATACAGTTCCAGCAAAGCTTGCTGTGAAATTATAACAGAAAGCTTTACAAAATCTTTTATTAACCAAGATGAATGCAAAATAGCAACTGTTAGATCTGGTAACTGCATAGGAGGTGGTGATTGGTCAAAAGATAGAATAGTTAAAGATTGTGTTGAAGCATTTATTCATAAGAGAAGTTTGCTAATAAGAAATCCTAATCAAACCAGACCTTGGCAACATGTAATGGAGCCAGTTAGTGGATATTTGAAATTAGCTGAAAAACTTTTTAGTAAAAATGGAAATAAATTTGTTGGTTCTTGGAATTTTGGACCAAACAATGTCCATTTAAGTGTTTTAAATTTAGCAAAAATGGGAAAAAAAATATTTAACACAAAGTCTAAAATTATAGTTGAAAATAAAAATAAAAAAAAATTACACGAAGCAAAATTCTTATCTTTGAATTCTCAAAAATCTTTAAAAGCTTTAAAGTGGAAAATTTATATGAACCCTGAAGTTTCATTAAAATTAACTTTTGATTGGTTTAAAATTTTTTATGCAAATAGAAAAAATAAAAAAAAAATAATAGAATTTACTATTAATCAATTTAAGGATTTTCAAAAAAAAGTTAAATATTTTAATTAATGAATCTATTGGTTACTGGAGCGAGTGGATTTATTGCCCAAAGCTTCATCAAATATTCTTTAAATAAGAACATAAAAATATCTGCTATCTCAAGAAAAAAAAGTAAGTTATCAAACAAAAATTTGAGATGGATAGTAGGTAAATTTAATGAAATTGATTTAAAAAGAGTAGGTAAATTTGATATTTTAATTCATTTTGCATCAGAAGGCACAAAAGCAAATGAAAGAAATAATTTAAAAAAAAATTTTGAAGTCAATGTTTTTAATTCTAAAGATTTGATTTTAAATGCTATAGAAAATAATTGTAAAAAATTTATGATTATAAGTAGCTCGTCTGAATTTGGTGAAATCAATATAAACACCAATGGAGTAAAAAGGAATGATTTTAAATTCCCAAATGATTCTTATGGTTTAAGTAAACTTGTTTTTAATAATATTGCCTATAGTTTTTCTAAAAAATATAAGTGCAAATTTAGAATTATGAGGCTATTTCCAGTATATGGTGAAGGTGAAAATCAAGATAGATTATATTCAACGATAAAAAGATGTTCAAAAGAAAATAAAAATCTATTTCTTAAAAATCCCTTTGAAATAAGAGATTTTAGTCATATTGATTTTGTAGTAAAAAATTTATTTGATGCATTAAATTTTAATAAAAAAAAATTTAAGTTTCATCAGACATTTCATGTGTCAGAGTCAAATAGATTATCTATTTTAGAATTTTCTAACAACTTATGGAAAAAATTTAATTGCTCAGGTAAAATAATATATAAAAATAAAAAAAAACAACTTACAAATCACATATCACACAAAACTTCTAATTGGTGATTGTAATTTATCTAACTTAATCTATAACAATAATTATATTTTTTAATGTTTAAACTAATCAAAATTTTAATAATATTTATATTTTCAAACTACAAATATATAAGATAAAATTTCTATGAGTTGCAAAAATTGTAAAAAAAATTCTTTGAAGAGAGTAGTAAAAATTGGGAAACAGCCTCTTAGTGGTTTTTTTTATTCAAGAAAAGAAATAAATTTACCTAAATACTCTTTAGATTTATACAAATGTTCAAACTGTAGCTTAGTTCAATTAAATAATTCCTCAGATACAAAAAAAATGTATGGAAGTCACTATGGTTATAAAACATCTGTCAGTAAAATGATGGTTTCTCATTTGAGAGAAAAAATTAAAAGATTAAAAAAATATAAAATAATAAAAAAAGGTAATAATTTACTAGATATAGGAAGTAACGATGCCTCTTTCTTAAAATTATTAGGCAAAAAATGCAATTTATACGGGATTGATCCTTCTGCCAAAAAATTTAAGAAAGAATATAAGGGAATGAAATTAATAACTGATTTTTTTTCTAAAAAAAATATTCTTAAAAACATAAAAGATAGAAATATAAAATTTGACCTTATTTCAAGTTTTGCCATGTTTTATGATGTTGAGGATCCAAATTCATTTTGTCAGGATATTGAAATGCTACTAAGTGATAATGGTATTTGGGTATGTGAATTTTCTTACTTACCTTTAATGTTAAAAAATTTAACTTTTGATCAAATATGTCATGAACATGTTATGTATTATGCTTTTGGAGTATTTGAGAAAATATTATTAAATAATAATTTAAAAGTTACAAATATTAAATTAAATGAAATTAATGGTGGGAGCATAGAGGTCATAATAACAAAAAATAAAGATAAAAGAAAAATCAACTCAGATTTGATTAAAAAAATAAAAGATGATGAAAAAAAGATTAATGAAAAAGCTTTCCATAATTTTTCAAAAAGAATTAAGGGAGTAAAAAATGACTTAGTTAGTTTTGTTGCCAATAACCAACCTATTGTTGGCTATGGGGCTTCTACTAAAGGAAATATTGTTTTAAATTATTGCGATATAAACTCAGTTCAAATGCCTTATATTTGTGATGCAAATAGACAAAAATCTGGAAAATTTACACCTGGTACTAACATTAAGATTATTTCAAAAGAAAAAATGAGAGTTTTGAACCCTAAATATATGCTAGTTTTGATTTGGTCATTTAGGTCCGAAATTATAAAACAAGAATTAAGTTATATAAAAAAAGGTGGAAATTTAATTTTTCATTTACCAAGATTTCATATAATTAACAAAAAAAACTATAGGAATTTTATTAATAAAGATTTTAGAAACTTTTCTTACAAGTATTAATTAATAATGACTAAAAATATTGAAGGTATAAAAATTTCACCATTAAAGATTATTTCAGATCATAGAGGGTCAGTTATGCATATGCTTAGAAGTGACAGTGAAAATTTTGATAAATTTGGAGAAGTATATTTTTCTACAATATTTGAAGATAAAATTAAAGCCTGGCATTTACACAAAGAGGCTACTTTAAATTATGTATGTGTCTATGGTAAAGTTAAACTTGTTTTATTTGATGAACGAAAAACTAGTAAAACTTTTGGTGAGTATCAAGAAATTTTTTTATCACCAGAAAACTATTTTTTGATTACTATACCGCCAAATATCTGGAATGGTTTTAAAGGGCTAAACAAAGAACATTCAATTATAGCAAATTGCTTAAATTTGTCTCACAATGAAAAAGAAATGGTTAGGTTAGATGTGGATGATAAGCGTTTTAATTATAAGTGGTAATTAAGTAATAATTCATGAAAATAATTATTTTATGTGGTGGTAAAGGTACAAGACTTGGTTATGAAACCAAAATTATACCTAAACCAATGGCTAAAATTGATAAAGATCCAATAATTATGCACATCATTAATTATTATAAAAAATTTGGTTATAATGATTTTATTTTGGCCTTAGGTCACAAAGGGTCAATAATAAAAAATTATTTTAAGAAAAAAAATAAAAAATCTGTGACTAAAATCAAATGTATAAATACTGGGATAAACACATTAACTGGAACCAGATTACTTAAATTAAAAAAATACTTATCTAAAGATAAAAATTTTATGCTTACCTATGGAGATGGTTTAACCAATCAAAATTTAAATGCACTAGAGAAATTTCATATTAAAAATAAGAAAATAGCTACCATGACAATTGTCAGACCACCAGTGAGATTTGGAGAAGTAAAATTAAGAGGTAATTTAATTAAAAATTTTAAAGAAAAACCACAAATTCGTGATAGCTGGATTAATGGTGGTTTTTTTGTTTTTAATAAAGATATCTTTAAATTTCTAGGTAAAGAAAATGAAATGTTAGAAAAAAAACCTTTAGAAAAATTATCTAAAGAGAAACAAATTATAGGTTTTAAACATCTAGGATTTTGGCAATGTATGGATACCCCTAGAGACAAAGAGTATTTGATTAAACTTTTAAAAAAAAAGATAGCACCCTGGAAGATCTAAAGTAGCTTTTATTGAATATTTATTTAAAAAAATTTAAAATTGAAGTGTAGACTTTTTTTATCACATAATAGATTCCATAAATATATATGTTTGGATATAGAATATTATTTATTATATTTTTTTTAAAACTGATAAATTTGTAGTTACTATTTTTTTTATTTTTCAGAATATAATACATATATGGAACAAATTTTTTCAGAACATAGTTTTTGTACATAATATATTTTATAAATGGTAAACCATTTTTTCTATAAATATCTAGTAACTCTGGGATCCTAATTATCATTATAAAAGGATAAATATGACTCCAGCCTTTCTCTCCAAATAAATTTACTGATAATGGTCTTGCTTGAATATAACAATCAGAGTTTTTAAAAGAGTGAGAAAAAATTTTTACATGTGGTACTGTATTGTCAATTGTTGACCAAATTCCAGGATCATTTAATTTTTTTTTATCTAATAGATTTATATTTTTGATGAATTTTTTTCTTCTAGAAATAGTTAAAAACATTGCGAGCATAAAATCCCATGAAATAGATGGATTTATTAAATCAAAAAATTTAGTTTTTTGACTTTTTTTTAGTTTTGAAAAATTATTAAGATTTTTAGGAATTTTTTTTGTATTAAAAGGTTGTTTATGTTTAAAAACAAATTTTGAATTTAAACTAGAAGAATTTATAAAAAAAAAGTCGACATTCTTATTTTTATTAAACAACCTTTCTAGTTCCTTCAAGGCATATATATATAACAAATCATCATTACCAATAAGCCAAATAAATTCACCTTTGGCCATTTTCACTACTTTATAAAAATTTGAACCAAAGCCTAAATTTTTACTATTTCTTTTAAAATTAATCTTTAAACCTTTTTTTTTATAAAGATCAATAATTGATAAAATGTCATCTTTTGAACCATTATCTGAAATACAAATTTCAAATTTTAAAGATGAAAATGATTTAGCTAGTAAAATTGAATTTAAGCAATTACTTAGATACTTACCTCTATTATAGTTTGGTATACAAATACTTAATAACATTTCTTATGTTTTTTGTAGTTTGTTTGTTTAATGAAAAACTTATATCAATAAAGATATTTTAAACAACATAAACCAATTTTAAAATTATTTATTAAATAATTTATGAATTTTAATTATTTAAATTTCATGAAATGCTTTTGTAACATTTTCAAGAAAAGTACCAGTAACACAATCTTCTTTTAAATATTTTTTTATTATTTCTTTATATAAAGCTTTCTTAACTTGATTATTCTTTTCAAAATAAGTTTTTGTTAATTGATTTGTCCAAATAGAGTTTAATCTGTAAGATCTTGCAAAGTTATCTATAAATTTATTCTTAAGTTTGCTGAACCCTCGATCTTTAAATATTAACAATGGCTTATAGTCTACAATTGCCTGCTCCAATGCTGAAGATTTGTGACCTAGTACAAGTTCTGAATGCTGAACAAGATTTGATGTTTTTTTGTATATAATTTGTCTATTTTTAAATGGATTAACTTTATAATCATATTTACCAGATGCACCTATAATTACTTTTAAATTTGTCCAATTTTCAATTTTTTCAAGAACATCGTTAATCCTTTTATAAAAACCTTCAATATCACAAGTTGGATTTCCATGACCAAATAAAAAAGAATCTGGGGATACATTTACACTTTCCTCAACATATATAATATATTTTTTATCAATTATTGGCTTTTCTTTGAACCAAAGTACATTAAAGGATGGTAAGCTTTTATAATTAAATTTTTTATTATAAATTTTAAAAGCTTGATTTCTCCCTTCGCTACCAGTTCCAATTATTAGAGTTGGTTTTTTTTTATAGTTACGTAATTTTTTTTGTAAAAGCCTAAAATTAAATTTTAATTTAAACCACATATTTGGTACAATAAAATGTGGGATTAAATGGTGAATAACGTATTTAATTTTATATTTGTTAAAAATATCTAAATCAGGGTTATCAAAATTATTATTATTTAATAATCCTAAAGTCATTATACATACTATTGCTTTTGAATCTAATTCAGATACTCTGTTTTCTAATTCATTAAGATTTTTAATTTTGATTATTGCTAAATCTGTGTACAAATATTTATCAGAACCACTAGCCGCTGCCTTGATATTTTCAAGTTTATAAAAAATTTCTTCGGTACTCCATAATGCAATGTCAAAACCATAATCTTTAAATTTATCTAACTCCCATTTTTGAGGCCATGTATCAAAAATAGGCACTGGACAATAAATAATTAATTTTTTTGAATAATTTTTAAGAACCATTTATCTATTTATATTGTGTCTTTCCTCATAATCTTCAGCAAGTTTATCTAATATAGACAGGGCTTCTGAACTAGCAGTCTCCGCTGCATAAGTTCTTCCTTGAGCAAAATTTTCAGCTAACGTAAATTTTTTTTTTGGACGTTCCCATCCCATCTTTGAATAAACCTTACTTTTTGGAGCATCATTCAGTGAACTTCTGGGCACTCCCTGTCGACGCATAATTTTATTTGTAATATTGTCTGGCGTAACACCTAATGATAATGCAATTTTATTTATGTACGTTTGTGGTTGAAAAACAAATTTTTCATAAGGTATGTCAAAAATGGCTGCTTTAGTAGATTTTGCTTCTTTATCAATAAAATCATCACTAGTTCTTATCCATTGATCAAATAATAATATCGCTCTATCTGTATAATTTGCATTTAAATAAGTTTTTTCTATATCTTTAGCATAAAAGGGAACGTGAATTGATCTAAAATTTTGATCAAGAGTTTTATACATAACAGGTCCATGACGATCATCTATTGTCCAGCGCTCATTCCATTTTCTGTTATGCTGGAGCAAATATGTTGACATAGGATGTCTAGAAATTCGAATGTAAATCAAACGTTCACCTATCGCTTCAAATAATGGCTTAGAGTAACTTGTATTTACATGTGTCATTAAATTTAGTATGGGCATTTCTTTCTTTAAACTTTTTGTTGCTTCAGTAGGGCTTTTAAATAAACGTTTAAAATATCTTAATGGTCTGGAAGCATGAAATACACTTGAGTAGTCTGAGGGTTTAAAATTTGTATTTCTGCTCATACTTTGGTTGTAAATTTCTTCATCTGCCCAAATATTAATTAAAGTTTTAGCAGCATCCAAGCTTAAATGACCTAGGTGATGCATTGCACACACATCTTCAATCTCAGGTTTATGAAGCCACATTTCAACATTTGGTAAGCTAGACACAATGCTAGATAATAGATTTTTACCTCCACCTATCATTCCATCTACTATTACAATTTTTTTTGCTAAATATGATGATTGATGTGGTGTAGCCAAATCTGGAGTATCATTTTTAAAAGTCATGTTAATCTAAAATCACCAAATTCCCCAACCACCATCTACTGCTAAATTTTGACCAGTTACATAACTTGATAAGTCGCTTGCTAAATAAGCGATTGCACCACGAAAATCATCTTCTGTTGCCATGCGCCCTAATGGGGTTCTTGCATTATATTTTTTTACAAAAGTTTCTGGTTGGTTTCTTAATACACCTCCAGGTGATAATGTATTTACACGTATACTACTTGCTAATGTGGTCGCTAACCAACGAGTAAGTTGAATTAACCCACCTTTGGAAGCAGCATAAGCTGCTGGGTTTCCCATTGATGTTCCTTCATAAAGTCTATAGTCAGGCCCCCAAGTTCCATAAGTTGAACCAATATTAATAACATTTGCACCTTTGCTTTTCTTTAATATTGGACTTAACCCTTGGATAAGACTAAACGCTGCAGTTAAATTAACCTCTAATGCACTCCTCCAAGTGTCAACCGATTGTTTTTCAAAGTCTGTTACCCAACCTTCTAAATTTGTGTCACCAACAAATGCTGCATTATTTACAAGAATATTCAATGGAGCACCTTCATTACAAAAAGTAGAAATTAATTTTTTGCGATCATTTTGAATGCCTAAATCACAATCATGTGTTTGAATATTGACCTTGAAATTATTTGCAATTTCATTTGTTAATTTTTTATAATCTGATCCATGACGATCAACTAAAATTAAGTCAGCCCCAAGCTCCGCCAAGGTCAATGCAATTATTCTCCCTATATGGCCGTTAGCTCCTGTAATAAGTGCTCGTCTGTCTTTTAAAGACATTAACTTTGAAATATTTAACATTTTAATTTTTGTTAGTTTATTTTATTCCTTAGATAATAACAACTCCGCAATCTTAAAATCAAACAACGTATCAATATCAAGAGCGCGTTCAATTGGAATATGAACATGACGTACTTTACCACTAAAAATACTATCATTTTCAAATACAAATTTTGGAGTTGTAACATATGCTACAGTGGTCATGTCATAGATATTTGGTGTGTCTTGTCTTCTTGTTATGGTTTCTTCTGGTGAAATTACAAGATTAGCCATACCTTCTTTATCTATTTTAACCATGTTAAAATATGGACTTCTATGAGAGTCTGTAGCT
>Ga0115564_10002430_pt1 | contig 16239 bp, 15 predicted proteins | sample COGITO_mtgs_1105_7_FD_88680 | JGI IMG/M metagenome (GOLD analysis project Ga0115564, IMG submission 88680) | Pelagic marine microbial communities from North Sea - COGITO_mtgs_110523 | ecosystem: Environmental > Aquatic > Marine > Epipelagic | place: Germany:Helgoland, sampling site Kabeltonne...
CATTTCAGTTCCTTTTATTTCTCCTTTAAAAACAAAGGCACCATTAAAAACTACGGCTGTATCGGTGGCTATTCTGTTTCTGCCATTCTCAGTTTTCATCAAATAAGCTCTTAATCCATCATAAACGCCATCTGCTTTGACGATTACTTCATAATTGTCACCATAATTAGTTGTTGAAGGTTTACAACTAAATAACAATGCGATACTAATTATAAAAATGATTTGAGTTTTCATACTATGTAGGAATTTAAAATTTGTACAAAAATAAATTAAAAATATTACTTCTTTCGTTTGAAGTAATATTAATACTTTTGTAAAAAATTAATCCTTTGTATCAAAACGACACTATTATTGCTTTAGCCACCCCATCAGGTGCCGGTGCGATTGCTGTTATAAGACTTTCAGGCTCCAAAGCGATTGCAATGGTGGATGCCTCTTTTAAATCCATTTCCACCAAAAAGCTAGTTTCTCAAAAAACCCACACCATTCATTTAGGGCATGTCGTCGAAGATTCACGAGTTTTAGATGAAGTTTTAGTGTCTGTTTTTAAAAACCCTAAGTCCTATACTGGGGAGGATGTCGTTGAAATTTCATGCCATGGAAGTTCTTATATACAACAAGAAATTATACAATTATTTGTACGCAATGGTGCGCGTATTGCAAACCCAGGGGAGTTCACGCTTCGTGCTTTCCTAAATGCTAAGCTCGATTTAAGTCAAGCAGAAGCAGTCGCAGATTTAATTGCCAGTGATAATAAAGCCTCCCACCAAATTGCAATGCAACAGATGCGAGGAGGGTTCAGTAATGAAATCAAAGTCTTACGTGATGAGTTATTGAATTTTGCTTCTTTGATTGAATTAGAACTCGATTTTTCGGAGGAGGACGTAGAATTTGCCAATCGGAAACAATTTGAGGAGTTATTAGAACGCATTATTAAGGTTTTAAAACATTTGATTGATTCATTTTCAACAGGAAATGTGATTAAAAATGGAATTCCAATTTCTATAATCGGTGTGCCTAATGTGGGGAAATCTACGCTTTTAAATGCACTTTTAAACGAAGATAAAGCCATTGTGAGCGATATTGCGGGAACAACTCGTGATGCTATCGAAGATGAAATTACTATTGAAGGGATTAAGTTTCGATGTATAGATACAGCGGGCATTCGAACCACCGAGGATACCATTGAAAGTATCGGTATCAAAAAAACATTTGAAAAAATCACCCAATCCCAAGTGGTATTATATTTACTAGATTCTACTAAGGTCACAACAGAAACTATTCAGATTTTTAATTCAGAGATTCGAAAAATTCAAGAACAGTACCCAGATAAACAACTGATCGTTGTAGCTAATAAAATGGATGAAGCGGATCAGGAATATATTGAAACCTCTTTTGTATATCCTCATACGCTTTTTACTTCTGCTAAAAGCGGGTTGGGTATCGATACTTTAAAAGCGAAGTTGTTAGAATTTGTAAATACAGGTGCTTTGAGAAATAATGATACCATCATTACAAACTCCAGACATTACGATTCTCTTTTAAAAGCACTGGCTGAAGTTCAAAAAGTGCAGCAGGGGATGGATGCTAACCTTTCTGGAGATTTATTAGCAATAGACATCCGTCAGGCATTGTATCATTTTGGTGAGATTACCGGCGAAATTACTTCAGACGACCTGTTAGGGAATATCTTTGCAAACTTTTGTATTGGAAAGTAATTAGACACAATAAACACGAAATTACCCTTCAGGTTTTTCAAGTTTAAACATGCTATCTTTTGTCACACGGGTGTACCAATCGCCTCCTAAGCGTGCGACAAGATCTAATTTTTCGGAATCAATTTGGTTGTTTTCATCTAAGAACTCCGATTTCACATGGATGTGTACTACTTTGGCGATGACCAATTGACCGGCACCTCCATGTTCTCCTAGAGAAACAATGTTTTCAACCACACATTCAAAGGAAACGGGGGATTCTAAAACTCTTGGAGGTTTGACTTTAACTGAAGGAACTTCAGTTAGTCCTGTTTCAATAAATTCATTCACGCCTTTGTCATATTCTTTACTAGTTTCTGACATTTGTTCTACAATCGAAAAATCGACAGTATTAATCACGACCTGTTTTGTTTCCACTGCATTTTGAAGGGTATGTTTGGTAGTGTTGTCACGAACGCGTCTTGCTGGAGAGAAAATTAATATAGGGGGGTTGGAGCTAAAGACATTAAAAGAACTAAACGGACTTAAATTGACATTTCCCTTGGCATCTATAGTACTTGCAAATGCGATGGGTCTTGGAGCAATAGAAGCGGAGAGCAGTCTATGAACGTCTCTAGTTTCTAATAATTCGGGATCAAATGATTTTACAGTTGACATGCTAATTTTTTTAAATTGTTTTTAAAAGTGTTGATTTAACTTCTCCAAACCCCACTCGGATTGGACCTTTTTGACAATACCCTCTCATGATAACGGTATCATTATCTTGAATGAATTTTCGGGAACCACCTTCTTTTAGTTCAACAGGTTTTGAGCCTGCCCATGACAATTCGAGCATAGAACCATAAGAATCAGGACTTTTTCCACTGATGGTTCCAGATGCCATCAAATCCCCTACATTCAAATTACAACCATTAACAGTATGATGAGCCAATTGTTGGTTCATGTTCCAATACATATATTTGAAATTGGAGTGACTTACCACGGTTTCTTTACAGTTTTCAGGTTGAATGGAAACTTCTAATTTGATATCGTAATTTTTTGAGCCTTCAAAATTTAAATAGGGTAGAACAGAAGGGTCTTGTTTTGGCCCGTCTATCTTAAAGGGTTCTAAGGCTTCTAAAGTGACCACCCATGGGGACATAGAAGAGGCGAAGCTTTTCGCTAAAAAGGGACCTAAAGGTACGTATTCCCATTTTTGAATGTCTCGTGCCGACCAATCGTTAAATAATACTTTTCCGAAAATATATTCGTCAGCAGCTGCGGTCGAAACAGTCTCCCCAAGTTGAGTTGATTTCCCAATGACAAACCCCATTTCCAATTCAAAATCGACCCGAACAGACGCTTGAAAAACAGGGGCAGTATTTGAAGCTAAAACAACTTGTCCTTTTGGTCTGTGTACATTTTCACCACTGACGATAATCGAGGACGCACGTCCATGATACCCAACAGGTAAATGTTTCCAATTAGGGAGTAACGCATTGTCAGGATCCCTAAACATGGTTCCAATATTGGTAGCGTGTTCTATGCTTGAATAAAAATCGGTATAATCACCCACTTTTACTGGTAAATGCATCTGTACTGAGCTTTGTTTTATAAATATGGAGGGATGTGATTTTAATACTGAATTTTCATTGCAAAGTTCACTTTGAATACGTTCTCTTACTTTTACGGTGGTTGATTTTCCTAAGGCGATAAACTCATTTAAGGAGTCCGATTCTAAAACCTTAATGTCAAAGTTTAAATCTTCAAACACGCCCAATTCATAAGCGGCATAAACATCTAATATACGGTCTCCAATAGCAACTCCGATTCTTTTGATATGATCGGATTCAGAAAAAATACCAAAAGGTAAGTTATAGATGCTAAAATCAGAATTTTCATTAATTTTAATCCAAGAGTTCATATCTTATTTTTTTATAATTAAATCTAAGCCATCTGTAATGAGCTTTGTGAATTGTTTGTTTTGTTTTAATTTGAGTAGCTCCTCATGAATCTCATTTTTTAAAGATAAATCTTTATCATAAACCAACTCGTATAATTCCAATAAAAGTAACCATTCAAAAGGGTAATTTGATTTAACTTCCTTGAATATTCTCATTAAGGAATCAATATTAGAATCACAATTCGTTCGATAATTTTTAACGGTTTCATACAACTGATGCAATTGTTGTTCTTCGGCAGAATAAATGATTTTAGCAGTTTTAGTATCCGATATAGTATAGATGTCTTCAAACGAATTTGAATCTGCAGCTCCCGCAAATGCGGAGCAAATATGGTTTCCGATTGCCATGTCATAAACGCCCCAACTCGAATCAAATAAGAGGGTTTCAAAATGGGTTACTCTACAGTTTTTAAAGGTTATTAAAATAATTTTTCCCTGTAAATCTCTTTTACCTGTCACAATCGTTCCTTCAACTTTTACACCTCCCTCAAAAATAAGGCAGGTATTTTTTCCTTCGATAATACCATAGACTTCTAGGTCTTTGGGTGACATATCTTCGATAGCAATATTAATTCCTTCTAATTTTCCAATGGGACTTCCAAAACCACTAGGGTGGTGTTCGGTGCCGTGTCCTATCAATTCGGTTCCTTTGACAGAAAGGGCGGTTGGGCTATTGGTTTGAAAGTAAATAGGTCTATTATTGGCATCTAGAACATTGTTAAATATTCCTGAAACTTGAATTCCTGTACTCAATTCGATTGTTCCTAGTTTTTTAGAAACAATGAGTTTTTTTAATCCCTCTAAACCACCTGTTCGTATTGCCATTGTATTTGCGAATTTTTCTAAAACAAAGCTAAGACTTGCAAAGTTAGGAATTACAAATAATTGGGGTTGTGTGTTAGTGATATCAAAATTGACATCCGCCGCTTCAATAGAATACGGTATTTTTTTAACCTCATTTTTTAAACATAACTGACTTTCTTCAATGGAAGATAACAGCCCTGCACCATATAGTTTTGGATTTTCGAGTGTTCCAATAAGTCCATATTCAACGGTCCACCAATGGAGGTTTCTAATTTTAGCCATTTCAGAAAGTTCACCCATATTTTCTTGAAGCGTATTTACAGCTTTGGTAGCTTCTAAAATTTCTGTTTTTGTAGAATTTGGATTTTCTTTTAAAATAGATAAAAGCCGAATGGCCTCGTACATTTCATCGTCTTTGGGTGATGAAATGGCTTTAGATCCAATTTCTCCTAACCGTCTTAGGTATTCCGAGTATTCTGGATTTGCAATAATGGGTGCATGTCCTGCTGCTTCGTGAATAATGTCGGGAGCGGGTGTATAATTTATGTGGTCAATAGTTCTAATTTCCGATGAAATGACAAGCACATTATAGGCTTGAAATTCCATAAAGGCATTCGGTGGAATAAATCCATCAACTGAAACTGCTGCCCATCCAATTTCCTTTAGAATACGATTCATGCCTTCCATTCTAGGAATCATTTCTTGGTCAATCCCTGTTTTTTTTAGACCTTTTATGTAGCTTTTATGTGCTATTTGTTTTAGGGCATTGATATTTAATCGCATCACATACCGCCATACCGCTTGATTTTGGGCGGTATAATCATCATAAGGTTGTTGTACTATAAACTTATGAAGGTGAGTGGGTAACTTTTTTGTAACGCTGTTAAACTGCATTGTATATTCTTAAAAGCTTGTATTTAAACATCCGATTATAGGGTTCCTCTGTTTTTTTGTTCTCTTTCGATAGCTTCAAACAGTGCTTTGAAATTTCCTGCACCAAACCCTCTAGCTCCCATTCTTTGGATAATTTCAAAAAATAGGGTGGGTCTGTCTTCTACAGGTTTGGTGAATATTTGTAATAAATAGCCTTCTTCATCTGCGTCAATCATAATTCCAAGCGATTTTAATTTTTCAATATCTTCTGCCAATTCATGGTTGTGGTCAGAAAGTCTTTTTGGAACAGATTTGTAATATTCGTCTGGGGGTGTACTTAAAAACTCAACGCCTTTAGCTCTCATTTTTGCAACAGTATCAATTATATTGTTTGTTGCAACAGCAATATGCTGAACTCCTGGTCCATTGTAAAAGTCGATATATTCCTCAATTTGAGACTTCTTTTTTCCTTCTGCAGGTTCGTTAATTGGAAATTTAATTCTTCCATTTCCGTTGCTCATAACTTTACTCATTAATGCAGAGTATTCTGTTGTAATTTGCTTGTCATCAAAAGACAAGAAATTTACAAAGCCCATAACATCTTCGTAATATTTAACCCAGACATCCATTTCATTCCAACCCACATTACCGACCATATGATCTACAAATTTAAGTCCCATTGGTTCCGGGTTGTATGCTGACTCCCATGCTTCGTAACCTGGTAAAAACACCCCTGTATAGTTTTTTCGTTCTACAAAAATGTGAACGGTTTCACCATAGGTGTAAATCCCAGCTCTAACAACTTCACCATATTGGTCTTTTTCAATCCTTGGCTCCATATAAGATTTTGCACCTCTTTTAGTTGTTTCTTCCCACGATTTTTTAGCATCATCAACCCACAAAGCCACCACTTTTACACCATCACCATGCATAGATAAATGGTCATTCATCCATGAATCTTTGTGAAGTGGGGTGGTTAATACCAATTTTATTTTATCTTGTTTTATAACATAGGATGCGTATTCGGTGCACCCGGTTTCTAATCCTTTATAGGCATGCGATTGAAATCCAAAAGCAGTTTTGTAAAAATGGGCAGCTTGTTTTGCATTCCCTACAATAAATTCGATATAATCAGTACCTAATAATGGAAGAAAATCTTGAGCTTCATCAAATATTTTTTCCAATCCGTATTCTACGTTAACTATATTACTCATAACAGTTTTAAGTTTTATTTATTAATCCAAGATTTATAATAATCGTCCACTTGTAATTTTATGGCGTTTTCTGTTACCATTAATGGACTAAAGGTATCCACCATCACGGCGAGTTCAAAGGTTTCTTTTTTACCGATGCTTTTTTCCATTGTTCCTGGGTGTGGTCCGTGTGGAATTCCAGCAGGGTGTAAGGAAATACTGCCCTTATTAATATCATTTCTACTCATAAAGTCGCCATCGACATAATAAAGAACTTCATCAGAATCAATGTTAGAATGGTTGTAGGGTGCTGGTACTGAATTTGGGTGGTAATCATACAACCGAGGTACAAACGAACAGATGACAAAGTTGTTTGTTTCAAATGTTTGATGAATTGGTGGGGGTTGATGAATCATCCCTGTAATGGGTTCAAAATCGTGAATAGAAAATTTATAAGGGAAGTTATACCCGTCCCATCCAACCACACTAAATGGATGTGAAGCATACACATATTCGTGTATAGTATCTTGTTTTTTTACTTTGATTATAAAATCACCTGTTTCATTAAATGTTTCAAGTTCGGTAGGTGGATGGAGATCGCGTTCGCAATAGGGTGCTCCTTCTACATGCTGACCAAACCAGTTTCGGTAGCGTTTTGGGGTGTAAACAGGACTTTTTGACTCTACGATGAATAAACGATTGTTTGCATCCTTAAATTCAATTTGATAGATGATCCCCCTAGGAATCACAAGATAATCTCCATATTTGAATTCGATATTCCCTAGATTTGTTCTCAGCTTCCCTGAACCTTCATGGACAAATAGGACTTCATCGGAATCGGTGTTTTTATAAAAATAAGTCGTCAATGATTCTTTGGGAGCCGCCAAACTAATCTGACAATCGTTATTCATTAAAACACAAGTCCTACTTTCTAAATAATCATTTGTAGGAGCCACATTGAAGCCTTCTAGTTTCAAGGATTTCATGTTTTTAGATACTGCAATTTTTGTAGCCACATCATAAGATTTTAAAATTTCCTTGACTTGAGTCGGACGTTGTGTATGATACATCAATGTTGACATCCCATCAAATCCAATGGTGCCAAACAATTCTTCGTAATAGAAGTTGTTGTTTGCGTCTTTAAAAACCGTGTGTCTCTTTTGGGGGATTTTTCCTAGCGTATGATATCTTGGCATATTATGTAATTTAATAGTTAGCTATAATACTGTTAAGAACAAATCTAAATATAATATGATTTAATTGTTCTTTTAACAGTAAAACAGTTTCTAAATAAGAATATTTATATGTATTTTTGAATTAATAAAGTATTTTATTCTTTTAAAGGATAATTTTAAAATCATTACGATAAATTTTTTCTAGATGCTTGATAAACTCAACAAAACCGATATTGAAATATTAAGACTGTTACAGCAAAATAGTAACCGCACCATAAAAAACATTGCTGACCTTTTAGGGATGACCACCACACCTGTATTCGATCGCATTAAAAAACTGGAAAAGAAAGGTTATATCAGTAAATATGCTGCAATTTTGAATTCTAAAAAATTGGGTCTAAAATTGACTGTTTTTGCTGGAATTGCCCTTAAAAACCACACACGGAGTTATTTAGAAAAATTTGTAAAAACCATCAATGGATTTCCTGAAGTGGTTGAGTGTCACCGAGTGTCGGGTAATTTTGATTATTTATTAAAATTGGTGTTGGTGGATATCGAAGACTACGAACAATTTATTTTAACAAAACTCGCACTTATAACAGATTTAAGCAACGTACAAAGTTATGTAGCACTGTCTGAAAGCAAATCCACTAATGAGGTGAATTTAGATCATTTGGTATAAACTTAAAAACGCTCTCTTAACACAATCAAACTGGCTTTATGACCTGTGGTTAACAACCATTCTCCAGAACCGATTAGGTTGTCACTTTCATTATAAACCTTTAATTGAGCGGTATTGGGACTGGAACTTCCCTCGTTAAGGGCTATAAACTGAATGGTATTTAAACCCTCTTTCAACTCGATATCAATAATATAGGCTGAGTTTCTGAGCGTAATATTCGGGTGAATAATTGCTTTATTAAGCATTAATTTAATGCGATCTCCGTCTTCATACTCATGATCTCTACATAAAATACGAATGTATTTAGATTTGGTTTTAATATCGCCTAAATAATAATCACGATCATACTTAGATGTGTTTTTCTGATTTTCATTAAACTGTTGTTTAATTTCCCATGTAGGATCTACCACATCGCGCGTTTTAGTAATGCCATATTTTTTCTTTGCAAATCCATCAATCGGCTTGATGCCCATAGTGATCTCAAATCCTTTATCTGTTAACCCTTTAATAGGAGAGAGGGTCAATGGAAATTGATCAGACAACGCATTTCGTTCTAAAGCGAGTGCTTTCATTCGAAATGTTTCTTGATTAGAATCCAACTGGGCATACCCCGCATAGTGCATCCCAATTAATAATAGTAACAGCATCAAACTCCGATTCATAAAACGTATTGGCATTTCTTCGATTGTAAAGATATTGATTTGATTGGAAACTTTTCCTAGATGTATAAAATATAAAATTCTATTTTCATACCTTTAAACTTTCAATATTTTTTTTTATTGCAAACACAACTCACATCTTTAAAACAGCAACTTTCTGGAGAACTTTACGACAGTACTCTTGTAAAATCCTTGTACGCTACGGATGCCTCTGTTTACAGAGAACTGCCTTATGCGGTGGCACTTCCTAAAACCACAGCAGATATTAAATGCCTGATTGAATTTGCACAATCAAATGCATTGTCCATTATTCCTCGTGCTGCAGGAACGTCTTTAGCAGGTCAATGTGTGGGCGATGGAATTGTGGTAGATGTCTCTAAATATATGAACGCGATTTTGGAAATTAACACACAAGAGCAATGGGTTCGTGTACAACCTGGTGTAGTTCGCGATCATTTGAATACATTTCTAAAACCCTACGGGTTCTTTTTTGGTCCCAATACATCAACAGCCAACCGCTGTACGATGGGAGGAATGGTCGGAAATAACTCTTGCGGTTCAACCTCTATTGAATATGGATCGACACGTGATCATACCCTTGCAATTAAAGCCATTTTAAATGATGGAAGTGCGGTTGAATTTACGACCCTAACCAGAGATGAATTCAATTCAAAAACAAAAGGAACTTCCTTAGAATCTAACTTATATAAACAGATTTATGCGGAGCTTGCTAATCCGATTATTCGAGAACAAATTATAGAAGGGTATCCAAAAGCATCCATTAGCCGACGGAATACAGGTTATGCTGTCGATACATTGATGCATTCAAATGTTTTTGAGGATACTCAAGAAATGTTTAATTTCTCAAAATTACTCTGTGGATCAGAAGGTACTTTGGCATTCACTACGGAACTAAAACTCCAAATTGTGCCTTTACCAAAACCGTTTCAGATAGTTTTAAACGCGCATTTCAATTCCATAACTGAAAGTCTTCAAGCCACATTAGTCGCCATGAAACTGGCGCCATCTGCTTGTGAATTAATGGATAAAACAATTTTAGATTGTACCAAAGATAATATCACGCAACAAAAAAATCGATTTTTTGTGGAAGGCGATCCAGAGGCGATCCTTATGGTTGAGTTTAGAGGAGCTACTATAGAAGAAGCCAGACAACAGGCTAAAATGTTAGAAACACAACTTAAAGCATCTCAATTGGGTTATGCATACACTCTAGTGGAAGGCGATGATTGCAATAAAGTTTGGGACTTAAGAAAGGCAGGTTTAGGACTGTTGGCAAATATTCCAGGAGCTGCAAAAGCCGTTGCCTGTATTGAAGACACCGCCGTTGATTTGGCAGACTTACCTCTTTATATTGAAGCATTTACGTCACTTATGAAATCCTATCATCAAAAAGCAGTGTATTACGCACATGCTGGGGCAGGGGAATTGCATCTAAGACCGATTTTAAATCTAAAATCATCTTCTGATGTCACTTTGTTTCGATCCATAAGTGAAGCCTCTGCTAAATTGGTAAAATCGTATCAAGGAGCGCTTAGTGGCGAACATGGAGATGGCCGAGTTCGATCGGAATTTATTCCGTTGGTTTTGGGAGAAGATAATTATCAACTCTTAAAACGAATTAAATCGACTTGGGATTCTTCATCTCTTTTTAATCCAGGTAAGATTGTAGATGCGGTGCCTATGGATAAGGCCTTACGCTACGAAGCAGACCAGCCTATTTCGAAGCTTGAAACTCTCTATAATTTTGAATCTACAGGGGGTATTTTAAATACCGTTGAAAAATGTAATGGTTCTGGAGATTGTCGAAAATTAAGTTTTGCTGGAGGTACTATGTGCCCCAGTTATAGAGCGACTTTGGATGAAATAGATTCTACGCGGGGTCGTGCTAATGTATTACGTGAGTTTTTAACTCAAAATACTAAAGAAAATCCATTCGATCATCCAGAAATTAAAGAAGCTATGGATTTGTGTGTGTCTTGTAAAGCCTGTAAATCTGAATGCCCATCCAATGTGGATATGGCTAGTTTAAAAGCGGAGTTTTTGTACCAATATCAAAAAACAAATCCCATTTCACTTCGAAGCAAACTTATTGCTCACAATGCCAGAATTAATGCGGTCACCCATAAGTTTGCGGGAATTTATAATTTTATTGGAACTCGATCTTGGTTTAAATCCCTTATTGGAGTCCATTCAAAACGGTTGCTTCCAAACTTAAAGTCTAAAACGTTAAGACTGTGGTTTTCGAGTATTCAACAGAAAAGTCATTCCAAAAGCATTTATTTGTTTTGTGATGAATACACCAATCATTTTGATGTGGAACTCGGTAAAAAAACAATCTTATTATTAAATAAGTTAGGATATAAGGTATTTATGCCAGCCCATTCTGAAAGTGCACGCGCCTATATTTCAAAAGGATTTTTAGAAGAGGCAAAAACCATTGCTACAAATAATGTAAGCATTTTTAGTGCTTTGATTTCTAATGACAAACCGTTGATAGGGATTGAGCCTTCTGCTATTTTGGGGTTTAGAGATGAATACCCAAATCTTGTGGATGCGAACTTAAGATCGACTGCAGAAAATTTAGCTGAAAATGTGTTCACGATTGAGGAGTTCTTAGCCAAGGAATTGAACGCCCATAAAATTGATATTTCAAAATTCACAACAAAATCAGAGACTGTTTATTACCATGGGCATTGCCATCAAAAAGCATTGTCATCCAATACATATGCAGAAACGATTTTAAAAATGCCACCAAATTTTAAGGTTGAAACGATAGATTCGGGTTGTTGCGGAATGGCAGGGTCTTTTGGTTATGAAAAAGAACATTTTGATTTAAGTCAACAAATAGGAGAGGATCGTTTATTTCCATTTTTGAGGGAATTAAAAAAAGAAGTGATTGTATCCGCTTCTGGGACAAGTTGCAGACACCAAATTAGAGATGGAGTAAATAAAACTGCACTACATCCTATTGAAATTCTTTATAATGCACTAAATTAGCGCCAATGAATTATTTAGATATTCTTGGTTTTTTTGGAGCCTTTTTAACGGGAGTTATTATTGTTCTTTTTGGAGGGGGTGGCTCTATTTTAGCAGTTCCAATATTTGTCTATTTATTCAAATTAAATCCTGTTATTGCCACAAGTTATTCCATGTTTGTCGTTGGAACTTCAGCAGCTGTTGGAACCCTTATCAATATCAATAAGAAATTAATTGCCTATAAAACTGCTTTAGTATTTACCTTACCTGCACTGGTATCTGTCTATATGACACGACGTTTTTTAATTCCAAACATTCCAGACATCCTTTTTTCTTTTGAGAATTTTGACATCACTAAAAAGATGGTTCTTATGTTGTTTTTTAGTTTTGTCATAATTTTATCATCGGTTCTTATGATGAAGAAACCGATTACAGAATCCATCACAAAAACAACCTCCCAAAAAAATTATGGGCTATTAATAGTTATCGGTTTAGCTGTTGGAGTTTTGACGGGGTTAATAGGAGCTGGAGGTGGGTTTATCATTGTACCTGCATTGGTTGTGTTTGCAAGAATAACCATCAAACAAGCCGTTGCAACTTCTCTAATTATTATCACATTTAATTCACTTATTGGGTTTAGTTCTGATTTATCCTTCTTAAAAATAGAGTGGAATTTTCTAATTTTATTTACTACTCTGTCTATTTTAGGAATTTTTGTAGGTACTTATATTTCCAATTATGTTCGTGAATCTACCTTAAAAACTAATTTTGCACGCTTTATGATTGTTATGGCAGTAGTCATCATATTTAAAGAGTTGACTGCTTAAATTGTAACAATTTTAGTTGTTTAGCGTCAAACCAATAAACCCATATAATGAAACAAGACAATCAAACTATTGTGCTTATGCACCTTTCTCAATTAGCAACATTTGTGATTGCTTTTGGTAGTATTTTAATCCCTCTAATCCTTTGGTTTACCCAAAAAGAAAAAATTATAGACTTAGATGCACATGGAAAACAGATTCTTAATTTTCAGTTTAGCTTATTGATTTATAGTTTTATATGTATCCCCTTGGTTTTTATAGGAGTTGGAATTCTAGGTTTAATTGTGATTTTAATTCTATCGATTGTTTATCCTATTAAAAATGCGATTAAAGCCAGCAATAAAGAAGTACCTTTTTATCCATATAGCATCCCTTTTCTTAAATAAAATTGCATGCTATTAAGGCTTATGGTCATTAAATGTACAAGCAGCGGAGTAGTTTCAATTTTTTAATTACCTTTGTGCCTCGAATACGTTGAACAACTATGAGTCCAAAAGTTTTACTTAACACTAAAGAAGTAAACATCATTCTACATCGATTGGCTTGTCAACTCATTGAAAAACATACCGATTTTTCCAACACTGTTTTAATTGGTTTACAACCTAGAGGCATCTTTTTAGCACAACGTATTAAGGCACTTCTAATCGAAAATTACAACCTTTCTGAAGTACACTTAGGATTGTTAGACATCACTTTTTATAGAGATGATTTCAGGCGTTATGATAAAGTTCTCGAAGCAAACTCCACTGAAATTGATTTTTTGATTGAAAATAAACGCGTTGTTTTTATTGATGATGTGTTATATACAGGGCGTAGTATTCGTGCTGCTCTAACCGCAATTCAGTCTTTTGGGAGGCCGAGTGAGATTGAATTACTAACCCTTATAGACAGACGTTTTAGCAGGCATTTACCAATTCAGCCCGATTATAGAGGCCGACAAGTAGATGCTATTAATGATGAAAAAGTATTGGTAAATTGGAAAGAAAGTAGCGGGGAAGATGCCGTTTATTTGATAAAAAATTAAACTATGAGCGAACTAAGTGTAGATCATTTATTAGGAATAAAATATCTGAAGAACTCCGATATTGACCTTATTTTTGAAACTGCCGATCATTTTAAGAAAGTGATCAATCGTCCCATAAAAAAAGTACCCTCTCTTAGAGATATTACAATTGCTAATTTGTTTTTTGAAAATTCAACCCGTACAAAACTTTCTTTTGAACTGGCTCAAAAACGACTCTCTGCAGATGTAATTAACTTTTCATCTGGACAGTCCTCTGTGAGTAAAGGGGAAACTTTGGTAGATACTGTCAACAACATTCTTTCTATGAAGGTTGACATGGTTGTCATGCGTCACCCAAATCCGGGTGCAGCGTCATTTTTATCGAAACATATTGATGCTCAAATCATCAATGCGGGAGACGGCGCCCACGAACACCCTACACAAGCCCTTTTAGATACCTATTCAATTCGTGAAAAATATGGCGAAGTAAAAGGAAAAAAAGTAGTCATCGTAGGCGATATATTACACAGTAGAGTCGCCATATCAAACATCTTTGCGTTACAATTGCAAGGAGCTGAAGTCATGGTTTGTGGACCGAAAACACTCATGCCAAAGCATATAAATAAACTTGGAGTTAAGGTAGAAACCAACTTACTAAAAGCGCTTAACTGGTGTGATATAGCAAATATGTTACGCGTTCAAAATGAGCGAATGGAAATTAGTTATTTTCCTTCTACTAGAGAATATACCCAACAATACGGCGTCACAAAAGCAGTGTTAGAATCTTTAGATAAAGAAATTACCATTATGCATCCTGGCCCCATTAATAGAGGTGTTGAAATCACGAGCGAAGTGGCCGATTCAGGACAAGCAATTATATTAAACCAAGTAGAAAATGGGGTTGCCATCCGAATGGCTGTGATGTATCTTTTAGCTTCAAAAATAAAACAATAAGATGATCATAAATCAGCACAATTCAACTGTAGTCATTACGCAAGATAAGACCAATAGTTCCGAGTTTTTAAAGAAACTTTCAGTTCTCCACGAACGTTATAAGAAAAACGATCTTATTTTACAGCTTAAAGACACACCGATAGCGTCTATGGATGCCTTAGTGTCGTTATCAGAAATGCACCGCCAATTAAATTATTCTTTTATTGTGGTGAGTACACACTTAAATCAAGATGATTTTGAAGATCATTTGACCATAGTTCCAACTCTTCAGGAAGCACATGATTATATTGAGATGGAACTCATGCAACGCGATTTAGGATTTTAAAACCATAACTTTTGAAACTCTCCATCCTTGGTTGCTACAGTGCAACTCCACGTATAATAGCTCACACGACCTCTCAAGTTTTAGAAACAAGAGGGCATCTTTTTTTAATTGATTGTGGAGAAGGGACACAAGTTGAATTAAGACGCCATAAAATAAAATTTAATCAGATTAAACATATTTTTATTTCTCATCTGCATGGCGATCACTATTTTGGGTTAGTAGGTTTGATTTCTACCTTTCGATTGTTGACACGTGAAACGGATTTACATATTTATGGCCCAAAAGGTTTAAAAGAAGTGATTACGCTCCAGATGAAATTAGCAAATTCATGGACCAATTTTAAATTAATTTTTCATGAATTATCATCAAAATCACCTGAACTGATTTATGAAGATGAAAAAGTATCTGTCCATACCATTCCTTTAGATCATCGGGTTTATACGAACGGGTTTTTGTTTAAAGAAAAACCATTTGAACGCAAGTTAGACATCGACAAAGCCGAAGCTCTTAACATCGATAAAGCCTATTTTAGAAAACTCAAACAAGGAGATGATGTGGTCAATGAGCAGGGTAGGATCATTCCAAATGCAGAGGTGACTTTTGAAGGGCATCAACCTAAGAGTTATGCTTTTTGTAGCGATACGGCGTATAAAGAAGACATCATTCCCATTATTAAAGGTGTGGATGTGTTGTATCACGAATCTACGTTTATGGATGCTCACGAGCATTTATGTGCTAAAACAAAACATTCAACAGCCAAACAAGCTGCTACAATAGCACTAAAAGCAAATGTGAAACAATTAATATTAGGGCATTACTCTACGCGTTACGGCAGTTTAGAAGGGTTTAAAGAAGAAGCAGAAACCGTTTTTAAAACTGTGCTACTTGCGGAGGATGGGAAAGTGTTTAACTTTTAAAATTTCTCAAACACACCCAATCCAAACAACGCAAAATCGTATTTAACAGGGTCATTAGGATCTAATCTTCTTAAAGATGTATCCAATTCTGCCAGTGCTTTCGCATCATTTTGTGAACGTTTAAGCAGTCCTAGTTTACGGGCTACATTTCCAGAATGCACATCCAAGGGACAGGA
>Ga0115564_10002441_pt1 | contig 16217 bp, 13 predicted proteins | sample COGITO_mtgs_1105_7_FD_88680 | JGI IMG/M metagenome (GOLD analysis project Ga0115564, IMG submission 88680) | Pelagic marine microbial communities from North Sea - COGITO_mtgs_110523 | ecosystem: Environmental > Aquatic > Marine > Epipelagic | place: Germany:Helgoland, sampling site Kabeltonne...
GGATCTATCAATACCGAATTTTGGAATTTTGAGACTGGCGGCGGCGGCTGGGGCAATCAAGAAGTTCAGATCTATACAAGCAATACTAATAATGTTGTTAAAGAAAACGGCATTTTAAAAATATCGGCTGTAAAAGAATCGAATGGAACCTATTCTTCTGCTCGTATTACAACCCAAAATAAAATCGACTTCAAATATGCACGCGTTGATATTCGTGCGAAACTTCCATCAGTTGCCGGTACTTGGCCAGCGTTATGGATGTTAGGAGATAATATTTCAGACAGTTCTGTAGGGTGGCCTAAATGTGGTGAAATTGACATCATGGAACAATTTGAAGACAAAACATATGTTCAATCTACCTGTCACTGGGACAATAATGGCGCAAACGCCAATTATGGACAGCCAATCAATTTAAGTACACCTACTGAATTTCATATTTATTCAATAGATTGGAGACAAGGCAGTATTAAAGCCTATCTAGATGATGTGGTATTTTTTGAAATGTCTACAAACAGTACAATGCCTTTTGATGCCAACTTCTTTCTAATATTTAACCTAGCAATGGGCGGCAGCAACGGAGGTACTATTGATCCTAACTTTACATCCGATGCAATGGAAGTAGATTATATAAGAGTATATCAATAAAACCATGAAACTTAATTTAATACTAGTAACCGTATGTTTTCTGATCGGATTCAACGGCTGTCAAAACTCTAATACAACCCACTTAGAAACCAGTAGTTCCTCAATAACCTCTGTTGTAGATGTAGAGCAAAAAGTGGACGCTCTATTGAAACAAATGACTCTTGAAGAAAAGATCGGTCAGATGAACCAATACAGTGGGTTTTGGGACCTTACAGGCCCCGCACCCAATAGTGGTAATGCCGCTAAAAAATACGAACACCTTCGCAAGGGCTATGTAGGATCCATGCTCAATCTTAGAGGCGTTGAAAATGTTCGAAAAATTCAAAAAATTGCAGTCGAAGAAACTCGCTTAGGCATCCCCTTAATTATAGGGTTTGATGTCATACACGGCTATGAAACCCTTAGTCCAATTCCTTTAGCAGAATCCGCAAGTTGGGATTTGGAAGCCATCAAAAAATCAGCAGAAGTGGCGGCGGAAGAAGCCGCAGCAGCAGGCATTAACTGGACCTTTGCACCCATGGTCGATATTTCACGCGATGCCCGCTGGGGACGTGTCATGGAAGGCGCCGGCGAAGACCCTTATTTAGGCTCTAAAATTGCCTTTGCTAGAGTCCAAGGATTCCAAGGGTCGGACTTGTCTCAGCATACCACTCTTGCCGCCTGCGCAAAGCATTTTGCAGCCTATGGCTTTGCAGAATCTGGAAGAGAATACAATACTGCCGATGTAGGTACATCGACTTTAAACAATATTATTTTTCCGCCTTTTCAGGCCACCATTGATGCGGGCGTCAGAACCTTCATGAACTCCTTTAACGAACTCAACGGAATCCCCGCCACCGGAAACACCTATCTACAAAGAGACATTCTTAAAGACAAATGGAAATTTAATGGATTTGTAGTATCCGATTGGGGCTCTATTGAAGAAATGATTTCTCATGGCCATGCAAAAGATGACAAACATGCCGCCCAAATTGCAGCCAATGCTGGCTCTGATATGGATATGGAATCTTATTTATATGTCAATGAATTGGCAGATTTAGTGCGAGAAGGAAAAGTAAAAGAAGCCTACATCGATGATGCCGCCAAACGTATCTTACGTGTAAAATTTGAATTAGGTCTTTTTGAAGACCCCTATAAATATTGCGATGCACAACGCGAAAAAGAAGTCATTGGACAACAAGCGTTTCATGATGCCTGTTTAGACATGGCTAAAAAATCGATCGTACTTTTAAAGAATGAAAACCAACTATTACCCCTCAAAAAACAAGGTCAAAAAATTGCTTTAATTGGTGCGCTCGCAACAGACAAAACAAGCCCTTTAGGAAACTGGAGAATTGCCGCAAAAGACAACACCGCAGTATCGGTTTTAGAAGGAATGAAAGCCTACACCGGAAACCAATTGACCTATGCTAAAGGCGCCGATGTAAGTTTAGGTAACACCGAATTCACTGTAGAAGTCAACATAAATACAACCGATAAAAGCGAATTCCCAGAAGCCATTGCTGTGGCCAAAACAGCGGATGTCGTTGTCATGGTACTCGGTGAAATTGGTTACCAAAGTGGCGAAGGTAGAAGCCGTACAGAGCTCGGACTTCCTGGGGTTCAACAAGAACTTTTGGAAGCCATTTACAAAGTCAATAAAAACATTGTTTTAGTCTTAAACAACGGAAGACCTTTAGTACTAAACTGGCATAAAGAACACCTCCCCGCAATTGTAGAAGCTTGGCAATTAGGAACACAAAGTGGAAATGCTATTGCGCAAGTGCTCTATGGCGATTACAACCCTAGCGGAAAATTACCAATGAGTTTTCCAAGAGCCGTTGGTCAAATTCCTATCTATTATAATTATAAAAACACAGGCCGTCCTACCTTACCAGCACCTGGAAAAGTATTTTGGTCTCATTATCAAGATGTGGAAAACAGCCCTTTATACCCTTTCGGTTATGGGTTAAGCTATACCACATTTGAATACAGCAATCTTAAAGCCAAGGTCCTATCCGACAATGAAGTAACTGTATCCGTCAAGCTAAAAAATTCCGGAAAACTCACAGGAAAAGAAGTCGTTCAACTATACATTAGAGATCATTACGCAAGTATCACGCGTCCTGTAAGAGAACTCAAAGGCTTTGAACTGGTCAATCTTGAGCCAAATGAAAGCAGAAAAATTTCATTTACCCTCACAGAAAAAGAACTTGGTTTTTACAACAATGAGGGTGATTTTATTCTAGAACCAGGCGACTTTTCAATTTTTGTTGGAGGCGATTCCAATGCTAAACTGGAAACCAAAATCAGCTTATAATTTTGGGGTAAATAATTGTTTGAAGATAGAAAAGATATTACTTTTTAAAAATCTGTTGTAACTCTGCCATGACAATTTTAGAAGCCCCTTTATTGTCTTCTATGTATTGTTTGTTTATTTGACCAGACTCTGTTCTTTTTTCCAGATTACAAACAAATTCGTCTAAAGTCGAATGCAGCGCGTCAGAGGTGTCGATACTTTTCAGACCTCCAAGACTTTGCATCGCTTTTGCCTCCGGGAACTTTTGATAGTTTTTTCCAATCACAATAGGAAGCCCAAAAGTAGCAGCCTCTAACGTGTTATGAAGTCCTGTAGTACCCATGCCGCCACCTACATAAGCAATATCTGCATAACTATAAATTTTGGTTAGCAGGCCAATGGTGTCAACCACAAAAACGGCTTTGTCTTTCAGCGTTTCGTTCTTATAATTTGAATAAAGCACCGTCGGTTTTTCAATCCGCTTTGCCATTGCTTTAATCTGACTCAAATCCATATTATGGGGGGCAATTATAAACTTCACTCCGTCCTTACAATTATTAATATAATCAATAAGTAGCGCTTCATCCTCTGGCCATGTACTTCCAGCCACAACACAGGTTTCATTGTTTTTAAATTCCGCAATAAAATCCAATGTATTGTCTGTGTTCATTTGATTGCCAACACGGTCAAAACGCGTATCACCTGAAATGGTGACGTTTTTATACCCAATAGAATTCAATAACACTTTTGAACCCAAATCTTGTGTAAATATATGATCAAACGTAAAGAGCAATTGCTTTAGCCAACCACCATAAAATTTAAAATACGGTTGAGATGGTCTAAACAGTGCTGAAATTAATATGGAAGTGATGTTTCGACGTTTGATTTCTAACAAATAATTTGGCCAAAGGTCATATTTCACAAACACCACCAATTCAGGATGTGTGAGGTCCATAAACCTTTTTACAACAGATTTTTGATCCATAGGAAGGTACACAACCACATCAGCTATAGGATTGTTTTTTCTAATTTCATATCCCGAAGGAGAGAAAAAAGTCATCACAAATTTGTAGTCTTTATACTGTTTTTTGAGTGCTTGAAAAACAGGTAAGCCTTGTTCGTATTCTCCAAGAGAAGCACAATGTAGCCAGATGACTTTATCTGCTTCTTTCAGGTTTTGCGCTAAAACCTGAAGACTTGCGTTACGACCCTTTTGACCTTGGTGAATTTTTTTATTTAAGCCTTCAAATATGCGAACCAATACAGCAGCGAGTTCAATAATGATGTTATAAAAAAGTCTCAATAAGTTTTATTTGTAGCTAAAATACATTCTTTATATTAATTTTATGACTTAGCAATGCTAATTTTGTATTTTTGTTTGTGCAAAATATATTGCTTCCTAACGTAATTTAGACAGATGAACCGAGCATGTTAAAAGTATGATCGTCCAAGGAAATCATTCACAGCGAACACATGTGACCGTTAAAAATTAATAAATAGAAACACATGAACAAAATTCAAATGGTTGACCTAAAAGGTCAATATGCATCTATAAAAGAGCTTGTAAATTCTTCCATTCAAGAAGTTATTGATAACGCTTCTTTTATCAACGGCCCAAAAGTCAAAGAATTTCAAGTAAATTTAGAAGCCTATCTAGGAATCAAACATGTTATTCCTTGTGCTAACGGAACGGATGCCTTACAAATTGCAATGATGGGACTCGGTCTAAAACCGGGCGATGAAGTCATCACGGCCGATTTTACTTTTGCCGCCACCGTTGAAGTCATTGCTTTATTAGGGCTTACCCCTGTTTTAGTTGATGTGGATCCAGATAAATTTAATATCGATATCGAAGCAGTCAAAAAAGCGATCACCCCTAAAACAAAAGCGATTGTGCCCGTACATCTATTTGGCCAATGTGCTAATATGGATGCCATTATGGAATTGGCAGAAGCAAACAATTTATTTGTAATAGAAGATAATGCCCAAGCTATTGGCGCAACATATACTTCAGAAAATGGATCTAAAGCAAAGGCTGGTACAATAGGTCATGTAGCCTCTACCTCCTTTTTCCCTTCCAAAAATTTAGGGTGTTACGGTGATGGTGGCGCCATTTTCACCAATGACGATGACTTGGCTCATACGATACGAGGCATTGTAAACCATGGAATGTATAAACGCTACCACCACGATGTGGTAGGAGTGAACTCTCGATTAGATTCTATCCAAGCAGCGGTTTTAGATGCGAAGCTTCCAAAGCTTGACGCATATAATAAAGCACGTCAATCTGCCGCTCGAAAATACAACGCCGCCTTTAAAAATCACGCAAACATAATTACCCCAAAAGCGGGCAACGGATGTGAAACAATTTGTGACAATTGTGATTGTCACGTATTTCATCAATATACTTTAAAAATACAAAATGCAGATAGAGATGCTCTAGCAGCACATTTACAAGCCAAAGAAATTCCTTGTGGTGTTTATTATCCAATTCCATTACACAAGCAAAAAGCCTATGTAGATGATCGATATAATGATGCAGATTTTAAAGTGACAAACACACTAATTGACGAAGTAATTTCATTGCCAATGCATACCGAGTTGGACGACGATCAAATAGATTTTATCACCTCAACCATCATTGATTTTTTATCTAAATAAACATTAATTAGACGGTTCAATCGTTTTTGAAGTGTGATTTAAGAAAGATGACAACAATAACAAAACCATCCCTGTGGTTACAGATAAATCTGCGCTATTAAAGACGCCTGTTTTGAATACGCCTCCAAGATCTATATACAAGAAATCTGTTACCGAGCCATATAAAAACCGATCGTAAAGATTGGCAATTCCGCCTCCAGCAATACAACTAAGTCCTATAATTGATAAATTGTCAAGCGCTTTGTTGGTTAAGACATAGTACAATACAACTCCTAAAACTATCACGGGAAGGATGAGTAAAAAGATAAGTTTTACCGTTGGGTTGGAGTCGCTACCCATACTCAAAAATGCACCTGAATTTTCGACATTCATCAATTGCAATTGTGTTCCTAAAAGTTCTGTTCTAGAACCTGGCACCACCTTTTCGCGGACGTATTCTTTTGAAAATTGATCCAAACCAATATTAAATATAACGAGAATAAGTATTAAGACTGTTCTAGTATTCATGACGTTTAGTTTTCAAAAGTTGCTGCTTTTGTATTCATTTCTCTATTTATTTTTTTTACTAACCCTTGAAGTACATTTCCTGGGCCTGCTTCAATAAATTCATTTGCACCATCCTGAATCATTTGTTGAACCGATTGTGTCCATTTGACGGGAGCCGTCAGTTGTGAAATTAAATTAGCTTTAATCTCTGCTTCATTGAGAACAGGCATCGCTGTCACATTTTGATAAATTGGACAACGCGGCGAATGAAATATTGTATTTTCTATAGCAGCTGCCAACTGTTCCTTAGCGGGTGCCATTAAAGGCGAATGAAAAGCGCCTCCAACAGGGAGTACAAGCGCGCGTCGCGCTCCTTTTTCTTTTAAGGCTTCACAAGCCAAGTGAATGGCATCCACCGCACCAGAAATAACCAATTGCCCTGGGCAGTTATAATTTGCAGCTACCACAATTCCATCAATAGATTTACAAGTTTCCTCGACAATTTTATTTTCCAGGCCCAATACAGCAGCCATCGTTCCTTTTGTCAAGTCGCAAGCTTTTTGCATTGCTTGGGCGCGCTGAGAAACGAGTTTCAGGCCGTCTTCAAAACGAAGTGTGCCATTTGAGACTAAAGCCGAAAACTCTCCGAGCGAATGTCCTGCAACCATATCGGGTTGAAAACCATCCCCTAAGCTATTTGCTAAAATTACAGAATGTAAAAATATCGCAGGCTGTGTCACTTTTGTTTCTTTTAAATCGTCCGCACTTCCTTCAAACATGATGGATGTAATGTCAAACCCTAAAATATTATTGGCTTGCTCAAAAAGTAATTTTGCAGCGGCTGAGTTTTCATAGAGTGGTAATCCCATCCCTGTAAATTGAGCGCCTTGTCCTGGAAATATATATGCCTTCATATGTATATGTTTAATGTTTTTTTAGGATCTTTTGTAAGTTATGAATGAAAAATCAAATTTATGTAAATCATCTTTTCCTTGATAAACCCGATTGGTTTCGTTCCAAATACTGGCGTCTATCTTAGGAAAAAAGGTGTCACCTTCAAAGTTATGGTGTACCCTAGTAAGTTCTAAAGTATCTACGACATTTAAGGCCTGTTTATAAATTTCGCCACCTCCAATAATGAACGGATTGGTGTCCAGTTTAGTCGCTTCTACGATCGCGACTTCTAAAGAATTTACAATAATAACACCTTCTTGAGCTTTATAGTCTTTTTGCCTTGTAATCACGATGTGTGTTCTGTTGGGTAAGGGCTTCGGAAAACTCTCAAACGTTTTTCGCCCCATGATAATACAATGCCCAGAAGTCAACGCTTTGAATCGTTTGAGGTCATTTCTTAAACGCCAAATTAAGTCATTGTCTTTTCCGATCACATCGTTTTCAGAAACGGCAACAATAAGAGTAAGATTAGAAGCGTAGTTTGTTGTTTTCAATAGAATAAATTAGAGCACAAAAGTAAGAATTTCTATTAAATTAAACAGCAACGGCTCCCTTGATGTGTGGGTGTGGATCATAACCTTCTAAAGTGAAGTCTTCAAATGTGAATTCAAAAATATCTTTTATCTCTGGATTTAGAGTCATTTTTGGAAGTGGACGCAGCTCTCTACTGAGCTGTGTTTCTACTTGTTCAATATGATTGCTATAAATATGTGCATCACCAAAAGTATGGATGAATTCTCCAACTTCATAACCACAAACCTGTGCCATCATCATAGTTAAAAGAGCATAAGAGGCAATATTAAAAGGCACCCCTAGAAAAATATCAGCACTACGTTGATAAAGTTGACAAGATAATTTTCCGTCACTGACATAGAACTGAAAAAACGCATGGCATGGAGGAAGCGCTGCTTTGTTATTTGCCACATTTTCACTGAACGATTTTGAAGTATCGGGAAGGACTGAGGGGTTCCAAGCAGATACCAACATACGTCGACTGTTGGGGTTTGTTTTTAAAGTCTCAATAACCTCTGTAATTTGATCAATTTCATCACTGTTCCAATTGCGCCATTGGTGTCCGTAAACAGGCCCAAGCTCTCCATTTTCATCGGCCCAAGCATTCCATATTTTAACACCATTTTCAGTCAGGTAATCGGTATTGGTGTCGCCTTTTAAAAACCACAGCAATTCATAAATAATAGATTTAAGATGCAGTTTTTTGGTGGTTACCATTGGAAATCCTTCACTAAGATCGAAACGCATTTGGTAACCAAACACACTTTTAGTTCCTGTCCCGGTACGGTCTCCTTTTTCATTTCCAGTTTCTAGTACATGGGATACAAGGTCTAAGTATTGTTTCATTTTGGTGTTATTTTATATAAGTTAAAAATAAAAAAAGCTTCAATCTTAAAGAAATTGAAGCTTGTAATAATTTTAAAAGTTATTAACTATTTAGCCGATAATTGCTCCAGCAATCGTTGCAGATAAAAGAGAAGCGATCGTTCCGCCAATAAGTGCTTTAATTCCAAATTCAGAAAGTGTTTTTCGTTGCCCAGGAGCCAAAGATCCTATTCCCCCAATTTGAATTCCTATCGAAGCAAAATTGGCAAATCCACAAAGCATATAGGTTGCCATGATGATGGATTTTTCATATTTTAAATGCAAAACGTTTAAGGGGTTTTTTAAATCCGCTAACTGAATATATCCCACAAATTCACTGGCGGCTAATTTTATTCCTAAGAGTTGTCCCATCAAAGCTACATCTTCTTTCGCAATTCCAATCAACCACATCAGGGGTGCAAATGCATATCCTAAAATAAATTCTAATGAGAATGATTTGTAAGATGTATTTGAAGCAACCCAGTCGTTAAGAGTTGTGAGGTCTCCCACCCACCCTAAGATGCCATTTATCATAGCGATAAACGCTAAAAAAACCAAGAGCATGGCACCAATATTCAAAGCTAATTTCAGACCTTCAGTAGTGCCGTTTGCAATGGATTCTAAAATGTTTGAACCAATTTTTTCTTGTGATATATGAATTTCATTATCAATAGCTTCCACTTGTGGATAGAGCATTTTTGAAATGACAATCGCACCAGGTGCTGCCATTACAGAAGCCGTTAATAAATGTTTGGCATAAAATAAGCGCAATACTTCATCTTCGCCACCAAGAAATCCTATATAAGCTGCCAATACACCACCAGCTACTGTGGCCATCCCGCCAATCATGACTAATAATATTTCGGAACGATTCATTTTTTCTAAATAGGCTTTGATCATCAAGGGCGATTCTGTTTGTCCTAAAAATATATTTCCTGCGACACTCAGGCTTTCTGCCCCAGAAACTTGAAGGAGTTTGCTGAGCAACCAGGCCAATCCTTTTACAACACGTTGAATAATGCCTAAATAAAACAAGACAGATGTGAGGGCAGAAAAGAAAATAACGGTTGGTAAAATTGAAATGGCAAACGTCACTAAGGGAGCTTCAATTTCTCCCGTAGAAAAGGCAGCAAACAGAAACTTTGTTCCTTCCATTGTAAAATCTAATACGGCAATAAATAAGCTTCCGACCCATTCAAAAAAGCTTTGAACAAAAGAAATTTTAAGAACTCCTATGGCCAAAATGAGCTGCGATCCCAAACCAAAACCAACGGTTCTCCAGTTGATCGCTTTTCTGTTGGCACTTAAGAGGTATGAAATTAAAATGAGCACAAACATTCCAAGAAGTCCTCTCAAGAGACTGTTGAGTGTAAACCCTTGACTTGATACGATCTCAGATGTTGATTCCTGCGCAGCTATTGACTGAATATTTGTAAATAATACAAATACAATAATAATTAATTTTCTCATACTGCTTGGTTTTACCTTTTAGAGATTTCGTCTCTTAATTTAGCGGCAGTTTCATAATCTTCATCCGCAACTGCCTTTGTTAGTAATTCTTGTAATTCTTTAATGGATTTAGGTTGATAGCTGTCGTCGGAAATTTCTACTTCCTCGGTTTCAAACTCTAAATCGTTAAATAACAACATGTCTTCAGGCAGGTTTTCGTCATCTTCTTTTTTGGAATCCGTTTTCAATATGATTCCAGCTTTTTCTAAGATGTTTTTGTAGGTAAATATGGGTGCAGAAAAACGCAATGCGAGTGCAATCGCATCACTGGTTCGAGCATCGATAATTTCTTCAATGGTGTTGCGTTCGCAAATAAGAGAGGCGTAAAAAACACCATCAACTAGTTTGTGAATAATGACTTGCTTTACAACAATGTCAAAACGGTCAGAAAAGTTTTTAAATAAATCGTGCGTTAAAGGTCTTGGGGGTTGGATGTCTTTTTCTAAAGCGATTGCAATAGACTGCGCCTCGAAAGCTCCAATGACAATTGGAAGTTTTCGTTGCCCATCCACTTCACTCAAAATCAAAGCGTAAGCACCGCTTTGAGTTTGGCTGTATGAAATACCTTTTATGTTGAGACGAACTAAACTCATAAGTTATAAGACAAAGAACAGTTTTAATTCGTAAAGTACCAAGCCCTTGACAAATAAGTTTTGGATTAAAACACGAACCAACATGACTTTAAATCAAACGGCAAGTTATAAATCTTATGAATTTTGGGTTTTGAAAACTTTTAATTTTTCTATCAATTTAGGAACCACTTCAAAAGCATCTCCTACAATACCATAATCAGCAGCTTTGAAAAAGGGCGCTTCAGGATCCGTATTAATAACTACTTTTATTTTGGACGAATTGATGCCTGCCAAATGCTGGATGGCTCCCGAAATTCCAATGGCAATGTACAGGTTTGTTGCAACAGGTTTTCCTGTTTGTCCAACATGTTCGCTGTGCGGTCGCCAACCTAAATCTGAAACGGGTTTTGAACAGGCTGTTGCAGCGCCAAGAACGTCTGCTAGTTCTTCAATCATTCCCCAATTTTCAGGACCTTTTAATCCTCGCCCTGCTGATACTACTACTTCAGCATCTGCAATGGTAACTTTGTCACTTGCTTTGTCGGTTGCGGTTACTACTGTTGTTGAGGTTGCTAAACTAGGAGAAAAGGCTTCCATCTGTACAGTGACTGTGTTTTCCACTAAGCCAAATGAATTATTAGAGACCCCTATAATTTTTATAGCAGTGGAGATTTCAGTATTGCAAAAGGCTTTATTCGTAAAAGCGGTACGCTTAACAACAAAAGGATTCAAACTTGAAGGTACTGCTACCACGTTTGATGCATATCCCGCTTTTAAACCAACAGCTAACAGCGGTGCAATATAACGACTGTCGGCGCTTGCGCTTAAAATAACAACTGTTGCATCTTCTTTTTCTGCAGCTTGTTTGATAGCATCTGCATATATTTTGGCGTTAAATTCATTTATAGAATCTATGTTTAATATTTTTCCTACTCCATAAGATCCTAATTCTGAAGCTTCGCTAGCATTGAACGTAAGTGCCACTAGATTGGTACCCATAGCATCTGCTACGGCTTTACCATAGGACGCAGCTTCTAAGGCTGCTTTTTTGAAATTCCCTTGATCAGATTCTGTATATACTAAAACGGACATATTTCTTTTTTTTAAAATTAATTAAATAACTTTTGCTTCATTGTGAAGAAGGTTGATGAGCTCATCAATGTTATCGGCTTCCACTAATTTAACGGCACCACGGGGGGCTGGTTTTTCGAATGAAACAGAATGAGTTTCGGAGGCTTCAGTGGAGGGCTCTACAACAGTGAGCGGTTTTTTTCGTGCCATCATAATCCCTCTCATGTTAGGAATTCTTAGGTCACTTTCTTCTACCAATCCTTTTTGCCCGCCAATAACCAGTGGTAAAATTGTTGAAATTGTTTCTTTACCACCGTCAATTTCACGAACAGCTGTGGCGTTTGTGCCGTCAATTTCTAAGCTAATACAATTGGTTACAAAATTGGCGTCGAGCATTGCTGCCAACATGCCAGGAACCATACCTCCATTGTAATCAATAGATTCACGGCCCGCAATTATAAGGTCATATTGCCCTTCTTTTGCGGCAGCGGCTAAATAGGTCGCAACGGAATGTCCATCTGTAGCTTCTGCATTCACACGAATCGCTGCATCTGCACCAATAGCAAGGGCTTTACGAAGCGTTGGCTCAGTTTCTGCACCACCAACACTGATGACATCTACGGTTGCGTTTTGTTTTTCTTTAAACCACATTGCTCGGGTCAGTCCAAACTCGTCATTTGGATTGATAACATATTGCACTCCATTGGTGTTAAATTTTGTATTTCCTTCAGTGAAATTAATTTTAGAAGTCGTGTCGGGAACATGACTAATACAGACTAATAGCTTCATTTTTTTGTTCTAATTAATTGAGTTTACGAAAGTAAATAAAAAACTTTAAATTTCCTATGCATGCATAGGAAATTTTACTGAAATCTTGTAATTATAATTGAGTATTATTCTTATTTTTGTCCCTCATAAAATTCAACTAATGAAAACAATTCAGTTTAGAGAGGCAATATGTGAAGCGATGAGTGAAGAAATGCGTCGCGACGAGAGCATTTATTTAATGGGAGAAGAAGTTGCCGAGTACAATGGTGCTTATAAGGCCTCCAAAGGAATGTTGGATGAGTTTGGTGCCAAACGTGTTATTGACACGCCTATTGCTGAGTTAGGATTTTCAGGAATTGCTGTGGGATCGACCATGACAGGTAACCGTCCCATTGTTGAATACATGACCTTTAATTTCTCATTAGTAGGAATTGATCAAATTATAAATAACGCAGCCAAAATAAGACAAATGTCTGGTGGACAGTTCAAATGCCCAATTGTTTTTAGAGGTCCAACAGGATCTGCGGGTCAGTTGGGAGCGACGCATTCACAGGCTTTTGAAAACTGGTTTGCAAATTGCCCAGGCCTTAAAGTGATTGTGCCTTCTAACCCTTACGATGCAAAAGGATTATTGAAAGCAGCGATCCGAGATGACGATCCCGTAATTTTTATGGAGAGTGAACAAATGTATGGTGATAAAGGCGAAGTTCCAGAAGGCGAATATATTTTACCGATTGGAGTTGCTGAGATCAAACGTGAAGGAACCGATGTTACCATTGTCTCTTTTGGAAAAATCATCAAAGAAGCCTATAAGGCTGCGGATGCATTAGCAAAGGAAGGAATCTCATGTGAGGTGATCGACCTAAGAACCGTTCGTCCATTAGATATCAACACTATTTTGGAATCTGTTAAAAAAACAAACCGCTTGGTAATTCTTGAAGAAGCATGGCCTTTTGGAAATGTATCAACTGAGATCACTTATCAAGTTCAGGAAAAAGCATTTGATTTCTTAGATGCTCCCATTATAAAAATCAACACAGCCGATACACCAGCGCCGTATTCCCCCGTTTTATTAAAAGAGTGGTTGCCTAACAGCGAGGATGTTGTAAAGGCGGTAAAGAAAGTGTTATATAAATAAACTTCTTATCACTCTTTAAATTAGGTTTGATTGTTGATGAAGTATAAACTTATGAAATACTACCTATTATTTATAGTATTGATTCTGTCAATACATATTTCTGCTCAAACGAAAGTTAGTGGGACTGTTTATGACCAAGACCATCAACCCGTTGCCTTTGCAAATGTTCTTTTTAAGAATTCTTCAGAAGGGGTGATCTCCGATTTTGATGGCAATTTTTTACTAGAATCTGAAAATGACCACTCTTCAATAGTAGTGTCTTTTGTAGGGTTTGAAACAACAGAGTTTAAACTTAAAATGAAGATAAGTATAGGACTAGAAATTGTTCTATATACGGGCTTTGAACTAGATGAGGTTTTAATTGTCAACAAACCAAAAAAACGTTTAAAAAAGAAAGAGAACCCTGCCTATAAAATAATGAGAGGCATTTGGGCGCATAAAAAAAGAAATGGACTCAGCCTTGTTGACCAGTACGAATACAAAAAATACGCTTCTACAGAAATTGGACTCAATAATATTGATCAGAAATTTTTAAAGAGGCTTTTGCGAGATGATTATGACTCCGTAGTCTCTATTATAAAACAAGATAAACGAAATAAAAAATTCTTTGTCCCTATCTACTTAAATGAAAAGATAGAGAACGTTTATGGAGATAATACCTTTGATAAAACACTTGAACTGATACAGGCAGAAAAACAAATTGGAATTCAACAAGATGGATTTGTGTTTGATCGTATTAGTAATATTTTTAAAGAGATTAATGTCTATGATAATAATATTGAGCTTCTAAACAGGTCATTCGTGAGTCCGCTATCTACAGAAGGCTTTGGCTCCTATGACTATGTATTGCAAGACAGTATTGTATCCGACTCAAGAACCAAATACAGAATTTATTTTTTCCCTCGTAAAGAAGGCGACTTAGTGTTTGAAGGAAATTTTGTAGTGACCGATAGCATCTTTGCTGTAAACGCCATCAGTATGCGAGTCAATTCTAAAATCAATTTGAACCTCATACGGAATTTGTATTTTGAAAAATCATATTTGATTGAGAACGACAGTGTATTTCTACCTCAAAACAATGTATATGAAGCGGACATCACTTTGTTGACCAAAAACGACAAAGAAAAAGGATTGTATGTAAAGCGTACAGAAACTTTTGAAAATTACGATTTCACAAAGAAAAAGACACCTGAGTTTTATGATACTACAGTTGTAAAATACAGACAAGATCAGTTTGAGAAAAGTGATGAATTTTGGGAAGAGAATTTACCTGAGAACATAAACAATAGTGATTCAGAATCCGTACTATCAAACCTTAACGGCAATAAAAAAATTAAAAATATAACAGGTTTGATAAGAACCTTGTCAAGTGGCTATTTTAAAATTTCTAACTTCATTGAATTTGGCTCTATTTGGAATACAGTCGCTTTCAACGATGTTGAAGGGATTAAGCTGTCTGCAGGATTTAGATCATTCAAATCCTTAGACGATCGATTTAGGGTGAAAGGAAAATTAGCCTATGGAACCAAGGACAAACAGTTCAAGTATTTTTTAGACACCAAATATTTATTGAGTTATAAGCCACGAATTTCGGTAGGTCTTAGCTATTTGAATGACACAGAACAATTGGGCGCTAAGATCATAAACAGCAATGCCAGTACCTCATCAAGATTTGGGAGTTCCTCTCTTTTTAGCAGAGGAGAAAATTATTTTTTGTCACGTATCAAAAAAATATCGGCTGATGTAAATGTTGAGGTCCGTAAGAATGTTCTTGTTGGAGTCAACTACTCAAACAATCACATCGAATCCGCCGCTCCTGATAAATTTTCAATTGATTATTTCGATGAAGCGCAACAAAAAGTTAGTTCGAGTTTAGTGGATAACAGTGCGGAAATTTACCTATTATTCACTCCAACACGAAATGCATTTGGGTATGGGGTTGAAAGAAAATTTGAGGTTAATCTACATCCCACTTTTTTATTGAGCTTTCAAAAAGGGTTGAAAGTCGGCGCAGGACAAACCGATTATTCAAAACTTTTATTCTCCTATATCCAACCCTTAAAACTCGGAAAATTTGGACTACTTAGGAACACCATCTCAGCAGGTAAAATTTTTGGAGATGCACAATTGTCCGTCTTGAGTCCCGTGCCCGCCAATCAAACTTACTCGCTAGTGTCCAATACGTTTTCACTCTTAAATTATTACGATTTTGTAGTAGATCAGTTTTTGGTTGGACATTTCGAACATCACTTTAATGGAATTATTTTAAATAGAATTCCCCTTATTAAAAAACTCAAACTAAGAAGTGTCATGACTTTTAGAGGAGTTATTGGGAATGTGTCTGACAGGAATAGAAGTATCAATCGATCGTCCATTATTTACAATACCCCTACAGATTTGTACTATGAATATGGCTTTGGAATTGAAAATATCGGCTTCGGAAATCTAAGAATATTTCGTGTCGACTGTATATGGCGATCGGAATTTGTCAACCTAAATAGTTCTACCCCCAATTTTGGAGTCCGACTAAAAATATCTCCTGACTTTTAAGAAATGAAGCCGCGTCAATTTTCCGTATTGTTTTGATACATAGGATCGGTTAAAAATTGTCTGTTACAATTATGTTAAATTAGGTTTTTTAGTTCCTTTACATTTTACTACATTTACGCCCGTTAAAATAAACAAAATTACACTATGGAATCAATGATGATTTATATGCCAATAGGCATGGCAATTTTAGGTCTTATCTACATGCTAA
>Ga0115564_10002459_pt1 | contig 16137 bp, 15 predicted proteins | sample COGITO_mtgs_1105_7_FD_88680 | JGI IMG/M metagenome (GOLD analysis project Ga0115564, IMG submission 88680) | Pelagic marine microbial communities from North Sea - COGITO_mtgs_110523 | ecosystem: Environmental > Aquatic > Marine > Epipelagic | place: Germany:Helgoland, sampling site Kabeltonne...
CGAAAAATTCAAGGTCTATATTGGTGATAATTTAGGAAGTTCAGCCAGTTTCTATTGGTTGCTTGAAAACGTTCGGGCAGATGTGTACTTCTTTTGCGACCAGGACGATGTTTGGTTTAGGAGTAAAGTTGAGCAGCATCTGGAGCGCTATAGCGTTCAAATAGAGCCGGAAATGGTTTTTTCTGACCTTGAGATAATGGAAGCTAAATTGTGTTCTGGCAAGAATACCTTGCTGAGCCTACAAAAGATGGATGCTGATTATTTGGTTCGATCTGTAATCAGGATGTTGTGCCAAAATCCGGTAGCAGGCTGCGCGATGTCTCTTAACCATGTGGCAAAGGAGCAGATTTTTAAATTGGGGCCGATGCCTGGAAAAGTCGTTCATGATCACTGGTTTGCAGTGGTTACGGCCATGTATGGTAGCGTTTACTTTCTGCCACAACCTCTGATCTGCTATCGTCTCCATGCGGATAATCAAATTGGTTCGCAGACTTTCAATTTTGGCTATGTGATGAAAAAACTTATGAATCTGAGGGCGACAATTCTGTATGATCTCCGTCTTTTGGGTAGTTTACCCAAGTCTGATCGACCGTCTTTGCTAAACTATATAGTGGTTAAAGTTTTAGCTAATTTAAAACGAATATTTTGACTAAGCTCATAGAGACCTCCCTGGGTACTTTGTTATCTAGCGCGATTGTGAGAGGTGATTCCAAGCATGATTAATTTTGACTTTCTAGAAGACCACGTATCTTCTCACTGTAAGCAGTTTTTAGATGCTGATCCGTTTGAGCATATTGTTATAGATAATTTTTGTGATGCAGCCAGGCTCCGAGAGGCGCTTAGTTCGGTACCAAATCCTGAGGTCGTTGGCTCCAATAAGAGCCGAGACTATATTTTTGCTAAAAATAAGTTCGAGAAGGCTGATTTCGATGCGCTCTGTCCAGAATTTGCGGAACTCAAGGCTGAGCTTTTGTCCATAAGGTTCGAATCTTGGATATCTGCTTTGACCGGGCAGAAAATATTCATCGACCCTGGATTTCATGGTGGAGGAATTCATCAGGGAGGTAAAGGTAGCTTTCTAGATATGCATGTTGACTTTAACTATCACCCTGTTAACCCAAGTTGGTTTCGCAATATAAACATACTGATCTACCTTAATGAGGACTGGCAAGATCCTTACGCTGGGCAGCTAAAGTTGGCAGATGGTCGTAAAAATAGCCTCGTTCCCAGCCTCATTGAACCTCTTTTTAACCGAGCGGTCATCATGTTCACCAGAGATTATACATTGCACGGGTATGATCCAATTAGTTTCCCTGAGGGTAAATTCCGTCGCTCAATAGCGGCTTACGGATATACGCAGATGGAACAGGCAGGGAAGGTCAGGACAACAGTCTGGTATCCGGAGAAGGGGGGAGGTATTAAGCAGTTTCTAGGCCGCCACATGCCGAAGTTGGTGCGTATTAAATCAGCGTTCCTCGGTTCCGGCACGAACAAGAATAAGTGACATGAAGATCGCTATTGTGGGCACCGTTGGCGTCCCAGCCTCTTACGGCGGGTTCGAAACGCTGGTAGAGCATCTAATTGTTGGTAGTGAGCGTCAGATGACGGTATACTGTTCTGGGACTCATTACAATGACCGAGTTAAACAGTATAAGGGCGCTAAGTTAGTCTATGTCCCTCTAAGAGCAAATGGCCCTGTCAGCATTGTCTATGATATCTTGTCTGTATTGCATGCAGTGATCACCGGGCATCGTCATTTACTGATCTTGGGTACGTCTGGTGCGGTTATTATCCCTGTGATGAGAATTTTCTGCCCTCATGTGTATACGGTGACCAACATTGATGGTATCGAGTGGCGTAGGGAGAAATGGCGAGGCCTGGCAAAGTGGTTTTTAAGGTTATCGGAAGGTTTGGCTGTTAGGTTTTCGGCCAAAGTTGTGGCTGATAACGTGGCTATTGCAGACTACATTAACCATACCTATGAAAGAGAATGTGAGACTATTGCCTATGGCGGTGATCATGCGCGAGTTAGTTTGCAGGAGTACGCTGGGCATTTAGGTCTAGACATTGAGCGCCCCTATGCCCTGGCATTATGTCGTATTGAGCCGGAAAATAATGTGCATGTCATATTAGAAGCCTTTGCTGGTACCGATGAAGAGCTGTGTTTTATTGGCAATTGGAGATCATCCGACTATGGTTGCGAGCTTCTTAAAAAGTATGCTGAGCACTGCAATCTTAGGTTGCTAGATCCCATATATGATCTAGAAATACTCTTTGCGTACCGAAGTCATTGCCGTGTCTATATTCATGGACATTCTGCTGGTGGCACTAATCCGTCTCTGGTAGAGATGATGCATTTTGGTAAACCAATAGTGGCGTTTGATTGCCCCTATAATCGAGCGACTATGGAAGATAAAGGGATGTTTTTTAGCTCGGTAGAAAGCTTGCAGGCTATGATTACAAGCGGCACAGCTCTTGCTGGTGGAGAGGCACTGCTGGAGGTAGCCAAGCGGAGGTACACATGGAGTGTAGTCAGAGCGCAGTACCTGGCTCTGTTCGAGCAGCGCTAAAGATTTTACATAGATTAAGGGTAAGCTTTGAAGGTTCTTATAACTGGTGGTGCGGGCTTTATTGGTAGTGCCGTTGTCCGACATATTCTGGCAAATACAGATTTCAATGTTATCAACGTTGATAAACTGACCTATGCGGGTAATCTCGACTCTCTGCCCGGCGCTGAGGCCAATCGTCGCTATAACTTTGAGCAGATCGATATCTGTGATGAGGTGGAAATATCCAGAATTTTTGACCATTACAAACCCAATGCAGTGATGCATCTTGCAGCCGAAAGCCATGTTGACCGATCTATTGATGGTCCTGGTGAGTTTATTCACACGAATATTGTGGGTACTTACAACCTGCTTGAGCGAGCTAGACAATACTATGAAACCCTATCAGGGAGCGCCAAAAGTCAGTTTCGTTTTCATCATATTTCAACTGATGAGGTCTTTGGCGACCTTGAGGGCACAGACGATTTGTTTGCTGAGAATACGCCCTATGCCCCCTCCTCTCCTTATTCTGCAAGCAAGGCCAGTTCAGATCATTTAGTGAGGGCTTGGGGCCGCACTTATGGGTTGCCTGTAATCATCACTAACTGCTCGAATAACTATGGCCCGTACCATTTTCCAGAGAAATTAATCCCCCACATTATCCTTAATGCACTTCAGGGCAAGCCACTACCGGTCTATGGAGACGGCACTCAGGTTCGTGATTGGTTATATGTTGAAGACCATGCAAGGGCTCTGGTAAAAGTGGTTGTAGAGGGGGCAGTAGGGGGGACATACAATATCGGCGGCCATAATGAGAAGACAAATATTGATGTAGTGAAAATGGTTTGTGATTTGCTCGAAGAGCTGGCGCTAGAGAAGCCTCAGGGTGTAGATTATTACCGTGATTTAATCCAGTTTGTAAAGGATCGGCCAGGCCACGATGCACGCTATGCGATAGATGCATCCAAAATGCAGGTTGAGTTGAATTGGACCCCTGAAGAGAGTTTTGAAACTGGTATTCGCAAAACGGTCATCTGGTATATTGAAAACGTGCGCTGGTGGCAGCGAGTACTTGATGGAAGCTATAAGGGAAAGCGTCTCGGTCTTTCCGGCTATTAATCGCAGCGTTAAATTCTCCACCGCATATCTATCTGTTCATGAATAGAAATTTTACCCATACTCGTGTTAACAGTAGGCATATTAGGCTGTATAATAATCCCGCTACTAACACTGAATGGATTGTAAAAGTGCATAAATATCAATTATTTAAGAGGCAGAACAGGATGGAAGGGGAAAGAAACCAAGTGGGGTTTACCCTGATTGAGCTACTTATCGTGATTGTAATTTTGGGCCTACTAATGTCCTTGGTTGCACCTGCAATGTTCTCCAAAGTTGACTCGACAAAAATCAAAACAGCTAGGGCTCAGATGCAAATGATGCAGACTGCACTGGATACCTACAGGTTGGATATGGGCGATTATCCCGCCAAACTTTCGGACCTAATTTCCTCTGGAAAATCTGGATGGGATGGCCCATACCTACCGAAAAAAGTCCCCTTGGACCCTTGGGATAATTCATACAGTTATCAATCACCAGGGCCAGACGCTGAGCCCTTTTTACTTCTTAGCCTGGGTAAAGACGGACAACCCGGCGGTGAAGATGACGCAGCTGACGTGATGCACGAATAATGACTTTGCAAGAGGTACTAGCCGACCATGGTGTCAGCGCGGATGATATTGAAAAGGGGATGGCCTATCAGGCTAAAGCCGGAGGTGCATTAGAAAAAATCCTTCTTAATATGGGCAGCTATTCCGAAGAGCTGCTTCCATCAGTGTATAGCCAGTATCTTAATGCTCCCACTTTGACTGAGAGTCAGAGAGATAACTGGACCCCCCCACAAGAGGAGTCTGAGCTGCCTAAATCATTTCTATTAGAAAATGGTTGGTTGCTATTTGACCGAGATGACTCTAATGATTTTGTATTTGTGACAAAAGCTCCTCTTTGTTGGGATGTTTTGCAATTCTTAACTAATGAGAAGTTTAAATTTAAGTTCATTATCTCCTCTGACTCGGATTTTAGCCTCCTCAGTCTCAAGCTGGTTAATCCGGCGGATGCCAGTGATCAGCCTGCTAACCCTCTATCAAACATTGAAGAGGATCGGCTCCGTGAACTTGCAAGTGAGGCGCCCACAGTAAACTTACTGAATTCATTGATTTCGCGAGCTCTTCGAATGAAAGCTTCGGATATGCATGTGGAACCTGTAGGCGATCGCTGCAGGGTTCGCTATCGCATTGATGGAGTCCTTCACGATATAGATTTCATCCCAGATCGTTTGCAGCTACCAATTATTTCACGGCTGAAGATTCTATCTGGGATGGATATATCCGAAAAAAGACGTCCACAAGACGGTAAAATCGAGATGCGAGTCGCCAATATATCCCTAGACATAAGAGTGTCGGCTTTGCCCGTCAATAAAGGCGAAAGCATGGTTCTGCGGTTTCTCAGAAAGGACTCAGTGACCTATGACATGGAATCTTTGGATCTGGCGGTAGATACAATGCAGGCCATACAGGAGGATCTGCAACGTACGTCTGGCGTAATCCTTATGACGGGTCCTACTGGGAGTGGTAAGACCACCACGCTCTACACCTTCCTAAATCAGCTTAATGATAAAGACATTAAGATTATCACCCTCGAAGATCCAGTGGAATATCAAGTTTCGGGGTTGAACCAAGTGCATGTCCGACCCGAGATCGGCTTTGATTTCAGTGCGGGCCTACGAAGCATTTTTCGCCAGGATCCAGATGTAGTCATGGTTGGTGAAATCAGAGATAAGGAAACTTGTGAAATCGCTATGCAGGCGGCACTAACTGGACATTTGGTGTTTAGTACAGTTCATACCAATGACGCGGCTAGCGCATTTACTCGACTTTTAGATCTTGGCGTAGAGGAGTTCCTCCTCAATGCGGCACTCGTCTCCATTATCGCGCAGAGGTTGGCTCGCAAGCTTTGTCAGGAATGCGCTCTGCCTGCGAAAGACCCAGTTAGGATAATTAAAGATCATAACCTAGCCGACCTGGCAAAACAGTTCAAAATAAAAACACCTCAATTATTGGAATCTGTTGGCTGTGAACACTGTAGTTACACCGGATTTAAGGGCAGATTAGCGATTACAGAATATCTAAGGTGTGATGATCACTTGCGATCCATACCCAAAGATGACCAATTCCTCGTAAATGCAAAAAAATATAATCGTGAGCGTGGCGGTAGAGATCTTATAGAAGATGGCATGCTGAAAGTGCTGCTTGGGCAGACTACGGTAGATGAGATCTATCGAGTTTGTGGTTGAGATGAAGACTTTCTCGTACAAAGCTTATGATAGTCAAGCCGTTAGAATAGACGGCGAGATAGAGGCGAATGACTTACAAAGTGCCCGCTTAGCTCTCAGTAGGAAGGGCCTGATGATTGCCTCTTTACAAGAAAAAAAGGGTGCTGAGCTTGGAACTAAGCTATTTTCTCGCACCAGTATTAGCTCTGATGAATTAGAGTTTTTTACTTCTGAATTGTCCCTGTTATTAAACTCTGGAGTTACAATTGATCGAGGACTCTCAGTGCTAAAGCGGAACTCGACCAGCGCCCCTCAGGCAAAGATGGTCGCGGAGATTTATGACTCTGTTCGCCGTGGAGATAGTTTAGCGACTGCTATGGAATCGCAGGGGGAGATTTTCAATCCACTTTACGTTAACCTTGTGCAGTTGGGTGAGTCGACAGGTACCTTGCCATCAGTTTTTTTACGCCTCTCCGAAGATATCAAGTTCCAGTCCGAACTTAAACGTAAGATTATTCAATCACTTACATACCCTGCAGCTATATTTTTTGTTTGCGTTCTCTGTGTCACCTTTATTTTCAACTATATTGTGCCTCAAATGAGTGGTCTTTTTGAGGGTATCTCTGAAGTCCCCAGGTATACACAGATCTTGCTGGGTATGAGTGACTGGATGATAAATTACCAGTGGCTACTCCTCCTGACGATCCTAGCAAGCGCAGTAGGAGTGGCGTTTGCAATTAGAACTCCGAGGGGAGCTCAAAGGTTAGACGATTTGATGCTGCGTCTGCCGATATTGAGGGGCCTTAGCATATTGACTGAGAGGATACGTTTCAATACCGCAGTTGCTCTTATGCTGGAATCAGGGGTAATGATTGATAAATGTCTTGAGATGGCTGTTGGCAGTATTAGAAATAACGCCTTAAGACATGATCTTCACGTGGCTAAAGAGCGTGTGAAGAAAGGTGAAACCCTTTCAAAAACTCTGGGCGCAAGTCCTCTCTTTCCAGATTTTTCTTTGTCGCTCATTGAAGTAGGCGAAGAGAGCGGCAACTTGGCTCCGGTTTTTATTGAAATTAGTGGACGTTCTCGCCGAGAATTTGAGCACTCGATTGACAGAATGACTTCCTTGCTAGAGCCCATATTGATTCTCACTATGGGAGGGATTGTAGGAGGCGTGGTGGTTACTATGCTTCTGAGTATAGTGTCTGTGAATGATATTGGTATTTGAGGTATGACATTCAGTAAAAGTGGAGGTATGACTCTAATTGAGTTGCTCGTAGTGATTACTATTATGATGGTAACTCTAGGGATGGTTGGAGGTATTTCCATTGCTTCTGTTGACCGAGCTCAAGCTCAAGTTGAACTCATCTCAGTCAAAAATTTTATAAAAAAGGCTAGTGTTCGAGCTTTTTCATCTGGGGCAGGCATGCGAATTTACTTCAATGAAGATAAAATTTCGTCCTCAGTTGGAAGTGCAGATTTAGTAGAAAAGCGTTTTGAATACCTATGGTTCCCAAATCAAGTCCTCACCTTTAATCGAAATGGCTACCCTGACTTAGTACTGTTAAATGTGACTGTTCGCCGTCAGCAAAAAGAAATTGAGCTTAAAGAGCTCTTGAATACTCCGCCGAACTCCTGATGAGAGCGTTGACTCTGAAAAATAACAAGGTCTCTGGTTTTACCATCATCGAGACATTGCTGGCGGGATTTATAATGTTTCTTGTTCTGACAACAATGACTCAGGTATATCGTGGGGCTTTGCTAAGTAGTGATAAAGCCGAAACAACTCTTCGTATTTCTGGTGGCGTTCCGGCTATTCAAGCAAATATCTCTCAGTCAATCCGAAGTAATGGTCAAGTTGGAGATCATGGCGGAGATGGTCAATTTGGTGAACTTCGCTTCAAGTGGTTTGCAACCTTGACGTATTCAGGAGAGCCATCGGTAATTTTACAAGAGGACGCTGGCCGGGAAATTCAGTTTTTCCTTTGGTATGTTGAGCTTGAAGTCACAGGCAAGGGTCAGACCAGGCGATATAATTTCACTGAGGTTAGCTGGTGAGAGCGTCAAGAGGTTTCACCCTCCTAGAGCTTCTAATCAGTATGTCACTGCTTTCTATGGTAGTGCTTATTGGTTCCAGCTCCTTCGCGCTGTTCAGCGATCGATGGGACGGTCAACTTGGTCGGTTTGATGCCCTTGTGCAAGAGACCAGGAGTATTCTGCTAGTGCAAGATGTTCTAGACAGTCTGCTGCCATATGTGGCCTATGATGATCGAGGTAAGCCTTTCATATATTTTGAGGGTAATCGCAATGGATTTGTTGCAGTGTCAAGTAGATCGGTGTTCAGCGATGGAAATTTTTCTGTGGCTCGCTTATCGGCAATTCAGAATAAAGATCTAACGTTCGATATTGTCTATGATGAGTGGCCCATGGACAGGTCGCTGTTGGTCTCTACCGATCAGTCGCTAGATTTTTCTGCGCCGGTAATATTGTTCGAATCAGTAGCAGACCCTAAGTTTCAGTATTTTGGTTGGAGTAATGTTGACCAAAGGACCTTAGATGATGGTTTGGAGGCTTCGCCTGAATGGTCTGGTACTTATAATGGATTGGATGCCTGGTTTGCCCCGCTAAATGTTAGACTGTCCTTTTTCACTGAAGCGGGAAGATATCAGTTAGAATCTTCGTTGGCTCATGCTAAGTCAGGCCTGCTTTCGAGATATAGTGAGAGAAGCTACAGGCTGAATCCTAGAGGGGTTCGTCAAAATGACAGTGAGTCAATAAACGAAGAGACTACCTACGATGATTGTGATTGTTGAATCGCCGTCACAAAAACCACCCTACAAGCTACAGGCAGGGGTGGCACTACTTCAGGTGTTGCTTATCAGTGCGATTATATCTCTATTAGCTGTGAGATTTACTTACACGGCTCAGGATCAAATTGAGATGGCATCACAGATAGATAAAAGGGTTAAATTACAGCTCAAGGCTAAATCAGTCCTTAACGAGGTTGTGTTTAGTGAGCTCTCAACATCTATAAAAATTCGTGGCAATGGTGAAGCTCTGGTCTATATGCCACCAAAATCAGGCCTGAATCGTTATGGTGCTCCTATTGGTTGGGGTGATGGAGTGAGCGTCGAGATACAAGACCTAAATGGACTTTTACCTCAAATCTTTGTTGGTCATTCACTTTGGGAGCCAGTTCTTCGGGGCTTGTTATTGAATTCCGACAGCATTGTTCGGTACATAGGTACGTGGAGTGATATGCAGGATAAAGATATCAATTCCTGGGACGGGGCCGGAGTTGAGCCTCCTGTGCTTGGGAACGGTGGCCTCTTCATTAATGACTATGCACAGAATTCAAAGGTACTTGAGTGGGTCTTTTCAGATCAACCTGAGGCGCTGAATGTTCTTCTAGACATTTCAGATGTAAATGCACCGTATGAAACAAGCCTCGTAAATTCTCCGAAGTCACTATTGTCTATTTTGTTGGAGCCAGAAATGGCAGATGCTTTTGCCGAAAGCAGGCAATCAGGTGCTTACACGCCGCAAGAATTAATGTCTTTTCTGCCAGACCGATATATGAGTGCCAATGTGTCCCCATACAAGTCTAACGAGATAAAAATTACCGTAAAGGTGGATTCTTCGACGGGTGGTTGGTTGGAAACTCAGATTATAAGCTTGACTGCTAGTTCAAAGCCGCCTTTCAAAGTAATCGTTAAGCATTAGTCGGTTGTGAAAATTTAAAATACAGTGGCTGTTGTCCTTGCTGCGAGTTCAGGTAAAGCTTTGCCATACACTTCCAAATAGGTTGTAATTGTGTACACTTGTCCTCCGGTCAAAACCCTGTCATCAAAGAGGCCTGACATCATCAAGTTTTCCCCTAAATTGCTTGCAGATCGTGCGCTGCTGTGGATAGTTGGCTTGGTTGGATATTGGTCTGAGCGGCTGTACGATTTTCAGGTAGATGAGAATGATGCAAGACTCGAGATAGCGGAGGATGACGGGCAGAGAAAGCTGCTAATAGTGGTTGCCCGGAAGCATTACTTTGAGACAGTACGAGATTATCCATTAGGTAATCGGCGCGACTTGGTAGGGGTGCTAACAAATGAGCCTTGGCGCTATCCTTTTGAGGGGCATCTGCTTCTAAAAATTGAACGGCTAACTGAGCAATCGCATCGTGTAACATCATGGGTCATCAAGCAAGAAGTTTTGGATGCCCTTCGTTATCCTCCACTATTTTTGGTGCCAGAGTCGGCCTGTGTTGGTCTGCAGGGGCCCAACGAGTATATTTTGCTGAACAGGCTGGGCTCTTTGTTGAATGTTGGAAACTCCTTTGGGAGCCTTGTTTCTGCAGAAGGTCAAGACAACCTGTTTTGGAGACGCTTGTTTTCTGAAGTCTCCGATGAAGCAGGTCAAGCGCCGGTGCTATCTGAATCTAAATCCACTAGTATTTTGCTGGTAGGCGCAGGTAAGGCGATATCGAGTAATATTACAGGATTCTACGCTGGGCCAAAATCCCGAGAGGTTGATTTAAAAGCCATTATTCGCTGGCTTTATCCTACAACGCTGGTCGCAAGTATTTACTTAATCTTCTCCACGGGCCTTATCGCAAGTCTAGTTACATTTCAGGATATCCGAATTAATCAAATGAGTGAAGCATCTGAGGAGGCTAGCCAGCTGAGAAAATCAGTTCGGGAAAAAGAGCGAATATTGCAGTCTCTTAATACATCTTTAGCGGGTCATGGTGATTCTTCTTATGGTTGGGATCTCTTGCTTGATATGGCTAAGAGGGGTGTTCTTATTACTGGCGTAAGAGGAGGACTCTCGTCATTTGAGTTTTTCTGTCTGCACGAGAGTGCTACCGAGATTCTGAAGCTGCTACAAAGTGACCCGAGAGTTTCAAACGCAGCATTATCTTCATCGGTAAGAAAAGAAAAAGGCAAGGATCGTTTTTCCGTATCGGTCCAAATCACTCAGACTGATGTTGGCTTATACATGCAGGGTGCTGATGCTAGCACTCAGTTTAAGATTGAGGAAGATTTGAGAAATAAGACAGCCTCTTCTTTGGAGCGCTCGAGGTGAATGGTTTTATTAACACAAAAGTCTTGATTGCGATTCTTGGCATGTTACTAGCCGTCAAGTTTTTAGTTCAACCAATTATCCTTTGGCAGGCGGGCGCTTTAGCTGATATCAGGCTTAAAAGTTCTCAGCAAGCGAAGGTGAGAGTCCTTTTAGCTCAGGAGAATGATTTACTGGACTTAAATAAAGATTATTCTTCGCAATTGGAATTTTTTAGTGACAGATTATTTACAAACAATGAATCTTTAAAAACTAGAGCTCAGGAAGACATTGTTCGGACTATTACCAACAATGGCCTAGTTGTCGAAAGTTTTAGTTGGATAGTTGATAGTCCCTCGGCGCCTCGAGTTATAAGAGCAAAAGTGTCGTATAGCGGAATGCAGCGTGGTGAAATTGCAATGTACTTGTCCCTCGGGTTCTCTCCGCGTATGTATCGTGTTTTGGAGCTAAAGAACAAAATTGAGGGTTTTAGGCCATCCAAGTTAGGTTTTTCGCAGGGAAGTATGGTTATAGAAGTCATTGCATTTGATCCTTCGTGGAGTGATGATAATGAATGAGAGTTCCAGAGCTGCATCATCTTTCAAAGAAACCGGACGTTTTCGCGAAAGAATTTCGATAAGAGCAATCCTCCTGTTAATCGGCGTGTTTATTTTTGATTTGACTTTGAGAATTGTCCCTGCGATTTCGACCCCTGGGAGCCAAAAGCTTGTAATTGGTGGCGTTGACCACACTCGATTTTTGGTCGGCGGTGAGAGCGAAGCCGCTTATCTCTTGAGCAAGTTAGATGATTTCACGGCTCCAGGTTCTGAAGGGTTAGGCCGTGAGGATCTTGGAGTTGAAAAATCTGCAAGTGAGTTACAGATTCAGGATATTCAGGGCCCCGGGCTCAAATTAATTGGGATTTTTAAAAGTGATGACGTGTTTGCGGTAATTGAACAAGTGAGTGAGGGGCGAGATGATCAGGTGCCCTTGAAGGCGAGGGTGGGTGATGAGATTTTCGGTTTGCGTGTTGACGAAATAACGCAGTCCTCAGTCACATTAATTGGGCCTAGGGGGCCTGTTGAGGTGATCGAGATCTTTGGACGTAATTTATCAAAGGAAAATGTAACTGGAGATGGGGGTTCGCCTTAATGTATAGATGGTTTCTAATGGAATTTCAGCGAGGAGTAACTGATGATAAGGGATCGTAGGGCCGTCTTTGGCCTCTGTTTTTTGCTGGGTGGCTGCGCCCTCCCCAACGGTAGTTATGACAATGAAAGTTTAAGTGTCCCTAGGCCATATACTCTCCAGAAGACTACTCCGAGTGATGCTGGCGCGCAACCTGCCGATCAGTTGGAGTCCTTAGTTGAGTCAACTCCTATGTCTGAGAGTGATGCCAGGCTGAGTGCTTTAAAGCCCATAGAGAGTGAGGGTTATGTTAAAAAAAGCGCTGACTTACCGAGAGAACTGTTCCGAAATAAAGGGCCATTTAAGCTGGCGACAGAAAATATGAAGGCTAAGGAATGGGTTCACTATGTTTTTGGTGACTTATTAGGTGTTAGTTATGTTTTGGATCCCAACTTCAGTGATATCCCAGGCGCTGAGAATGATATTATTTCCCTTCAAATTTCAGATGCAATGTCTGGGGTAGAGTTATTTGACTTTGCAAGTGAGCTTCTAAGCCGACAAGGCATACACTTGGAATTTGATAGCGATATTCTTTATGTCACACGCCTAGGAAGCGGAACTGTTTCTGATGCTCCGGTGATTGGGATTGGGAGGAGTGAGGAATCGGTACCCAAGAGTTCAAAGAAAATCTTGCAAGTAGTCCCTTTGAAGTATGGTATCAAGGCGAGTACAGAGCGAACGCTTAGAACTTTGTTGAATGTAAAAATTACTCCGGACTTCGCTCAGAGTGCCCTATTTATAGAAGGTCAAAGGTCCGAAATAATTCAAGCCTTGGAGCTTGTGGCGCTTCTCGATACTCCAGCCATGAGGGGGCGGAATATTGGGCTGGTGAAATTGGAGCATCTAGCGGCTGAGAGCTTTGGGAGCAAGGTTTCCGATCTTCTAAAGAACGAAGGAATTGACATTGGAATTAACAATCCGCTAGATAGGAACTTATCCCTTGTCCCTATACCTCATTTAAATTCCGTAGCGATCTTTGCGACAGATACAACGCTCTTTGATAGAGTGGTGTTTTGGGCGGAGGTTATCGATGTGCCTAACAAAGAGCTCTCGGCGCAATACTTCGTTTACAGTCCCCTTTTTTCAAGGGCCAAGGATCTTGGTGCTACCGTGAAGGAGTTACTTGGCATCAAAGACAGAGCTGCCGAGTCAATGGCTGAGAACGCTGGTATTACGGGGAATGCGCCTTCGCAGGATCGGTCATCAGCGGTTACCAATGGAAAGGTCTCTCTAGTCATAGACGAGAAGGCGAATGCTATTATTTTCTTTGCTGAGCCATCCCAATATGAGTCTTTGCTTCCTTTGATGCGTGCCATCGATGTTCCACCACGGCAGGTTATGTTGGACATCCTTATTGCGGAAGTCTCTCTGAAGGACGAGTTTAAGTATGGAGTGGAGTGGGCAGTGCAGCGAGGAGAAGTTTCTCTTACAACTCAGGGCGCCTTTGGCGAGTCCGGTGTAGGGGGCATAGGTATAGCGATAAGCGGTTCTGAAGGGCCACTCGATGCAAGCTTCCTAGGCTCCAATAGCCTCGTAAAGGTGTTGTCCAACCCCTCCATACTTGTGAGGGATGGCGTGAGCGCGTCAATAGATGTAGGCTCGGATGTTTCTGTGGTTGGAACCACTACTAGCGATCCGATAAATGGCGAGCGCCAAACCACATCGTCTGAATATCGTAAGACTGGTGTCAGTGTGAGCGTTACACCCTCTATAAACAGTTTGGGTACGGTAGTAATGGAGATAAATCAGACAATCTCTAACTCGGTTCCTGGGTCCAGCGGTGCTTCTGGGAATCCGGATATTTTTGAGCGATCAATAAAAACGGAAGTAGTCGCAGAAAGCTTGCAGACAGTTTTGTTAGGTGGTCTTATTAGCGAGAGTACGTCAAAGGGGGGTAGTGGCGTCCCTGGTTTTTCTAAGCTGCCTTTGCTAGGTAGCTTATTTAAATCCGCCTCCGATTCGACCGATCGCACCGAGCTCATAATGCTTATCACTCCGAAAGTGTTAAATGATCTTTCTGAATTACAGCTTACAAGAGATGCTTTTGCTGACCAATTAAAGTATCTGCGCCTTGATGATTGAGTTGTGCTTCGGCGGCAGACGTGGGGGTTTGGTCTTATTTGCAATCTCTCAATGCTCGAAAGCAGCGTGTTTTGTGGTTTAAAAGACTGTTGACAGGGTCTATTGATGTTCGTATTATTACTCTCGCTTGAACTTGTAGTCTTCGTGCTGCGGTTAACTTAGCTAGGTTATAAGCTTCAGCAATTGAAACTACTGCATAAAACATTTCATGAAATTAAAGGATAAAAGATATGTATAAGAAACTATTACTCGCGACGTCTCTTGCTGCACTATCAGTGCCCGCTATGAGCGCTACGTGGTCGACTGCTGGTCTAGGTATTGTCGCTGTTGAACACACTGACGAAGGCATTGCAAACGTAACTGAGGCTACTGGTGTACAGGCGTCGAACGCGGTTATTAAGCTAGGTGCCGATTTTGCTCTGAACGACACTATTAAGTTCACTTACAGTGCTGCCAAGGCAACAGACTACAACTGGCCTACTAACATATATTCGATCGCACCCGGTACAGCTACTGCGACCCATGAGATAGCGGCCGTCGAAGCCGTTAGCGAGACTGAGGTTGCCACACAGGTCATAGGTGGAGCAGCAGGCATTGCAGGCTTTAAGGTTGGCGATGTGTGTACCTTTGAAAGCGATTCTACCGCCACTTCCTACAGAGTAATCGGTCTAGGCGGTGTTGGTGGTGTTACTGCCAACCATATCGAGGTTTCCCCTGCGGTGGTAGAAGCGACGGTTGTCGGCAAAGACGTTACCTGTGTCAATCCTAAATTTATTACGTTCTCTTTGATAAACTCGGATACTACATCTGTTACTTATCGCGTAACAGCGCTTGCTGGAACCGGTGCTACGAGCACGGTTGGTTCGGAAGTTCCTGCGCCAGCTATTCTGGTCTCTCCTGATGGTTTGGCGGCGGCAGACGTTACCGTTAGCTATTCGGCGGCGACTGCCTCTAATGTTGCAATGGATACTACTGCAGCCACTGCCATCGTTGCTGCGTCGTCTACCGAGCTTTCGTACGCTATCACGACAAAGTTTAATGCAGTTGTTGACGTAGAGACCGATCGAGTTGACTTCGCAAGCGGTTTCGATGGTACTGACGTGGAAGATGATCTTGTGCTCACTATCGCTAAAGACGCTGGTACCGCAGGTAACTATGTTTCAACCAACAATACTGGTGTACTCACCTTGGCAAACGCAGTCGCTGCAGATGTCACTGATAGCAATTCTGCCGTGATCACCGTAACGGGTGACGTCGCCTTCCTAGATGATAATGCGGCAGCAGGCGTCACTGCAGCTGCGGCTGGGTTTACTGAAGCTGGTGCGGATTCTACTGCCATCGATGCGGTTGCTGGTGCTTACTTTAAGATTACTGACACTACTATCGGTGCTAACGCGTCAACAGTCACTTCTACAATTAAGAACACCGAGGGCGTGGCGATTCCTACTTCTAGTTTCACCGCTTCAGCAGTTGTCACCTACGAAAGTGCTGGTGATGCCACGCTGACCAAGACCATTGATCTTGGTAGTGCTGGTGCTTGGACTCTTAATGGAGCATCTGTTACAGCTTATGGTGTGCCGATGGGAGATGCGGTAAGCAGATTCCTTTGGGTTAGTAACAAAGGCACTTCTTCAGCGGCTGTTTCTTACACCGCAACAATGAATGGCTCTTCATACGGCCCATATTCAATCGCAACAGTCCCTGGAAAGTCTTCAGTTTCAGTGGGCGGTTTAATTGATACCGACTTGGCAGCTAGAGGTATTTATGTAGCGCCAAGCAGCCGTTCCTCCATTGAGCTAAGTGCACCTGTGAAGGCCAACGATATCACTGTCTCCGCTTCTTATAAGCACATTGGGGATGCTGATCGTCTTAGTCTAGAGACTTCAGATACTCTGACTGTATCTGATGCAAAATAATACCTAGTAAAAAAGGGTATAG
>Ga0115564_10002460_pt1 | contig 16135 bp, 12 predicted proteins | sample COGITO_mtgs_1105_7_FD_88680 | JGI IMG/M metagenome (GOLD analysis project Ga0115564, IMG submission 88680) | Pelagic marine microbial communities from North Sea - COGITO_mtgs_110523 | ecosystem: Environmental > Aquatic > Marine > Epipelagic | place: Germany:Helgoland, sampling site Kabeltonne...
TATTTTTACAATATGAGTAAAGAAGATAAATTTAAAAAAGTAATCTCTCACGCAAAAGAATATGGATTTGTTTTTCAATCTAGTGAAATCTATGATGGATTGAGTGCAGTTTATGACTATGGTCAAAACGGAACAGATCTTAAAAATAATATTAAGAACTATTGGTTAAAGTCAATGGTTCAGTTAAATAATAATATAGTTAATATAGATTCAGCTATTTTAATGCACCCTAAAATATGGAAAGCTTCTGGTCACGTGGATGCATTTAATGATCCTTTAATTGACAATAAAGATTCAAAAAAAAGATATAGAGCTGACGTTCTAATTGAAGAATATCTTTCGAAAATAGATAATAAAATTCAAAAAGAAATTTCAAAAGCAAAAAAAAGATTTGGCGAAAATTTTGATGAAAAACAGTTTGTTTCTACAAATCCAAGAGTTTTAAATTATAAAAATAAGATCGCGGAAGTCACTACAATCTTCACTAAATCTTTAGAAAATGATGATCTTAAAGCTTTAAAAAAGCTAATAGAAGATTTAAAAATAGCATGCCCTGCTTCAGGATCTAAAAATTGGACCGAGGTTAAGCAATTTAATTTAATGTTTGGAACTAAGCTAGGAGCATCTGCTGAAAACGCTATGGATCTTTATTTAAGGCCTGAAACCGCTCAAGGTATTTTCGTTAATTTTTTAAACGTTCAAAAAACTAGTAGATTAAAAATTCCTTTTGGAATAGCGCAAATTGGTAAAGCATTTAGAAATGAAATTGTTGCAAGACAATTTATTTTTAGAATGAGAGAGTTTGAACAGATGGAAATGCAGTTTTTTATTAAACCAGGCACTCAAAAGCAATGGTACACTAAATGGAAAGAAAATAGACTGGCATGGCACCTTTCACTAGGCTTAGGAGAAGATAATTACAGGTTTCACGATCACGATAAGCTTGCTCATTATGCCGACGCAGCATGTGATATTGAATTCAATTTTCCATTTGGGTTTAAAGAACTTGAGGGTATTCATTCTAGAACTGACTTTGACCTTTCTAGCCATGAAAAATTTTCATCAAAAAAAATAAAATATTTTGATACAATTGATAATGAAAGTTACACTCCATATGTTCTAGAAACATCGATAGGTTTAGATAGAATGTTTTTAGCAGTTTTTTCAAAATCTTTAATTGAAGAAAAACTTGATGATGGATCCCTAAGGACTGTTTTAAAATTTCCTAAAATTCTCGCTCCTAAAAAAGTTGCAGTTCTTCCTCTTTTAAAAAAAGACGGTCTTCCTGAACTATCAAAAAAAATATTAGAAGAATTTAAATGGGATTATAATTCTGTTTATGATGAAAAAGATGCTATTGGGCGAAGATACAGAAGGCAAGACGCTTTAGGCACCCCATATTGTTTGACTGTAGATCATCAATCACTTGAAGACGGAACATTAACTATAAGAGATAGAGATACAATGGAACAACAAAGGTTAACTGTCCAACAAATAAAAAATAAAATCTCTTCTGAACTTGATTTAAAATCATGGTTAACGTTCTAGAATGAAAGTTATTTCTTACAATGTTAATGGTATTAGAGCTGCAATAAAAAAGGGATTTATTGATTGGCTAAAAAATTCAGAATGTGATGTAATTTGTTTGCAAGAAATAAAAGCTAATAAGGAACAATTTGATTTAAATCTTTTTTCAGAAATTGGATATTGTCATAATTACTGGTTTTCTGCGCAAAAAAAAGGATACAGTGGTGTAGCTATTTTGTCTAAACATAAGCCTAAACATATCGAATTTGGAACAGGGATTAATCACATGGATTTTGAGGGAAGAAATCTTAGAGTTGATTTTGATGAAATTTCAATTATGAGTCTTTACCTTCCATCAGGATCTAATATCCAAAGACTTGATTATAAATTCCAATATATGAAAGAATTTAAGGAATATATATTAAAACTTAAAGACGATATTCCAAACCTTGTAATATGTGGAGATTATAATATTTGTCATAATGCTATTGACATTCATGACCCCATTAGAAACGCTAAAGTATCAGGGTTTCTCCCTTTTGAAAGAGAATGGTTAACAGACTTCATGAGTCTTGGATTTACAGATTCATTTAGACATTTAAATAAAGACCCAGATAAATATAGCTGGTGGAGTTACAGAGCAAATTCCAGAGCAAATAATAAAGGATGGAGAATCGATTATAATTTAGTTTCCGATTCATTAAATTCCAGAATTAAATCATCATCAATCTTAGATCAAGTTTTTCACTCAGATCATTGTCCAATAGTTGTTGAATTAAATTTATAAAAAAAATGAAATATACTGTTTTACCATCCACTGATATTAAGGTTAGCAAAATATGTCTTGGAACTATGACATTTGGAAATCAAAATTCTGAACAAGAGGGATTTGAACAAATGGATTATGCTATTGACAGAGGAGTTAATTTTTTTGATACAGCTGAGCTCTATCCAGTTCCTGCAACTGCAAAATTATATGCAGATACCGAAAAAATAATTGGTAAATGGATGAGTAAAAAAAATAACAGAGATCAAATTGTTTTAGCAACTAAAATTGCTGGCCCTGGAGATTATACTAAACATATTAGAACGACTGGATTTTCAAAATCCGCTTTGAATTCTGCTGTTGATGGAAGTTTGAAAAGACTTAAAACAGATTATATCGATTTATATCAACTTCATTGGCCTGAAAGAACTACAAATACTTTTGGAAAAAGAGATTTTGATTCCGGAGTTAATGATAATTGGGAAGAAAATTTTGAAAGTATACTTTTTAACTTAAAAGAACTTATTTCCAGCGGAAAAATAAGGCAAATTGGAATTTCAAACGAAAATCCTTGGGCTTTTATGAAATACTTAGAATTATCAAAGAAAAACTTGCCAAAAACAATCACTATTCAAAACCCTTATTCACTTTTAAATAGACTTTTTGAAATAGGTAATTCAGAGATATGTGTTAGAGAAAATGTTGGATTATTAGCGTATTCTCCACTTGGGTTTGGAGTATTAAGTGGCAAATATTTGAAAGGTAATATGCCTGCTGATAGTAGATTAAAATTATTTCCAAATTTAAGTAGATTCTCAGGTGAAAACTCAATGAAAGCTACGAAGATGTATCATGCTGTTTCACAAAAACATGGCTTGACTTTGACACAGATGGCTTTGTCATTTGTAAACTCTAGATCATTTGTAACAAGTAATATTATAGGTGCAACAAAACTCAACCAATTGAAAGAGAACATAGAAAGTATAAAAATTGATTTAAATAAAGATGTTTTAATGGATATAGATGAAGTTCATAAAATTATTCCTAACCCTGCTCCTTAAAAAGATTTTTAACCAGTTCTTCAATTCTTGAATAAGAGATTATCCTTAATTTTTTTGGAATAAAAGAAATTTTAGCCGCTTCTGAAACTACTAAAATTTCAAATCCAAGTTTTTCTGCTTCATTTATACGTTGATCTATTTTAGGAACAGATCTAAGTTCTCCTGAAAGTCCAATTTCAGCTGCAAAACAAATCCGTTTTTGTAAAGGAATATTGAAATTGCTAGACAATATAGCTGATACAACAGCTAAATCCATCGCGGGATCTTCAATTTTAATCCCACCAGTAATATTTAAAAAAACATCTTTTGAACTTAGTTTAAATCCAGCACGTTTTTCTAAAACAGCAAGTAACATATTTAATCTTTTTGCATTAAATCCTGTCGTACTTCTTTGAGGGGTTCCGTAAACTGCAGAACTTACCAAAGCTTGAATTTCAATCATAATTGGTCTAATGCCTTCAATTGTTGAAGCAATAGCATTTCCACTTAAAGATGTTTTATTATTAGAAATCAATAGTTCGCTTGGGTTTGTAACCTGACGAAGGCCGTTGTTCAACATTTCATAAATGCCTATCTCAGCTGTAGATCCAAATCTATTTTTTTTCGCTCTTAAAATCCTATAAATATTATTTCGATCTCCTTCAAATTGTAAAACAACATCTACCATATGTTCTAAAATTTTAGGACCTGCAATTCCACCATCTTTTGTGATGTGCCCAACTAGAAAAACTGGAAGATTTGTCTTTTTTGAATAATTTAAAAATTGAGAAGCTGATTCTTTAATTTGAGATACACTTCCCGGGCTACTATCAATAATATCGGTTTGTAATGTTTGGATAGAATCTATAATTACAAGTTCTGGTTTTATAGCATTAATATTTGATATTATAGTTTCAACATTTGTTTCATTTAAAATAAAACATTGATTAGAATCGTTATTTATTCTATTAGCTCTTCTTCTAATTTGTTGTTGACTTTCTTCCCCAGTAACGTATAAAACCTTATTTTTTATTTCCAATGAAATTTGAAGTAATAATGTGGACTTTCCAATTCCAGGTTCTCCTCCAATAAGAACAAGAGATCCAGGGACTATACCACCTCCTAAGACTCTATTAAGCTCTTTATCATCAATTAATAACCTTGGATCATTTTCGAAATCAATATCATTAACTAGTTTAGCTTTGGATTTTAATTGATTAGTACTTAAACCTAAATTAACTTTAGAAGATTTTTTTATGACTTCTTCAACTAATGTATTCCATTCCTTACAGGAGCTGCATTGTCCAAGCCATTTTGAATGTTGTGCCCCACAGTTTTGACAACAATAAGAAGTTTTTGTAACAGCCATTAACTATTATTTTATTTGTTTAATATAGGTAAAAAAACAAAAGATAAAGAACCAAAAGTTATAATCATCAATGTTTGAGAAACCCAAACAATCCAGCCTAAAGCTAATGCACTTTCATAAGGAATTTCGTACTGACTAATTACTGCAGCAATTGCTAACGGATATGCACCAATCCCGCCGTTTGTTAAAGCCATTGCTATAGCTCCAGCCAAGAAAGCTAAAAACAATGGTTCAAACTCCAAATTGTAGGTTTCGACAAGACTAAATTTTACAACATAAAACATTAAGAAATAACAAATCCAAATGAATAATGAATGAAATATAAATATTGATTTATTCTTAATTTTTAAAATAGAAAAAATTCCTTTAGTCAATCCACTAATGACGTTTGTAATTTTATTTTTAAATCTTGTTTTTGAAATATAGTAGTAAATTATAAATCCAAAAATTAACAAGAAAACTAGAATTACAATTAGTTTATTATTAACTGAGAATTTGGGAATTTCTATTATCGATGAAATCGTGAGTCCATAAATTATCAACCCTATCAAAATGAACACATCAATAATTCTTTCAGTAACTATTGTTCCAAAACTTTTTTCAAAAGGAATTTTTTCATAATAGGAAATTGAGCTAACTCTTAGAAATTCACCTGATCTTGGAATCCCTAAATTTGATAAAAATGCAACCAAAACGGACATTATTGAATTGGAAAATTTAATATTAAATCCTAAAGGTTTTAACATAGTCTGCCATCTAACAGACCTGGAAAGATGACTTAATATTCCAATACAAATTGATAAAAAAACAAATTTGTAATCAGCAGATTTCATTGATGAATATATCTCCATCCTTTCTGCAGATGTTGTATTAAGGTAGGAATAGTAAATTAAGAAAAGCCCTAATATGGGAGGAAATATTTTTTTAAACAATTTAAAAAAAAATAATGGCATTATTGTATTAAAAGATTATCATCATTAGGAAATATTAAAGTAGGATTAAATTTTTTAGCTTCATTTAAGTCCATTCTAGCGTAACTAATTATGATTATTTTATCTCCTTTCTGGACTTTTCTTGCTGCAGGTCCATTCAGAGTAATTTCTCCAGTTCCTTTTTCTCCTTTAATGATATATGTTTCTAGTCGTTCACCATTATTAATATTTACTATCTGAACTTTTTCTCCGGTAATCATATTAGCTGCCTTAATGAGAGATTCATCAATTGTAATACTGCCAATATAATTCAAATCACAATTGGTTACAGTGACTTTGTGAATTTTAGACTTCAACACTTCTATTTCCATGCGGCAAATATAACTATTTAACTAAAATATTATCAATCAACCTTACACCATTAACTAAAATACAAATAAAGATTCTAAAAGGCTTATTAGCACTAATTTTTTTTACTTTTTTAAGAGTTTCGTTATCAACTATTTCTAAATATTCTAATTCAAAATCATTTAAAGAATTGATTTCTTTTTTACAATTGTTATAAATTTTTTGAAACGAACTTTTTGGTAAATTCTTTTTACAATAAATTAGAGTTTTATAAATAATAGCAGCTTTTTCTTTATTCTCCAATGAAAGTAAGTTGTTTCTTGAGCTTAGGGCTAGTCCATTTGTTCCTCTAATTGTAGGGCAAATAACAAGCTCTGTTTGAAAATTTTTAACTTTAATTAATCTATCTATAATTCTTGTTTGTTGAAAATCTTTTTCTCCAAAAAAAGCTTTAGTTGGCTTAAATAAATTAAATAATTTTGAAACTATAGTTCCTACTCCCTTAAAATGATTATTTCTGTATTTTCCCTCAAGTTCTTTATCTAGATTTTGAAAATCAAAATCCTCTGTTTTTAATTTACTTTCATACATCTCAGAAATTTTAGGATTAAAAACATTTATATTTTTTGAAATTTTCGAAATCATTTCTAAATCTTTTTTAATATTTTTTGGATAATTATTAAGATCTTGTTTATTATTAAATTGAGTTGGGTTAACAAAAATACTTACCCAAACAATGTCACAACTGTTGACGGCTTTTTTTATTAACGAGAGGTGGCCATGATGTAATGACCCCATAGTTGGCACCAGTCCAATAGTTTTTTTTAAACTTATTGTTTTATTTATACTTATTTCAACTTGAGATTTTAGAGTATATAACTGCATTTAATAAAACTTTAACAGTGTGTATGTGTGAAAATATGAGGTAAATCTAACATAATTTTTGTAATTTTGCATTTCAATTTAACTGAGTCTAAAGAAAGGATTTTATGACTGGAAAAAAAGTGCTTTACGTTTCTTCTGAAGTTATACCGTATTTGCCTAATAATGACATATCTACTTTAACGTACAATTTACCTAAAGTGGTAAATAAAAATGGAGGACAAACCAGAATTTTTATTCCTAAATATGGTTTAATTAATGAGAGAAGACATCAGCTTCATGAAGTAATTAGGCTTTCTGGAATGAATTTAATAATAGATGACTTAGATATGCCGTTAATTATTAAAGTTGCTTCTATTCCAAAGGAAAGAATGCAGGTATACTTTATAGATAACGACGAATATTTCAAGAATAGATTACTCGATTCTGACAAAAAGAAAGAGCTATATGAAGATAACGATGAAAGAGCCATTTTTTTTGCTAAGGGGGTTGTCGAAACCATTAAAAAATTAAATTGGACACCAGATATTATTCATGTTCATGGATGGATCGCTTCTTTAATGCCTTTATATTTGAAACAATATTATAAAGATGAACCTCTTTTTTCAAAATCTAAGGTAGTAACTTCTATATATGATAATGAGATTATAGGAGATTTAAACTCAGGTATCATTAGTAAAATAAAATTTGATGAGGTTGAAAGCGAAACTCTAAAAGTTTTAGATAATCCCACTTATGAAAATTTATATAAATTATCTATAATGAACTCAGACGGGGTTATATTTGCTTCTGAAAACATTAAAAAATCATATTTAGATATAGCCGCCAATTCCAAAATACCTTTCTTAAAATGCGGATTTAAAGATGGCTATGAAAAAGAATATATGGATTTTTATAACGATAAGATTTTAAACTAATATTTTGAAAAAGTTTTACTTAATACTAACATTATCAATAGTCTTTATTTCTTGTAATAAAGATTATAAAACTGTAGGTCTTAATTTAATTGATAATAATGCTTTTAGCACTAATCTAGAAGAAATTCCAGTAAATGTAAAAATGCGAAGTATTCCACCATATGTTTCGAATACCTTATCTACATTTCAAATAGGAGAATATAACGATAACCTTTTTGGATTATCCAAAGTCAGTTTTTTAAGTCAAATTAATTTTGAAGATCCTAATTTAGTCTTTGGAGACTATAAACAAACTGATGAAGATAATCCAGAGGACAATATTTCACGTATTCCAGAACTAGAAACCATTAAAAATGTTTTTTTAGATATCCCTTTTTTTACTAATGTTGATGATGACGATAATGATGGTGTGATAAATATCTATGATGTAGATAGTACGGATCCCTACAGTGACTATGATGGTGATGGTGTTTCTGATGCTGATGAATCTAATGCAGGTCAAAATCCTTTAGATAAAGACACAGATGGGGATGGAATTTTGGATGGAGAAGATACAGAATCTATAAATCCTTATGCAGGAAGAACTCTATACGAACTAGATTCTTTGATAGGAAATGCTGAAGCTACTTTTAAACTAAAAGTTAGCGAATTAGATTATTTCTTAAGACCCTACGATCCTGATTCAAACTTTGAAAAATTTCAAAAATACTATTCAAACAATACACTTCCAGAAAATTTTTCAGGTTATACATTATTTGACGATGAAGTCAAAATAGATTCTAATGAATTAGTGTTTTATAATGAAGACGATCCTGAAACTGAAGAGGATGACGAGTCAGAAGTTGTAAAAGAAAGACTAACTCCAAGAATTAGAGTAGAACTAGACCATGATTTTTTTCAATCAAAATTTTTAGATAAAGAAGGCTCTCAAGAGATTTCAAACTTAGATAATTTTAAGCTATATTTTAAAGGTATAGTGTTAGAAACTTATGATTTTTCTGATCCATTACTCATGATTTTAAATTTTAACGAAGCTGAAATCAGAGTTGTCTATGAATTTCAAAAATATAACAAACAAGATACACCTGATGATATTGATGATGATACGGTAGATACTGAAGAAGCTGAGTTTTTATTTAAAATGGGAGGTATTAAACTAAATTCATTTAAAAACGATGCTTTCCCAGGCTATGTTTATTCTGCTATCGCAGATACTATAACAAATCCTGATAGAGTTTATTTAAAAGGAGGTCAAGGTGTTATGGCTGAAATTGAATTATTCAAAGACGACAAAGGAGTTGACATTCTTGAAGAAATTCGATCAAAAGAGTGGTTGGTTAATGAAGCAAATATTTCAATGTATATTGATAAAGAGATGTTATCATCCAATGGCGGAATTGTCGAGCCATCTAGACTATATCTTTATGATTTAGTTAATAAAGCTCCAGTCATTGATTATTTTGTTGATAATTCAGCTGGACAAAAATCTTACCAAAATAAAGTAATTCATGGAGGGTTAATTGAACTAGATGAGGATAAAAATGGATTAATGTATAAGATTCGAATTAGCGAACATATTAAAAATATTGTTAGAAAAGATTCTACTAACGTAAAACTAGGTTTAGTGGTTTCTTCTGATATAAGTAATACAATTAATATAGAAGTTGAAGATTCTGATTTTATGACTTTCACACCGCTTTCATCTGCGATAAATCCACTAGGGACTGTTCTTATTGGCCCAAGTCCAAGCGCAGAAAATTTCGATAAGAGAATGAGGTTAAATTTGTTTTACACAGAAGTTAATAACTAGTTTTTTTAGCTCTATTCGAGCTCCAGTCTCGATTTAAAAAACTAGTTTTCCAATATACAAGACAATTCATAAGAATACTCCTTTTTGTAGATGAAACAATTTGTCCAAATAAAAGGTTTACAAATCTTAAAATAATAAGTGTCAAATGAAGGCTTAAAGCATTAAAATGTTTGAAATGATTTTGAATGTATATATGAGAGGATTTTATAACTTCAGTCTTTGTGATTAAAGTAATAGTTTTGTTTTTTCTTGATGATTCTCCATGAAAATGAATACATTTCCAATTATTGAATAATGATACTTTTAAGTTTAAGTACTCAGCTCTTTTACATAAATCCATATCCTCATAGTACATCCAATACTTTTCGTTCCATCCATCTAATTTTAAAAAATCAATTTTTCTTAAAAGAACAAACGAACCAGAAATCCAGTCCGGGGATGAAATTTCTTCAGCATTCATTTTTTCATATGTTAAACCTCTAAGCATTCTATTAAATATTCTAAAAAAACCTGTGATCGTCCATTTGTCTAAAAATAATCCATAGGCATTTGTATTACTGCCATTTTGATTTAATTGTTTAATTCCAATTAATCTATGTTCATTGTTTGAATTGGAATATGTAATTAAAGAACTAAGAGAGTTTGTGTCTAAAATTGTATCAGGATTTAAAAACAACAGCCATTTTGATTCTGCCTGTAAAGCACCAATATTACAAGCCTTTGCAAACCCTAAATTATTTTTATTTTCAATCCAGTTAACTTGTTTGTATTTATTTTGAAAATCTTTAAGCCTATTATCGTTTGAGAAATTATCAACTACAATTATTTGGAGATTTATCTGACTTTGATTTTGAATACTTTTTAAACACAATTTTAGTTTTTCCCAAGATTTATAATTTACAATTATAATTGTTAAATCAATTATCATTATAGTTTTTTTCTTAATCTTGCTACAGGAGCTCCAATCATTTCTCTATATTTTGCAACTGTCCTTCTAGCGATAGGATATCCTTTTTTATTTATTCTTTTAGTTAGCTCATCATCTGTTAATGGCTTTGATTTGTTTTCATTATTAATGATGCTTTGAAGTTCTTTTTTTATTTCAATAGTTGAAACTTCAACTCCTTTATCATTTGTTATTCCCTCTGAAAAAAATGATTTTATTAGTTTTATTCCATAAGGTGTATCTACATATTTGCTATTAGCAACTCTTGATATTGTAGAGATGTCCATTCCAATTTTTTCTGCAATATCTTTTAATATCATAGGCTTTAAGTTGCTTTCATCTCCACTTAAAAAATATTTATTTTGAAATTCCATTATGGTTTTCATAGTTATAAGTAGTGTTTGATTTCTTTGATTAATAGCATCAATAAACCATTTTGCCGAATCAAGTTTTTGTTTAATAAATGTAACGGCTTGTTTTTGACTTTTTGAAATGTTTTTATTTTCCTGATAACCTGATAACATATTTTTATATTCATTTGAAACAAAAAGTTCAGGAGCATTTCTGGAATTTAAATTTAATGATAGTTTGTTATCAATGATCTCAATTTTGAAATCGGGAATTATAGTTGAATTAATTTTTGTTGGCTCAGAAAATGCCGAACCTGGTTTAGGATTAAGTTTTTCGATTTGTTTTATTGCCTCTCTTAATTCATCTTCTGAGATACTAAGTTTATGAATTATTTTTTTATAATGTTTTTTAATAAATAAATCAAAATGATTAGTTAAAATATTTACAGCATTAGTAGCTGAACTTGATTCCTTTTTTCTTTTTAATTGAAGAATCAAACATTCTTTTAAATCTCTTGCTCCAACACCAGGAGGATCTAATAGATGAATTTTATTTAAAATTTTAGTAACAGAATCAATGTCAGTGTAAATTCCCATTGTAAAAGCTAAGTCGTCAACAATATCAATTAAATCTGTTCTTATATAACCAGATTGATCTACACTCCCAACTAAAAATTCTGCAATTTTAGAGTCATTTTCGTTAAGTGAAAAAGGGGTTAATTGATTTTTTAAAAATTGATTGAAACTTATCCCCGAAATAAAGGGTAACGATTTTTCTTCATCATCATCACTATAATTATTAGTTTTTAATTTATAGTCAGGAACATCATCATCACTAAGATAGTCTTCAACATTAAGATCAGAATCATCATTTTTTGTTTCTTGCTCATAGTCTGATTCATTATCGTATAAATCCTCTTCATTTTCTTTTCCTGTTTCTAAAGCAGGATTTTCTTCAATTTCTCTTGACAATCGATCTTCCAATTCTTGAAGTGGAAGTTCGATCAACTTCATCAATTGGATTTGTTGAGGAGATAATTTTTGAGAAAGTTTTAATTGTAAAAACTGCTTGAGCATTTGCTTTAATAAATATTAAAAGTACAAAAAAACTTAATGAAGAATTAAATATTAAAATTCGGCATTTTTTGGTGTTCTAGGGAACGGAACAACATCCCTAATATTTGACATTCCTGTTGCAAATAAAATAAGTCTTTCTAGTCCTAGCCCAAATCCACTATGTTTAACACTTCCGTATTTTCTTAAATCAAGATACCACCATAATTCTTTTTCATCAATATTAAGTTCTGAAATTCTTTCTTTTAAAACATCTAATCTCTCTTCTCTTTGAGAACCCCCAACAATTTCACCTATTCCAGGGAACAATATGTCCATTGCTCTAACAGTTTTACCGTCTTCATTCATTCTCATATAAAATGCCTTAATTTTAGCAGGATAATCATAAATAATTACAGGTTTTTTAAAATGTTTTTCAACCAAAAAACGTTCATGTTCGCTTTGCAAATCGACTCCCCATTCATTTATAGGATATTTGAATTTTTTCTTTTTATTTGGCTTTGAGTTTCTGAGAATATCAAATGCTTCTGTGTAATTTATTCTCACAAAATCATTATTTACAACAAAGTTTAACCTTTCAATTAAATTAAGCTCATTTCTGTCTTTTAAGGGCTTTGTTTTGTCTTCATTTATCAATCTTTCATTTAGAAAAATTAAATCTTCTTTACAATCAATTATAACATATTTTAAAACCTTTTTTATAAAATCTTCTGCTAAGTTCATGTTATCATCTAAATCACAAAATGCCATTTCTGGTTCAACCATCCAAAATTCAGCTAAATGTCTAGATGTGTTAGAATTTTCTGCTCTAAACGTAGGACCAAAAGTATAAACATTTCCCAGTCCCATCGCCATACTCTCTGCTTCAAGTTGACCAGATACTGTAAGATTCGTTTCTTTTCCAAAGAAATCTTTAGAATAATCAATTTTGTTTGAGTTATCTAGTTCTGCATTGTTGATCTCAAGAGTAGTTACTTTAAACATTTCTCCTGCTCCTTCAGCATCACTTCCAGTAATGATAGGTGTATTTACATAAACAAATCCATTCTCTTTAAAATACTTATGTATTGCATATGAAATGCTAGACCTTATTCTAAAAATTGAACTAAATGTATTGGTTCTGACTCTAAGATGGGCATTTTCTCTTAAAAACTCTAAACTATGTTTTTTAGGCTGTATTGGATAATCTTCAGGGTCACATTTACCTAATATTTGAATTTTTTCAACTTTAATTTCAATTTTTTGTCCTTTTCCTTGACTTTCAACTAAAGTTCCAGAAATTTCAACTGAAGCTCCTGAGTTAATATTATTTAAAATTTCATTATCAGTGTTTTCAAAATCCACTACACATTGAATGCTTTGGAATGTAGATCCGTCGTTTAAAGAAATAAATCTATTAGCTCTAAATGTTTTAACCCACCCCTGAACTTTAATAGTTTTTGAAATTGGAGTGTTTAAAAATAAATCTTTGACTGTCATGTTTGAGTATATGTTTAAATATCTGATTCAAATATAAAGTTTTGAATTGGTTTTTATAAAATTAATCAGAGTCTAATTTAATTTTGGGATCCTTCATATCTATTTTATTAGAAATGTTTTTTTCCAATGATATTAAAAGTGAAGGTAACAGAATTAAGTTAGCCAACATTGCAAAAAGTAATGTAGTAGAAACTAGTCCACCAAGTGCAATTGTTCCTCCGTAACTTGAGGTCATGAAAACTGAAAATCCAAAAAACAAGACAACTGAAGTGTAGAACATGCTAATTCCAGTTTCTCTAAGGGATGAAAATACAGATTTTCTTATTTTCCAATTATTAGCCATTAACTCCTGTCTATATTTTACAAGAAAATGAATAGTATCATCAACAGATATCCCAAAAGCTATACTAAAAACTAGAATAGTTGAGGGTTTTATGGGGATATTTAAAAATCCCATTACTCCGGCTGTAAAAAGAAGAGGAAGAATATTGGGAACTAGTGAAATAATCACCATTTTATATGATCTAAACAAATACGTAATCATTAATGATATGAGCATAATTGCTAAAAAAAGCGAAATAAGTAAGTTTTTAATTAAAAATTTAGTTCCCTTAAGATAGCCAAGTGTTTTTCCGGTTAGCGTTACATCAAATCTGTCATCTGGGAAATATAACTCGATGCCTTTAAGTAAACTTGCCTCAATTCCTTCCATTCTTTCAGTGTCAATTTCGCCAATCATTGTAGTGATTCTAGCTATTTGGCCAGTTTCATTTATATAACTATTGTTTTCCCCAAGCTTAATACTTGAATTTTTTAAGTAACCCGAAATAAAAGTATTCTCTTGAGAGGATGGTAATTGAAAATAATTAGGATTACCGTTATAAAAAGATTGTTTTACATACTTAGAAATATTAACAACTGAAATAGGACTTGATAGCTCAGGAATTTTTAAGATATGCTCATGAAAATCATTCATTCTTTTAAGATTGGCCAGTCGAGTTATCCCATTTTTTCTTCTACTGTCTATCATTATTTCTAAAGGGAGTACTCCTTTAAATTCTTTTTCAAAAAATTTGATATCTCTAACAAATTCTGACTTTGCAGGCATATCTTCAATTAAGTTTCCGGAAATTTCAATTTTGTTCATTCCAAAAATACTTATACATAAACAAAGTATAGAAATTATAAAAACAGGAATTCTTCTTTTTTTAACTGTATTACCTAAAAAGTCAACAAAAGAGTTTAACCAGTCATTATTTAAATGTTTTAAATGCTTCTTTTTAGGCAAAGGCAAAAAACTATAAATGATTGGGATTAATAAAATGGATAATATAAAAATAACCATGATATTTATTGATGCAACTACTCCAAATTCTTTTAAAACCTGGCTGTCTGTCAAAATAAATGTTGCAAATCCACAAGCGGTTGTGATATTTGTCATTAACGTTGCATTACCAATTTTAGAAATAACTCTTTGCAGAGATCTAGCTTGATTTCCGTGTTTTTTTACTTCGTGTTGATATTTATTTATTAAAAAAATGCAGTTAGGAACTCCAATCACAATTATAAGAGGCGGAATCAAAGCAGTTAGAACCGTTATCTCAAACTGTAATAATCCAAGAACTCCAAGTGCCCATATTACACCAGTAATAACAACAGTTAAAGTAATTAATGTTGCTCTGTATGATCTAAAAAAGAAAAAGAATATACAAATTGTAACACATATAGCTATTATTACAAATTTCCCTATCTCATCCATAATATTTTGAGCGTTCATAGTTCTTATGTAGGGCATGCCAGAAATTCTAACATTTATATTGGTCTGCTTTTCAAATTCTTTTATTGAAGGAATGAAAATATTATTTACAAAATCTATGCGTTCAATATTATTAATTACTTCTTTGTCTAAATATATAGCTGTTTGTATTGTTTCAGTTTTTTTGTTGAACAAGATGTTTTCATAGAAAGGGAAATCATTAAACAGTAAAGCTTTAAATTCAGCTATTTTTTTATTGCTTGTGAATGACTCATTTTTTATAGAATCAATTATAAATTCTTTCTTTATTTTATCCTTTGTTATTACTGGAAAGTTTCCAACGTGTAAAACATTGTTAACTTCTTTTTTTAATTTAAAAGAATCACTGAGTTTTATCCAAGCATTAAAATTGGTTGTATCAAACAATAATGAGTCATTTACAGCTATTATTAATAGATTACCCTCTTCACCAAATACATCCACAAAATTATCATACGCTATATTAAAAGGGTGATCATTAGGCATTAGATTAGCTTCAGAATAACTGAAACGAATATTTTTCCATTGGGTTGAAAGGAAAATAGTATTAATTAAAACAAGTACTAATAAAAGAATTCTATTTCTTAAAATTAATCGAGCAAATTTTTCCCAATCTATGGAACTTTTTGATTTACTCATGGACTATTTTGTTCAAAATATGTGGTTTAAATAGAAAGAATTTCTTTTTCTTTGGAGGAGAAAATTTCATCTATTTTAGAGATGTAATTATCTGTTAAAGTTTGAATTTCTTTTTCTGAAATTGCTTTTTGATCAGTGGAGATTTCAATCTTTTTAATTTCATTATTAGCATCTTTTCTAGAATTTCTAATACTAATTTTAGCATCTTCAATTTCAGATTTTGCAATTTTTACTAATTCTTTTCTTCTTTCTTCAGTCAAA
>Ga0115564_10002474_pt1 | contig 16097 bp, 15 predicted proteins | sample COGITO_mtgs_1105_7_FD_88680 | JGI IMG/M metagenome (GOLD analysis project Ga0115564, IMG submission 88680) | Pelagic marine microbial communities from North Sea - COGITO_mtgs_110523 | ecosystem: Environmental > Aquatic > Marine > Epipelagic | place: Germany:Helgoland, sampling site Kabeltonne...
AATAAGTCAACAAAAATATTGATTGATTAAATAAAACATGAAAAAGATTTTATTAATATTTGGAACTCGTCCCGAAGCTATAAAAATGGCTCCTCTTGTTAAAGAGTTTCAAAAACATCCAGACGCTTTTGAAACAAAAGTGTGTGTTACGGCACAGCACCGAGAAATGTTAGATCAAGTCTTAGATTTTTTTAAAATCAAACCAGATTATGATTTAGACTTAATGAAGCCAGGGCAAAATTTATATGGATTAACTGCTACTATTATTGAGTCTCTTAAGCCAATTCTTGAAGAATTCACCCCAGATTATGTATTTGTTCACGGAGATACTACAACTACCATGTCTGGTTCTATAGCTAGTTTTTATAGTGGAGCCAAGGTTTGTCATGTAGAGGCAGGGCTAAGAACGCATAATAAATTATCGCCTTTTCCAGAAGAAATTAATAGACAAATAACAGGCCGAGTTTGTGATTATCATTTTGCACCTACTACTACATCTAAAGAAAACTTACTGAAAGAGAATATCCAAGAAGATACCATATTAGTTACCGGAAACACCGTTATTGATGCCCTTTTGGATAGTGTAGAAAGGGTTAACCAAGAGCCAAGCTCACTTATAAAAGATTTGTCAAATACTTTAGGTGACAAAGAATTGATTTTAGTGACTGGACACCGAAGAGAAAATCATGGTGCTGGTTTTATAAGGATTTGTGAGGCGCTAAAAGAAATAGCAGAGAACAATACAGAACGCTTAATTGTGTATCCAGTCCACTTAAATCCTAAAGTACAAATACCTGTAAAGCTCATTTTAACAGATGTAGCTAATGTGTTGCTTATAGACCCACTGGCCTATCAAGATTTTATTTGGATGATGAACCGTGCCAAAATAATTATCACAGATAGTGGCGGGGTACAGGAAGAAGCTCCTAGTCTTGGCAAACCTGTTTTGGTGATGCGTGATACAACAGAGCGGCCAGAGGCTGTAGATGCCGGGACTGTACTTTTAGTAGGCACAAATAAAGAATTAATAGTAACTGAGGCGCTAGATTTATTAAACAATGTATCACGTTATGAGGCCATGAGTAAGTTGCATAACCCATATGGAGATGGGTTGGCATCTTATAGAATTGTTACTTTTATTAATGAGTTGTAAGTAATTCGAAAAACCATGCAAAAGACAGAGAACATTCATGATATTTAATTTAATAACTTTTATAATATTTCTAGCATATGATTTTAAAATATAAAAGCACAAAATCAAATGCAATGTGGAATATCTCAAACTATCTGTTTTCGTTAGTTTCATTGTTTTTTCTATTCCCATTTTTAATAAATAACATCGGTGCTGCAAACTATGGTTTTTTTATTTTTTTAAGCACTATAAATGGTATTGCAAGTGTAGCTAATTTTGGCTTTGGTGAAGCAACTTTAAGATATGTCGCGCTATATTACACAAAAGGTGAAATGCCAACTATAAAAAATATACTTTCTACATCGTTGCTTATTTATATTGTCTTAGGAGTTTTTGTAGGGTTTATAGTTTATTTATTAGCGCCTCAAATTTCAGATTTATTAAAGGAAAAAAGTATTGATTCTGAAACAGCAATCTATTTAATAAGAGTTTCTGCTGTAACCTTTGTTGTGCGGTTTACTTTTGGGATTTTTGCAATGATTCCCCAAGCCATCCAACGCTTTGATATATCATCCAAGATAACTATTGGTGAGACCATATTAAGGGTTGCGTTATACGTTATTGTTATTTTAAAAGGATATGGTTTAGAAGGATTAGTTTATAGTGAATTAATTTTAGCTCTTATTTATGTTGTTGTAAATTATTTTATAACATCAAACATATTCAAAAAATTATGGTTTTTAGGAAAATTTTCTAAAGCCCTATTTAAACAAATTTTCAGTTATTCTATTTATGCAGCATTATCACAAATTATAGGTTTACTTTGGCAGTATACAGATCGTATACTTTTAGGCTATTTTATTGGAAGTGCTGCCATTACTTATTTTTCTGTACCTCAGCAAATAATTTTTAAATTTCTTGGAATAATTGCCGCAGGAGCTGCCGTGTTATTTCCTAAATTCAGTGTTGATAAAATAAGTGAAGAGATCAAACTCATCTTCAAAAAATACACCTTGTTATTTTTAATGTTTTCTATAATTTTATTTTCAACTTTAAGTTTAATAATACCGGAATTTTTGGAGTTATGGATATCGCCGGAGTTTGCAGAACAATCCAAAGACATTGCAATAATATTGGCAATAAGTTGCATGATAAGAGGAGCTTTTCCTGTTTACCAAAATTTATTTAAGGGAATTAATAAACCAGCGTATAATTTATATATAATTATTGCCAGTTCATTAACTATAGTAATACTGGATTTTATTCTTATACCTAAATTCGGTCTAAAAGGAGCAGGAATTGCATATTTATTGAGCCCTCTAGCAGGAATAGTGACAATTTATTTTATTTATACTAAACTTTTTAAAGAATCTATAAGACAACCACTTTTATTATTGCTTGTTCCTTTACTTATCGGCTATATCACATTCATTTTGGGATTCTATTTTAAGACATATTTAAATTACCCAATTGGGTGGGTAAGTATGATTCTTAATTCGGTCGTTTTTCCATTGCTGTTAGGCGGACTTTTAATCATATATTTTAATAGATTTTCAAAAAAACATATAGAGGTAATTTCTGTTTTTCAAATAAAGCAACTTTCAGGACTAATAAATACATTTACCTCTAAAATATCTAAAAATTAAAAAGACTTAGATGATGATAAAAAAAATAATTGTCAAAATATTTGGCAGAAAACGAATTGAATACCTACGGTCGAAACCAGTATTAGTCCATGGGAAATATCGAAAAATTATTGATGAAATAGAGTCTTATTCAAAAATTATTAAAAAGAACTATGGTAATGACGCCGAACTCTCAATGCTATTAACACGAAAATTTGCTCATATTTTAGACAAAGGTTTACATAGAAAAGATGTTAAGGCGGGGCATAGTAATAATATAGCGACAGAGCTTAAAAAGCATCTTGAAATTATAGAAAACATAAATCCTGAGTATAGCAATGATCAAACCATTCTGTGGGCTAAAGAGAAACTAAATATTTACAATCAACTGCAGGAAACAGGAAAAATAGATGAACTTAAAGGAGAACCTTTAAAACCTACTATAGATTTTGATACTTATTTTGAATTAATAAAATCCAGACGTTCGAACCGACAATTTTTGGATAAACCAATTAACGATCAAATAATTAAAAAATTAGCAGAAACTGTAAATTGGGCATCTTCAAGTTGCAACAAACAGCCCATAAAACTTTTTGCTACTAATAATCCAGAACTTGCAAAACAATGTTTGAATCAATGCAAAGGTGGCACTGGTTTTAGTAAAAACATTCCTTGCTTTATTGCATTTTGTGCAGATATGCGTGGTTATTATTTACCAGACGAAATGTATCTTCCGGCCATAGATGTTTCTTTGGGTGCACAAAACTTCTTTGTTGCGACTTCTGCACTGCAACTTTCAGCGACAGGCTTAAGTTGGGCATTAAAAGATAGAGAAGAAGAAAAAAGACTCAAAAGCATTTTAAAAATTCCTGAACACTATCAAATTATATTTAATGCAGCCCTTGGTTATGCTCAGAGGGAATATGTACAACCTTTAAGAAAACCTTTGAAAAACACACTACAAATTATAAGATAACAGCATGAAAAAAATATTAATAATTAATCAGTATGCAGGTAACAAAGGAGATAGGGCAGTGCTTTACGCATTATGTAGGTTGTTGTTAGAGAATTTACCTAATTCAAAAATAACAGTGTCTACTACCAGTCCAGAATTATGGGATAATTACGATTTTTATAAAGAAAATAAAATTGACTTTATTCCTTCTGCATGGGATTTTAATAGAGTAAAGGGCCTTTTAAAGAAGTTATATTTTGCGTTTATAAATAAATTTAAAAAATACTCTTACACCATATTAAGAGAAAATTTTTTAGGATTAAAACTCCCGATAGAAAGATTTTTAGTTAATCCATTCTTTTATAGAAGTGCAAAAAAAGCTGATTTGATAATTAGTACTGGTGGCCATCACTACACAACAATTTTATCTAAAGATTTAGTGTCTCATTTACCTTACGAGCTCTGCTCTGCTTTGAGATTAAATAAAAATACCATTATTTTTTCCCAAAGTATAGGACCATTTGAGTTTCACAATAAACGAAATGAAAAATATATTCGAAGTCTTTTAAACAATTGTCAAAAGATTTTTATTAGAGAAAAAGATTCGTTTAAATTCCTAGACGAATTACAAGTTAAAACAGATCATTTGGATAAGGTGCCTGAAACTGTAATCTCGTTGAGTACATTATTTAAAAATTATGTAAAACCTTTAGAAAGGGAAAAAAAAGTTGGAATTGCTATTTATAGTACTAAGAAAAGATCAAGCGAAGAAAAAAATAACTACATCAATAGTCTTGCAGATTTTTGTAATTATATAATCAAGCTTGAGTATAAAGTTGAATTTTTCCCGATGGAACTCAAAGATACTGAGCCAGACGACAGAAGAATGATTAAAGAAATTACTGCTAAGATTTCTAATAAAGAAAAATATATAATTCATGATAAAGATTTAGAAACAAAGCAGCATATTAAAGCAGTTGCAAAATGTCGCTTCTTTGTAGGGCACAAAACGCATTCTGTCGTATTTGCCTTAACGAGTGGCACACCCTTAATAGCTATAGAGTATCACCCAAAAACTAGAAATTTTATGACTCAGTTTGACTTTGAAAGTTATTCAGTTAATGACGAAATTTTAACATTTGATCTCTTAAAAGAAAAATTTAATGCCTTGGAATTAGAATTCGATAAATTTGGCGAACATTCTTTTTCAAAAGCAAATAAATATGCAAAAGTGTTAGAAACAAACGTAAGTAAACTATATTGATGAAAATACTTTTTATAGCTTCAGGTTTTCCACCCTATATGTTTTCGGAAGCTAATGTTAATGGGAAATTGGTATTAGCTTTTCAAGCGGAAAAATGGAAAGTTGACGTTATCTCAAAACAAGACGAAGGAAATGTGTATTCAAAAGACTGGATAAAGCCTTTTAATCAATTAAAAGATATAACTTATGAATTGAATTATCCAATTGGATCAAGATTTGATAGATTATCTGATATATTTTATTCTGCTATTGTACTCAAAAGCTATCCGTTACCAGGTATTCGCTGGGGAAGACGAGCCTATAGTAAAGCGTTAAAAATGATTTCTAAAAATGAATATGACTTTATATTAACTCGTTCTCCCAACGACATTACTCATTTGGTTGGCTATGCTTTAGCAAAAAAGACAAAATTACCTTGGATTGCCAATTGGAACGATCCTGCAACTACCATTTGGCCTGAACCCTATGTGCATAAGATGTCATTTTTTAATAAATTAATCTTAAACAGATTTATTGGTAAAGCATTAAAAAAAGCCAGCATCAATACCTTCCCATCCGACACACTTAAAAATCATTTTACTACCCATTATCCTTTGCTTGCCAATAAACAGACAGTAATAATCCCACATATTGCATTAATCGATGAAGAATTAGTAACCAAACCAATAATTAAAACAAATCAGAAAGAAATCAGGATGTGTCATGCTGGAAATTTGTCCTCAGAACGCGATCCTAATTTGTTTTTCAAAGCCATAAAAAAAATCACCGACGAGTATTCTATAGATATTCGTCTTGATATTATGGGCGTGATTAATGATTATACTGAAAGCCTGATTAAAAAATATGACCTACAAAAGGAAATTAAATATATTGGGGGATTTTCTTTTGTTGATGCATTGCAGAAAATGTCCGATTATGATGTGTTGGTTTTAATAGAAGCTAAAATGGAATATGGAATTTTCTTTCCAAGCAAATTGGTAGACTACAACCAAGTTAATGTTCCAATACTCGCCATATCACCAAAACAAGGCTATTCAAAAAGTTTATTTTCAAAATTTAAGGCAGGTGTTGCTGTTCACAACAATGATGAAAAAGATATTTATAATGGTCTTAAAAAAATAATTGAACTAAAGTTACAAGAAAAATTAAAAGAAACATTTGATTTAAAGACTTTACAGAATTTTTACTCATCTGAAGAAATAGTTAATCAATATAAAAATATATTTAAAGGCTTACTCTGATGAAAAAAGTTTTAATAGTGTTTGGAGCAAGACCTAATAAATCGTTAAATGAAACCATGAGTAAAGCACATAACCCTTAGGGAGATAGAAAAACATCGCAAAAGATAATTAGTGCATTAAAAAAATAGATTTTCAAGTGATTAAAATTATATCAAAGCACATACCTGTACTCGATGGCATACGAGCCTACGCCGTTCTTTTAGTTTGTTTAGTTCACTTTTTTCAAGTAGACGAAACGGCTTTATATGAAACACATAAATACTTGGGTATTTTTCTATTTAAAATTTCACAAATCGGATTACGAGGTGTCGAATTATTTTTTCTTCTCTCAGGCTTTTTAATTACAGGGATTTTACTGGATTCAAAAAAATCGGAAACATTTTTTAAATCATTTTATGCAAGGCGTTTCCTCCGCATATTTCCGTTGTATTATTTTGTGTTAGCCGTGTCATTTATTCTCTTACCTCAAATAATTGAGGTTGATGAACCAGGTAAATTAGTAATAAATAACCAAGCTTGGTTATGGACCTACAATTCAAACTTATCTTACTATTTTGAATTTTCAGGTTGGGATGCCAGTACTAATTTCCCTTCATTTGGTCATTTTTGGTCGCTATCTGTTGAAGAGCATTTTTATATTTTTTGGCCTTTGATTATATATTTTACCAAAGAGAAATGGATATCCAAAGTTTTAATTGGGATAACTTTAGGATCATTAGCAATTGTACTCTTTGATTATTTTTCTGAAGGACTCATTCCTATATTAAAGTGGTCAACTTTTAAAGGTGCAGGAGTCTTAAGTATTGGTGGCTTAATTGCATTGAATAGAAGAAATTCATTTAATTGGTTAAGATTAACCAAATTTGCCAAACAAATAATTATTCCGGCAGGAATCTTATTTTTGGCTTCAAATTTTATTCCTAGAAAATATGAATTATTAGATACAGCATCATTTTTAACTTCAATTCTGTTTTTTACCTTATTAATAATTACCGCGATAGATGGTAATAAAATTACCAATAAATTATTTAGCCATAAATGGCTTTATCTTATAGGCAAAATTAGTTACGGTATTTATATATATCATGGTCTTTTGCGGCCTTATTTTAAAGAGTGTTTTTACGAAGGAATATTGTACCAAATAAATAATGGTATTATTGTCAGTATAATTTATACCATTGTTTGTACAGCTATTTCTATAATTATATCTTGGATTAGCTGGACAATTATTGAAAAACCGGTATTAAAACTTAAACGATTTTTTAATTATTAATATCAAGATACACTTAATAAAAACAGATATTGTCTAAATTAAATCAAATGACCTTCAACTTAAACCTAAATTGATTTGAAAATATATGTTACAATTCCTTGCTTATTAAAAGGGGGCACCGAAATACAAACCTTACACCTTATTAACGCTTTGGTGGCTTCTGGCTATAAAGTTACGACCTTATGTTATTTCGAGTACGATAACGTTGTTGTTGAGAAATTTAAAAATGCTGGAAGTCAGGTTGTATTATTACAATGGAATCGTACTATTTCTGCATGGCAATTTATATTTCGGTTAAAACGTATCCTAAAAAATAGTAATCTAAACTTAGTACATGTGCAGTATATGGCACCAGGAGCACTACCGATTATAGCAGCACGTTTAGCTGGTGTAAAAAAAATATTGGCAACGGTGCATCAACCTTATACAAAAAATCATGGTGTATTTGCTAAGTTAATATTACGTTTATCAGCTTTATTATGCACTCGGTTTATAGCAGTATCGAAAAATGCAGAAATTAGCTGGTTTGGCTCTGGGCAATTGTATAATGAAATGATGCCATTAAAACAACAACCTAGGCATTTTACAATTTACAATGCCGTGCATGTGGAACAAATACAAGAGATTAATAATAAAACAGATATAATTTCTAAAAAGGATAAACTAGGCATTCCATCGAAAGCTGTTGTATTTGGTGCTGTTTCGCGCCTGAGGCATGAAAAAGGTATCGATGTATTGCTTGACGCTTTTTATCGGGTTCAAAAAGAAAATAAAAATACGCACCTGCTTGTTGTAGGTACTGGACCAGATGAAAAACTATTAAAGGAAATGGCATCTCAATATAAAATGAACGATAAAGTGACATTTTTTGGTGAAGCTAATTGGGTAACTGCAATGCAACAAATGGCTTTAATGGATGTTGTTGTGGTGCCTTCACGTTTTGAAGGATTTGGTTTAACGGCAGCTGAGGCTATGGCTATGGGAAAACCCGTTGTCGCATCTAATGTTTTTGGTTTAAAAGAGGTGATAACAGATAATAAGACGGGAATTTTATTTGAAAATGAAAATAGAAATGATTTATATTTAAAGCTAAAAGTTATTTGTGAGCATAAAAAAGATTTAAGCAATTTTAGAAATTTCTCATTAAAAGAGGTTCATAAGTTTGGACTTTCTACCTATTTAAAAAAAGTAACAACATTTCACAACCAATTATAAATGGCAACTGTTTTAAGTTTAATTACATTTATTATTATTACGATATTAGGATTTAAATATGCTTATGTAAGCGGTAGTTGCAGTGTGCAAAGTCCTTTTAATACTAAATATAATATACATGTAACTTCACGTCAAAGATTTGTGCTATTACTATTATCAGTTGGCATCATACAAGCAGGTAGTTTTTCAGCAATTATTTTGTTAGTTTGGATTATTTTATTATTAAATTTATCAATAAAATATAGTACAAGTCTAAAAGGATCAAGATTATTTAATTTCTATGGACTATATCTAGTTTGGTTATTAATTTCCATAATTTTTAGTCCAGAACCAATATTTGGTTTACGAGTTTTTTCGAAATACTTATTTCCTTTTTTAGTTTTGATAGTTGTCAGTTCAATATCAATTTCAGATGTGCTATTTTTAAAGTATTTAAAAATAGCTTTCCGTTCATTAATTACAGTAAATATTTTATATGTAATTTCAACACTAGATTCAGGATTATTTAATATTTATAATTCAATATTTTGGCTTGGAACATCCCTAATGGACGTAAATTCTTTTACTTTAGTAATTGGCTTAATTCTATATCAAATAACTAAAAAAAAGAAATACCTATATTTTATAATTATATTAATTCTAATTCCAATTTTAACTTCAGTTAGGACTGGACTAATTGGCTTGGGAGTAACTTTATTGGCTATTTCTTTTTTTAAGTACAAATGGCGTGCCTTACCATTTTGTCTAATTATTATTGTTGGATTAGTAGTATCTTTTTTATATGTTCCAGGTATAAGAGATAAAATGTTTAAAGGAGCATTTAATAATGCAGAGAGTATAATTAACGCTAGTGAAAAGATTACTTTAGATAATATAGAAACAAGCGGCCGTTCAGATGCATGGAAATGGAGTTTAGAAAAATTTTATAAAGGACATGAATATATAGGTTCAGGTTTAGGCAATCTGCAAGCAGTTTTTTACTCTGGAAACCATCCTTTTGGCAGATTAAAAGTTATCCATAACGATTATATTCAAATACTGTGTGATATAGGGCTTATTGGCTTGATTTTATATTTACTGGTCATTATAAGCTTTGTAGTGCACTCTTTTATAATTTATAATAACAAACGAAACCCTTTAACAGCAAGATATGCAGCCTTTATAGCTGGAACTTCGTTATGTGGTATTATGGCCTGCGCATTCACAGATAATGTAATTAATTACTCTTTAATTACGCTAAGTTACCCTTATGTATTTTTTGGCTTTGCCTTATCCTTTAAAAATAGAAAATTAATTAAAAAACTCTGAAAAAGATAGTTTGAAATAAATTAAATCGTTTATCTATGAAATTAAAATCAATTAAAAATTTAAAAAATGAGCTTATTTATAATCTTATCAACCCAGAAGATTACTTAAATGTATTGTCATTTTTAACAGATAATTATGGAGATTATTATAATCGTATTATTTTCAATCAAATTGCAAATAAAAATATTCATATAACTGATATAAACTTATACCGTAGATTAGAATTTATAAAGTCATTTTACTCAAAAAAACCTCTTTTTGTTGGAATAGGCAGTATATTACATTTTGCAACTCAACAAACAGTTGTATGGGGCACAGGAAGTTTATGGTATAATTCGACTCCTCCAGAAAAGCCTAAAAAAATTCTTGCAGTACGTGGTTATTATACAGGTAGGAATTTGGAGCGAAAAGGATATGAATTTGATCGAATATATGGAGATCCAGGATTGTTAGCTTCTAAATTTTATCAGCCTGAAAATAATAGTTTTCAAAAAAAATACCGTTTAGGAATTATACCACATTTATTTGAAAAAAAGTTAGAAATAATTAATGCTTTCAAAGATATTGATGACATAAAAATAATTGATATTGAAAATACAGATAATTTATTTGAAGAAATGAATAGTTGTGAGAATATTGCATCTTCATCGTTACATGGACTAGTTTTTGCTGATTCTTTTCAAATACCAAATACTTGGATAAAACTTTCAGATAAAATTCATGGAGGTGAATTCAAATATTTAGATTATTACTCTAGCTTGCTTTCTAAAAAAGAAATTAATTACGAACCTTTAATTGTAACAGAAATAAAGGACCATAAGAATATTTTAAAAACTTCAACTATTAAAGAGATAAAAACAGATCTAACTCTTTTAGAAGATAGTTTAAAAAATTATATTGAAAATAATTTGAAATAAACTTAGTTATTATAAAAATTTATAAGTTAAATATATGTTAATAAGTGTTGTTATACCACTATACAATAAAAACGATACGGTTTTAAGAGCACTTGATTCAGTATTAAATCAGACTGATTTACCAGATGAAATAATAGTGGTTAATGACGGTTCTTCTGATGGAAGTGAGGAAGTGGTTAAAAATTTAAACCATCCTTTAATTACAGTAATTCATCAAAAAAATGGAGGAGTCTCTGCAGCAAGAAATAAAGGGATTGAGTTTGCGAAAAACGAATGGATTGCTTTTTTAGATGCCGATGATGTATGGAAAATGGAATATATCAAACAGATTAAGAATCTAGCGGAATTATATCCCGATTGTAATGTTCTAGCGACTGCATATAAATTACAGGATTATTTAGGTACGAATAAATCAATAATTTTAAATAAAATACACTTTAATGGTACCAAAGGAAAGTTAAGCAATTATTTTGATGTTGCCGCTTGCTCAAATCCACCTTTATGGTCTTCTGCTGTTGTTGTTAAAAAATCAGCAATCTTAGGTATTGGAGGTTTTCCGTTAAATATAAAATCCGGTGAGGATTTAATAACCTGGGCTAGGTTGGCTGTAGAAAATGAAATAGCATATTCTTTAAAAGAATTATCAGTTTTTATACAGGATAGTGCACATACATATAATGATAAACCTAATAGAATTCCAGAGCATGAAGATATGGTTGGAAATGAATTAATTAGGTTGTATGAACTTAATCCAAACATATATAAAATAAAGAATTATATAGGCTTTTGGAAAAAAATGAGAGCTTCAATATATTTAAGATTAGGTGAAAGAAAGAATGCATTTAAAGAGGCCATTTCATCATTGTATTATAATCCACTAAATAAAATTGTGTATGCCTATATTATCTTGTTAATATTGCCCACAGGAATTACAAATAAAATATTTAAAAAATTGGCAAATTAATGAAAGCTTTAATTTTTCATCCAGCTTTAGCACCTTATAGAGTAGACTTTTTTAATTCATTAAATGATTATTATGATGCCGTTTTTTATTTTTGTTTAAAAAATGTCAGTGATCAAAAATTTGACCAAGAAGTTTTGAAAGCAAATTGCAATTTTGAATGTAATTATATCTCAAAAGGTTTTGAATTTTTAGGACGCTCATTAAGATTTGGTGTTCTTTCAGTTATTAAAAAGGAAAAACCAGAGATTATTTTTTGTGCAGAGTACGGTCAAGTTACGCTTATTACTTTATTATACTGCAAATTAATAAAGCCTAGTATAAAAATATACATTTTAAGTGACGATAGTATAGATAATTCAAAGTCAAGAAAAGGTTTAAGGGCTCTACTTAGATCTTATATTTCAAAACGTTTAGATGGAGTGATATTTACCAGTAAAGAAGTGTCTAATTGGTATAAGCATAATATTAGTAATAGTACTAAAACATTAGATTTTCCTGTTATCCATTCCGAAAATTCATTACTAAAGATATATAATGAGAGTATTAAATTTTCTAATAAAAATATTGACCATTATAATTTATTAGGGAAAAAGTGTATTCTTTTTGTTGGACGTTTGGTAGAAGTGAAAAATCTTTTTTTTTTAATTAAATGCTTTTCAAACCTTAAAGATAAAAATTGCAATTTGATTATAGTGGGTGAAGGGCCTTTGAAAAGTAAGTTAATATCATATTTAAAAGAGTTAGATGTGCATAATGATGTAATATTGGTAGGAAGAGAAGAAGGCAAGCAATTATACAGTTGGTATTTATGTTCACAACTATTTGTTTTGCCAAGTATTCATGAACCTTTTGGAGCAGTTGTTAATGAAGCCTTATTAGCAGGTTGTTTTGTTTTATGCTCAAAGCTTGCTGGAGCTTCAAGTCTAATCAACGAAGATAACGGTCTTTTGTTTGACCCATTTAATGAAATTGAATTTACTAATAAGTTGAAAAACGAGATTGCTAGAATTTCTCCATTAAGGCATCATGTTAAAAAACTAAAAAATAATAGGATGCCATTTTCTTTTCAAGAAAAAATGACAAACTTATTAAATAATTTATAGTCTTATAATAAAATTAAATATGTTGTTATTCCAAGTAATTAAAGCAGCCAAACAAAACCCTAATTTTAAGGGACGTATTATTGTTTGTAATTATGTTTTTATACGCTATTTTAGGGTAAGAATGGATAATTGGTACACCAAAATACTATTTGCCCCGATTATAATTAGTTATAAGTTTATTACAGATTTTTTGTTAAAATGTGAAATACCTGCTTCGACAAAAATTGGAAAGGGTTTTGTGATTCATCATGCTACAAGTTTAGTTCTAAATAGTAAAGTGATATTAGGAGATAATGTCACATTGAATCATAATACCACCATCGGAAACAAAACCACTATACAAGGAGAAGATTTGGGGTCTCCTAAAATTGGCAATAACGTTACAGTAGGACCAAATTCTGTAATTATTGGCCCAATTACCATAGGTGATAATGTAATTATTGGTGCAGGTTCGGTGGTTGTAAAAGATGTGCCTTCCAATTCAATAGTTGCAGGAAATCCGGCTAGATTAATTAAAAAGTTAACTAATGCAAGTGGTGAATAAAAAAACCTTATTTATACTTCATCTGCCGCCACCAATTCATGGTTCTTCATTGGTGGGTAAATTTATTAATAAAAGTAAACGCATTAACACTAAATTTAATTGCAGATATATAAACCTTGGTACGTCAAAATCTATTGATGAAATCGGTAAAAGTGGGTTTAAAAAAATGATCCTTTATATCTCGATAATTTTAAGGACAATAAATCAATTAATTGCCTTTAAGCCAGATCTAGTCTATCTTGCTATGACCGCAAAGGGAATTGCGTTTTATAAGGACATGGTTATGGTGTTTTTAGTAAAACTGTTTGGTATTCAATTAGTCATTCATTTCCATAATAAAGGGGTCAGTATCAATCAAAATAAAATACTGGACAATTTTTTGTACAAGTGTGTTTTTAAAAATACAAAAATAATCTTATTGTCTAAATATCTGTATTCAGACATTAAAAAATACGTTAAAGAAGAAAATGTATTTTATTGCCCGAATGGCGTCCCGGAATTGTCATTAGACCCTGTTTATAAAAGTAAAGATAATGTGCAATTATTGTTTTTATCAAATCTAATAGAATCAAAAGGGGTTTATGTTTTATTGGAAGCATTAAAAATTTTAAAAAATAAAAAAAATAAATTCTCCTGTAATTTTGTAGGTGATGTTGGCGATATTTCTAAGAATTCCTTTAATAATAAAGTCAGTAATTTACAATTAGAGGACCACGTTCATTATTTAGGAAAGAAATATGATCAGGAAAAAATAGCTATTTTCAGGGATACAGATATATTTGTACTACCCACATTTTATCATAATGAATGCTTTCCTTTAGTTTTACTTGAGGCTTCTCAGTTTGCCTTACCAATGGTATCAACTTTTGAAGGTGCCATTCCAGAAATTATAAATGATGGTATTAACGGGTTTTTAGTTGAGAAAAATGACATTACTGCATTGGCAGATAAATTGGAGTTATTAATAAAAGATGAAACCCTCCGAACTAAATTAGGTAATGCTGCTTTTAAAAAGTTTAAAAAGGAGTATACGCTAACAAAATTTGAAAGTAATATGTGTACTATTCTAAAATCTATTAATTGAATTAAAAAATATGGTGGTAAACTATAATGTTTTTACAAAATCATTGCAGGAATTAGATTTAAATGCTTTACGTATCATTAACACAATAAATCCACACAGTTATTGTTTGTCTAGGTATGATAGAATATTTAATGAAGCTTTAAATTCTTCAGATATTTTATTGCCAGATGGTACTGGTATTGTATTGGCGGCAAGAATATTAAACAATCAATCAATAACAAAAATTGCAGGTGCAGATATACATCAATATTTACTACAGCAAGCAAATTTGAAAAACGAAAAAGTGTTCTATTTAGGTGCTTCTCAAAGCACACTTAAGCTAATAGAAAGTAAAATAAAAAAACAATACCCAAATATTACTGTTTCCAGTTTTTCACCACCCTACAAACCTCAATTTACGAAGAGTGAAACAGCTCAAATGTTAGAAAAAGTAAATGATTTTAAACCAGATATTCTTTTTGTAGGTATGACAGCTCCCAAACAAGAAAAGTGGGTATTTGCTAATAAAGAAGATATTAATGCAAATACTATTGTATCTATAGGTGCTGTTTTTGATTTTTACGCTGGAAATATTAAACGATCATCAGGCTTTTGGATTTCTATTGGATTAGAATGGTTACCCCGTTTTTTAAAAGAACCAAAACGTTTAGCAAGACGAAATTTAGTCTCTACACCAAAATTTTTAGTTGAAATTTTATGGTTTAAAATTTTCGGTAGAGGTATATTATAAAATTAAAAAAGAAACTCACAATGCCATTCAATCCAAAATCAGCAAAAAAAGCAGGAAAAAAATCAAAAAGAGGTCCTGCAAAAAAAGAAGTGCCTTCTATCAAAGAAAAGATGGAACTACTCTATGAAAAAGTACTGGACGATTTGCTTATAAACCAAGAAAAACTCACCAAAACTGAACGGGTAAAACTTTTTGTAACTCTCTCTAATTATATTTTTCCAAAAACAAAATCTGTACGAGACAAGTTTACTATTGAACAGTTAAAAGAAATAGATAAGCAAGGCTTTATCGATAGAGATCCAGATCCTACGAAGTAATATTTTTAAAAAGAAAAAATCAATTGAATTATAAAGAAACCTTATTTTTTATTGCAAAATGTTTGACAATTTCTTTGGAAGATAAGAATAGGCAAGAAATAGAAAAACTATTACAATCAGGTAATATAGACTGGGATGCTGTTGTAAAAGTAAGTACAGCCCATTATGTGTTTCCGGCATTGTATTGTAATTTAAAACGTGTAGATTTCTTGCAGTATTTACCTCAAGAGTTAGTAAGTTATATGGAGCATATTACCAATTTAAACAGAGAACGAAACCAGCAAATAATTACCCAAGCAAAAGAGTTAAATACGCTACTGTTAAAGAACAATATTACTCCAATATTTTTAAAAGGAACGGGTAATCTATTAGCAGGAATCTATGATGATATAGCTGAACGAATGGTTGGGGATATTGATTTTTTG
>Ga0115564_10002480_pt1 | contig 16066 bp, 15 predicted proteins | sample COGITO_mtgs_1105_7_FD_88680 | JGI IMG/M metagenome (GOLD analysis project Ga0115564, IMG submission 88680) | Pelagic marine microbial communities from North Sea - COGITO_mtgs_110523 | ecosystem: Environmental > Aquatic > Marine > Epipelagic | place: Germany:Helgoland, sampling site Kabeltonne...
AGCCACTCCTAATTAAATGAACGTCTTACGCAGAAATGCCCCCTCTGAAAACCAATTTCGCGCCAGACTACCTCCAAAAAAAATCATAAGCCGCACGCTAAGTAATCGGTAAACACGTGCTGCGTCAAGCGCCCTAAGCACCCCAGTACTATCTGGGAACTGAGTGGTATTCATAGAGTCTCTATAGCGCATAGAACTAATATCCAGCGCAACGATAGCCTTAGTAGCAAGTATCTCTCCAGCGTTCTGTAACGACCTAATCCCAAATGACAAGGGTGCCACCAGAAAACTGCTAACTAATAGCATACTAAACCCTAGATACAACGCGAAAATAAACGAGAGCCACCGCTATCCGCAGCGATAGAAATCATCACTTCAGACAAAGGCCAGACCTATAAAATACCCTACCAACAGGACCAAATTGAAGCGGGCAGCATATACTTCACCAAATCTACCATCATCAAATTATACCCCTACAACAGGCAACCCCAATTTTCTTAGGGCATCAGAAACGATAGCCACCTCATCGAAATCGCGTCTAGCTTTTTCAAGCGAATACCTGCCCATCGTTTCACGCAATTCTTCATCTGCCATGATTTGAGCAATTGCCTCTGCTAAGGCGTTCGAGTCTTGAATTGGAATGAGAAATCCATTTTTTCCATCCTCAACTGCACCACGACAATCTTCACTGGTCGTTCCAATAACGGGCCTCCCCATTGCCATGGGCTCTAATAACCCTCTTGGATATCCTCCTTCTTTATAATATGTAGGCAGAACTGCCAAATCAGCTATCGCATAAAAACTCTTAACGTCACTCTGGAACCCTAACCATTGGAAGTTTGCACTTTGCTCTTTTGCTTGCACATATGACTCAGGAACTGCATCCGCACTACCCTCCTCTAAAGGTGCAATAAGGATAAATTTCAGCATTGGATACGAATCACGCAGCAATTCCGCTGCCTCAGAGAACTCCCGGATACCTTTTTGCCAAATCATTCGCGCCACCATAACAACAACCTTCTCACCATGCTCTAACCCGCAAAGTGCCATTGCCTGCTTTTTACGCTCCTCACCTACCAGATCAAGAGCATAATCACTAGTGTCCATATAATTTCTAGTCAGGACCGTACTTTCTCCAGAGATAAGCCTATTGTCTATGAAAAACTGACGGTCGTTACCGTTTGTAAACCAAGCCTTATCACTCCACCGGCATGCGATACGATATAAACAGACATATCCAAGGCGCATTATTTTTCCACGAAAATCTTCTCGCTTCTCAAAACCAGACCCCAAACCTACAACGTGTAAATAATTAGTCTTTGCGCCTGATAGTTTACCTGCAAATGTACCGTAAATATTTTGTTTAGTGCAGAAATTAAAAATAGTGTCACACCCATAACTGCGCATGACTCGCCACAGGCGATATGTATACTTAATATCTTCCCAAGGACTAAACCATCTATACATAGGCAATGCCACACAGGCTACTCCAAGCGAAGAAATCTCCTGCTCGTATTTGCCTGCATCACAAATAACAATCACTCTTGCACCAGGAATGTTTTTTAAGGAACGTATAATACCCTTACAAAACAATACTACCGATAATCCATCCGGGGCTACTAGTGCAATATTCACTGGGGAGTGTTTCGAGTCAGCCATAGATAACCCCCACCAATTCCCTCACTCATAAACTGACGAACTGTATAACCAAGACCAGTCAGTTTGGAAATCAGCTCGTCTCGGGGTCCAACATGATATTCCATTCTGATTTCAGATATTTTTGCGATATCTTTTTCATTGCCATGAAGAAAAATATCATATTCCGCTCCTTCACAATCCGACTTGAGCAGGTCGATTGAATTCATACGCGACACCATCTCTGACAAGGTGATGGTGGGTACAAGATCATAATCGTCAATATTTGACGAATCTGGCAAAATGGAATTCATCACGTCAGAGTTGCGTGGGAATCTTACAGGAGCACAAGGTAAGCCAACTGCTGCCAGATGCTCGGCTTTAACAATTGAATCGAACCCATTGGCTTTAATATTTTTCAATAACACTTCATACGAAGAAGCACTGGGCTCATACGCATGGACTGTCTTTGCACCTGAAATAGCTGCAAAAAGTGCAAACACACCAATATTTGCACCAATGTCTATCACATTATTACCATGCTCGATTCTCCCATAATCCTCTCTGGCAAAAATCAAAAATACTGTGACAATATCTGCTGGGTCATCTGATAAGTATATAACATGACCGCTTCTAAGCCGTATCATGCTTCCAGAAGCGGCATGGCGTATTAAGTATGACCATATCACTAAAAATGGCTGTTTAAAAATAAAAAAAGCTCGCCATGACGCAGCGAGAAACTGGGGCAATCGCTTTAACCCTAGGATATAGCGCTCAGGTTTCCGTCCAAGTATTTTCATTGTTTCCTTACTATGATTGGGATAAAAATTTAATATTGCAGGATAAACAGCGGTTTCACGACTAATACTTTATCCAAATGGGAACAGTTTATCAACTCTTCTCTAGCACCAACAATGCATGGGCTGAGAGCAATGGAAGTACCATGAATGCCCGAACCACACGTAAATCAGAGGATTCACATTCAGCAATGATATCCTTGATGGGCACAGGACAAGGCGCTGGAATATGGTTACGTTTGACCCAAGACAACACTGTCTGTTTAATGCGCTGCAACGGTGTGTCCACACTGCAACTTATGATGACCATGTGATTAGACAGGTCAGAAATTTCTCGAAGTGCAGCGCGCTTGATTTCAGTAGGCACTCTATGCAAAAAACCCAAAGTGATGACACAAGCAAACGATCCTTGGGGGAACGGTGTATCCGTGATATCAGCCTGGGTGCAATTAATCAGGCGATCGGTCGGATACTCTGCTCGGGCTATATCCATCATTTCTGGAGAGATATCACTCGCCACGATTTGAAAGGGAAATTGATGCAATAGCTTGCCCAATATGCCAGCTCCACAAGGAATATCCAACAATTGGTCAGAGGGCTTCCATTTATAGCGGCCTAATTCTTGAGCGATAGCCCGTTGCTCTAGCCAAGTTACAAAACGGCCCCACGACCAATCAGTAGTGTGAAATCGTTTGTATTCAGCCGCCCGTTCAGAGGTACGATAGGCATTCAGAGTGTGTCTTTCATAATCAGTCATTTATTCCACTTCTTTATTAATTTCAATTGAGCCATAATTTGACGTGTGTAAAAAGGATTAACATAGACCTTCGCCACTATGTATTTTAGCAAAGATGGCCATGGCCGCCTTTGCAGTGAATCCAATGCCGTATGCCAATGTTTAAGTTGTTCTTTGAGCAAAAAAAAGTTTAGCAGCCCGGGGCATGCTGGCTGGCTGTTTGAATAATAAGCATCTAAAAACGCAGTCTCCGCTTTCGGATCAGGTTCTCGAAACAAAAGCAAAAGCTTGCTTCCCCAGTATAGAATACGATAAGTCATTATAAAACGCGCTAGATCAGATTCGCGATGGGTCACCTTTGTTCTTCCCGGATCTAGCAGATATAACCTATCTTGCCCATCAATCAATACGTTGCGAATATCGATACCTTTGAGCGTTGGAACTTCAACACCTGTGACCTCCATGTCGCCCATCGACTGCAATTGCCCCAAGACGCGTTCGGGCCAAAGACTACCTGTACTGGCAGCAATTTCTCTGCAATAGAACTCCAACTTTGGCAATGCCTCTGCTAACCGAAAGACCACTGAACTACTATTGGCATGATGAAAGCGTCCCAAAGCAGCCCCTAAGCGTGCCATCGAGCCCCGCAGTCGGCGTCCGTCTTGCCTGAATCCAAAACGTCGGCGCAAGTCAAACCGCCGAAAAACAGTAAATGCTTCATCCGCAAAAACTCGCTCTGTAATGAGAGCATTGTACTCTAGAAGTGTTCCACAAAGCTTTACCCAACGCACATCTACGTCATCAGCCTGCCATTTTTCGTCAAGCAGTTTCAAACTGGACTCCTCCTCCTTTGCCAGATCCCTATCCTTAAACGTAATAGGCAGGATAGATGGCATGCTGCCGCGCATATCAATCTTGGGGATTTTGACAAACACATTGCGCCGTCCACCCGAAGTTGTGACGCCCACGCTGAATGTGAAGGAAAAATTGTTCCTGGCCAGGAGGCTGATTTCCACAAAGGCGGTTTCACTTTCTGCACCCAGTATAAGTTTTTCCACATGCTGTCCTAGTATAGCCTGTGCTTGTTCGTTGGTGAGAGATGAGCTTGATGGTGGTGAAGGCGCAATCAAAGCCATCGCTCCGCCCACATCTGGAAATTCAACATCAGCATGATTTTTTCAGCTCGGCCGCCCCGATATCGATAGAAATTATCTAGTTCTTGCTTTACTACATGTTCATTTAAAACTCCGACACGACGGATTTTATCAGGCGATAAATAATCGTCCACCAGAGATTTCCAAGGACCTCGCATCCAATCATAGAGCGGAATCGAAAATCCTCTTTTGGGTGATTTTAGCACGGAAGGTGTGATCCAAGGCTCGATAGTGTGTTTAAGAATGCGTTTTTGTACACCATTTTGATAGAGATAGTGCAACGGTAGCGAGTAAGCAAACTCGAGTAGGCGATGATCGAGAAAAGGGTCACGGCATTCTAGCGACACGGCCATCGACGCACGATCAACTTTGGTCAAGATATCCTCTCCAAGAAAAGCAGCCAAATCGGTTCGCATCATGTGATCAACAAGGTATCCCTTCTCGTTGCCTCGCGGAGACCGGTCAAGAACAGTCCCCGAGGTTATGTCGCCCGGATCCAAATTGAGTAGCCCCCCCACAGAACCAACTGTCCACCCTTTTTCATTCATCACTCGGGTTAGATCAACTTCATCATTGATGACTAACAGTTCTAACATTTTCTCGTACCGTGCAATGGTTTGTGGATTCCAGCGAGTACCTCCTCGTGAAATACCCGCCGAAATCAATGAACGGTATGGCAGGCGTCGCAGCACTGCTGCCAAACCTTTCCTCAAAGGCAATGGGAATTTCTGTAAGTGCTGGAAGCGGGCATCATATGCCGGGTAGCTTTCATAACCACAGAATAGCTCATCTCCGCCATCAGCAGACAGAGCAACCTTCACCTGTTCGCGCGCCAAACTGCACAGAATGGACGTCGGAATGCCTGATGTGTCGCCAAATGGCTCATCCCATATTTCGACGAAACGAAATAGAGCATCTTGCGCTTCACGTGCGCCCATGGTTTTCACCGTATGAGACAGGCTTAGGTCATGTGCCACCTGAGAGGCTTTTGGTGTTTCGTCGTAAACGGGGTCGGTGAAACCGATGGTGATATGCTCCAGGTCAGCACCCAAGCGTTTCTTAAGAAACGTCGCAAGAAAGGTGGAGTCAATACCTCCGGAGAGGAATACACCTACCGGCACATCAGACACTAGCCGATATGCAAAAGCACTATCACATAATGCAGTTAGCTGCTCTGCGGCTTCTTCGAATGTGCCCTGAAACGAGCCTCGCTCGACCGCATCAAGACTCCAGTAGCGAGTCAGAGTCGTGTCGCCGCATTCCGAGATGCGCAAATAGTGCCCCGCTGGCAATTTATAAGTGTCTTTAAAAACGGTGGTGTCACCAAGAGTGTAGCCGAAACAGAAAAACTGGCCTAAACCTTTAGGCAATAAATCACGCTGGAAGGACGGATGCGCATAGAGGGCTTTGAGTTCTGAGCCAAACAATAGACGTTTTGACGTTTTTTGATAATAAAGTGGCTTGACCCCTACCCGATCCCTCACCAAAAGGAGAGAACGGTCTCGCGTATCCCACACGGCAAAGGCAAACATACCAATGAAACGCTGCAACGCTGCTTCCAGCCCCCAGCAGTGGATGGCATTAATGACTACTTCAGTATCCGAGTCGCCAACGAAACTGTAGCCTCGCGCCTCAAGCTCTGGGCGGATTTCGCGATAGTTATAGACTTCGCCGTTGAATACTATTGCCATGGCCTGATCGGCAGTCCACATCGGTTGGTTACCACCGGGAGAGAGGTCGATAATTGAAAGCCGACGATGGCCAAGCCCAATTCGCCCATCGCAATACAGCCCCTCGTCATCTGGCCCGCGATGAACTAGTGCATCAGTCATGCGCCGGAGCACATCTGGATCCACTAGAGCATCGAAACTTAACTCACCAGCAATACCACACATACTCAGTTACTCTCCACGGCCATTTCGGACCAAATTTCAGAAAGACGGGCCACTTTGTCATCGATGAGGTAATCCTTAACTACCGTTCGCTGAGCGTCCTTGCCCAACCGCTGTCGAAGTTCAGGGCTAGAAAGTAGCTCACGCCAGCGTAGGGCTATGGCATCGACATCCCCAGGGCCTACTAAATAACCATTTTGACCATCCTGAATGGCCTCCCTCAGTCCACCGACCGCCGAAGCAATTACCGGCTTCCCCAAGGCCATCGATTCTAGCACAGCGCGCCCAAAACCTTCCGCTAGAGATGGATGAATGACAATGTCCATTAGGCTGACAATATCGAGAGCATCCACGCGCCAACCGATGAACCGAACGTGCTTGGCAAGGCCATATTGTTCAATCAATGTTTCAAGTTCTGCTTTATAGGGACGATATTCTTCAATGACATGATCACCGGCCAAATACAATCGTGCCTGAGGGAATTCAGCCACCAGCCTCGAAAGCGCCTCGATCGCAAAGTGCTGACCCTTAGGCCGATAGAGTTGTCCAACTACCACGGCGTTCAAGCAGCTTGAATCAATATCCAGCTCCTGGAGAATGCCAGAATGATCGCGGCGCTCAACCTCCGCAATCAATGCCGCATCCATCCCGATCCTCAAGATTTCGATCTTGCGACAAAACCACCGCACAAGAAGCGGGTACTTATCATCACGATTTTGGGTGCAGAAAAAAAGTATCTTTGAAGCCAGAAGGAAACAAAGGCGATCAATAAGCGGATTCGCAAATTCTCCCTTCATATAGAGCAGGGTCGGGGCTCCTGCCAGCCAAGCACCAAGGCCCACACTCAACTGCGCACGCACACCATTGGCATAAACTAAGTGAATTTTTCTGGTGCGAAGAAAAGGAGCGAGATGTAGATTGTAGCGCACTAAATCGATGGTGGACTTGAGTCTACTAAAGACGCCAGCTCTTAGCACTGCGCCCCCATACCGCCCAAGCGCTCCTAGCGGAGGCATTACCACACACTCCACCCCAATTGCACGAAAGTGGTCCAAGGCTATCCCGTCCATGGGAGCCAACACGATGGGATAAAACCGTTTTCGGTCTAGCCGCTCAAGGATCAGCCGCTGGGTAAGGAAGTTACCTCCTAAACCCATTGGATAGGGTTCAAAGAAAAGTACTCGAATTGGGTGTTGATATTTTCTGCTGTGGAGTTCATTTGTTGCAGGCATAGTTATGTCACAAACACTTACCCCTGAGGGGCATTTATTTGTCACCTTGCCACCTCACACGACGAGCTAGCGCCATTGCGAAAAACATTATGGGCCAGGTTGACTTATAAATCCATGCAGAATAGTGCACGTCCATTAACCAAATCGAGGATAATACTGCCGCAGATACTACTATTAGCCGCGCGTTATAGTTCTCATATGTATACAGGCATCCCGATCTACCAGCACTAACCGCACTTCTCATAAGCCTAAATATTTTCCATGTCAAAAAAATCCAAAGGGGAATTCCTATCCGCATCATAGACTCGATGAAACCAACGTCACCTGACGTGCCATAAAAAGGGTTTGTACCTACGCCAAATCCAAGAAGCAACTGATATGGACGTTCGTATACTTCATATCCATAACGAATAAATTCAGTCAGAACCATCGAAAAATATGAGGTACCGCTTAGTTCTATCTGTACAGTGAAGACAGTAGCTAATTGAGACTGCATAACGTAAGACACATTTGCGAGGAAAGTTATCATATTATCACTATCAATTAAAAACAATAACAGTGTTAAGGCTAGCACGAAAATAAACAATGGCCTGAACTTAATGATTCTGTGATGCAGGATTATAGACACCAACAAGAAAACGATAATGGCCGTAAAGTTTTGTACAATAAGCAAGGCCAAAAGAGTAAATGTAAACGCATTATGCATCTTGGATCGCTCATTCGATAGGAACAAATACGCGAAAAAACCCAGTGCTATCCAAAGGGCGGAGGTTGAGTGGCGCTCAAGCAAGCCCATAGACCTGTAATTAACATTAACCCTAAAGTCATTAATGCCTTGGTCTAGACCTAAAGAGGCTAGTGTATATTCATGCGCCCGCAGAGTGTATTCGGTAATTTGGCCGAGAGCAAGTTTATTGAAAGACTCAAATAGAAAGAAAGCCCCGGAAACAACACCCATCGTCACCATGCCAACGAAAAAACTATTGATTTCCCGTTCAGAGGCCTTCCTCGAAAAATATAAATACATCAGACCTGCTTGTGCAGCCAAATATAGAGCTGATAAAGAACCAGAAAATGACTCAAGGCCAAACGCAATCCATGAGATAGGGATGTGTAAGAAGGAAAGATACACAAATGCACATACAAGCAAGTCCCATAGTGTAGAACGTTTGTTTTTGCTTATGCAGGGCCTCTTGATTGGCTTTGTAAAAAGCGATGCCACGATGAGAAGAAGCAAGAGCATTAAAGAGGATGCCCCAGCCATGCTGGAGCCATAAATCACCTGTAAAGGAAAGGTCAGACCAATAGCGAGCGGCAAGAGAAAGCATAAAAAGCCGGTGAATGTGGACATTGGTATCACCATTATAAATAGGCGTGTATGATTAGCAGAGTTAGCTTTAACTTATATTTTCCCCAAGGAAGATCACTCAGGTGACGCATAGCCTCACCTTTTCTGTTCCGCTTGATACAAAGCTGGCCTCGCATGTAGGTAAGTTCATTAACTACTTTTTTATACTCAGGAAGATTTTTAATTTTTGGGATTTTTTCTAACTCGTTTACCCATATTTTGTATTCCGCCACTTGACGCGTTTTTTGCTTTTGGCCTTCATTTTCGCCATGGAGGCGGTAGTAAGCCAAAAGCTTCTGGCAAGAAGCCATTTTCCATTTCATGGCAAGCCGAACCACTAAGTCTATATCCCCAATGATGTGAAAACGCAGATTGAACCCCCCTGGCAAGGCATCAAAAGCTGCACGGCGTAGAACAAGCGTAAGCATCCCTACGGGATAATCCATCAAGAGGTCCTTTAGCACCCATCCAGACGGAATAGCCTTATTACGGAATTGGTTTTTGTTTCCGCGTACCTCATTGACTATCCAGTAATTGCTACACACAAAACCAACTGCCGGATCATCAAATAAGAGGATCTGCTTTTCCAGCTTTTCTGGACGCCACCAGTCATCAACATCCAGAAATGCTATAAATTCACCATTCGCCTTTTCAATGGCATAATTACGTGCTTCATATAGCAACGTATGGGTAGGCGCATAACGGTACTGCAGTCGTGCATCAGTGTAACTTTTGAATATATCGGCGCTGCGATCAGTAGATTGATTGTCCCATAAAATAATTTCCCAACGCTGGTATGTCTGGGCCAAAACGCTATCAATGGCTTCTCTTAAGTACCTTTCCCCATTGTAGCAATTCATTATAACGCTGACGAGAGGCTGGTGCTTGGGCCCTGCCGTTGTTGGCTTTTCGTTTGTCATAGGACGAATGCTTTTAGGTGCTTGCTAACAGCCTCTACATCGTGCTCAGTGAGATCAGGGTGCAGTGGTAGGGATATAAGTTCGGGGAATACCGCGTCAGTCACTGGCAGAGGCGCTGCCGCAGAGTCGCGGTAGAAGCTGAGCTCATGATTGGGTTGGTAATGGATACCCGTTTGGACGCCGTGCTCCAGAAGTTTAGCCTGTATCTCTTTGCGATCCGACATGCCCTTGATGCGCACCACATAGATATGGGGTACAATGGTGCCGTAATCGTGTGGCAGCGGCTGGATGCGCGGATGGTTCCTCAGCAACTCATCGTAACGACGTTTCAGGCGCTGACGGGTGGCGGCCATTTGCGGAAAACGTTTGAGTTGCTCTAACCCGATGGCCGCCATGATGTTACTCATGTGGTAACGCCAACCCTGTGCCGTGACATCGAACTCCCAACTACGCTGCCCGGTGTAGCGCTTTTCAGTATCCTTCTCAACACCAAGCAACCGCGCATCCTGAATCTTGCGCAGCACGACTGGGTCATCTGTAACCACGCAACCACCCTCGCCACTGGTGATGTTCTTAATGCCATCGAAACTGAAGCAGGCAATATCCCCAAAACTACCAACCTGTTTGCCGCCGTGCGTGGTACCAAAGGCGTGAGCTGCATCCTCGACCACCCGCAACCCGTACCGCTCGGCAAAATCATAGATTTCGTCGAGATCGCCAACACCTCCCGAGTAATGCACGGGCATTACTGCCTTCGTCCGCGACGTAAGTCGTTGCTCAGCATCACGCCAGTTAAGGGTCAAGGTATCCGACTGCACGTCACACGCAACAGGTTTTGCCCCTGTTGCTGAAATCGCCTGAAAACTTGCAACATAAGTTAATGACGGCACCAGCACCTCATCGCCCGAACCAACTCCAACTGCTTGCAATGCAAGTTGCAACGCCGCTGTGCCATTTGCCACACAAACTGCAGGGCGACCAAAAAATTCTGAAAGTACTTTCTCAAACTGCTGCACCTCAGCCCCCATACCCAAAAATTCCCGGTCAAGCACTCCCATTACAGCTGCTTTTTCTGCTGCGGATAAACAGCTTTTTGAAAGCCGTATCAATTTACCAAGATTTCCAGGGGGCACGATTTTCACTCCAAAGTTCTTCTAAATAGTTCCGGTCGCGCACAGTATCCATGCACTGCCAGAAACCCTCATGGCGGTACGCCACTAACTCACCCTGCGCCGCTACTTCTTCCAAAGGTTCGCGCTCAAGTACAGTCGCATCATCTGCTATCAAATCAAGAAATTCTGGCTGCATCACAAAGAAACCACCATTAATCCATCCCTGCCCTGTTTGTGGCTTCTCTTTAAACGAGCGAACGTGCGACCCATCAAGATCTAATTCACCAAAGCGCGCACCTGGATGCACCGTACTCACCGTTACCATCTTGCCGTGGCTACGGTGAAACTCTAGTAACGCGTTAATATCAATATCTGACAAGCCATCACCATAGGTCAACATAAAGGGCTCACCTTTAAGATATTCCTTGAGCCGCCTAATACGTCCACCTGTCATCGTTTGCAGCCCAGTATCGACTAATGTCACTTTCCAATCATGCTGGGAGGCGCTATGGTATTTAACATCCCCTGTTACCATATCTACCGTAAAGTCTGCATTAAGTGACGAATAGTTAATAAAAAACTGCTTGATGATTTCAGCCTTATAACCGAGGGCAAGGACAAAGTCTTTATGACCCTTCGAAGCGTAAATATTCATGATATGCCACAGCATGGGGTGTCCACCCAATGGGACCATTGGTTTGGGGAGAATATCAGTCATCTCCGCAAGACGGGTACCAAAACCACCAGCCAGAATTACCACTTTCATAAAATACTCCAGTCGAATACGAAATCATCTTTGCCACCACGATCGGCCTCTGCAGGGTCGTGAGGTATATCTGTGATATTCAGCAGCAAACTCGATCCTACATCCAGACCTTGAAACGACATCCAAAGCCCTGGGGGTATAGTGAGTCGAGAATAGTTATCTGGTAATCCAACAAGATATTCTGAAGTCACTCCCAATGTCGGTGAGTCTGGGCGGTCGTCATGCACAACAAAACGAACAAGCCCGTTAACCACTACTAAATTCAGCGTCATTCTGGAATGGCGCTTCCACGGCTTTATAACACCAGCATGTATCGTCGAAAAGTAGGCTTCACCAAAATTGACGTAACCAGGATCATTTACCTTCATAGCATGAAGTACGTCACCTTCTGCTATATGAATTACTTTAAGTGGCGTTAAAGCAACACCTTTTATTTTACCCATACAGCACCTCTATCTGCACCTAAAGCCTCATATTGTAAAATCTGGAACTCTGTCAGTTTCCAAATATCAGCATTTCCATCAAAGTAAGAGCTATACCAATTAGCCGTCATTTCAACATTTTCAGCAAAGGTCAATAGTGGTTTCCAGGCAATACGGTGTAGTGCTTTATCACAGCAAAGCTTGAGTAAGCCCGACTCATAGACAGCACCAGATTCAGATACATCCCGCCAAACTGCATCCGCCCAATGCAATTGCATCTGTTCTAGCAACTCAGACACCGAATAGTTTTGGTCCGCTGGGGGCCCAAAATTAAAAGCCTCACCTCTCAACGCTTCATCGGCCACCAAATCAGCTGCCAAGGCTAAATAACCCGCCAGTGGCTCCAATACGTGCTGCCATGGACGAGTAGCGTTAGGATTACGGATTTGTAAAGACTCATCATTTGACCATGCGCGAACCGCATCAGGTATAATACGGTCCTCTGCCCAGTCGCCACCACCGATTACATTTCCAGCACGTCCTACAGCAACCCGCACTACCGAATCACCATTAAAGAATGAAGCCGCATAACTACGAATTATCAGCTCAGCCGCACCCTTGGAGCCGCTATAAGGATCCTGACCACCAAGCCTATCATTTTCGCGGTAACCCCATAACTGTTCGACGTTGTCGTAGCATTTATCGCTCGTAATAAACACTGCGGCGCATGGGTGATTACTCACACGGAGCGCCTCTAGTATATTAAGAGTTCCACCTGTATTCGTTGTAAAGGTGTCATGTGGCTCCACATAAGACCTCCTAACCAACGGTTGCGCGGCAAGGTGAAATACGAAATCAGGTCGATATTGATTAACCACCGCAGCACAAGCATCTGGATTACGAATATCTCCCCACACTTGTACAATTTTATCTTCAAGCCCCAAAGCAGCGAAATGTGATGGAGTAGAGGGTACCTCTAGTGAAAACCCAACAACCTTTGCGCCTAGTTGAACCAACCATGCTGACAGCCACGAACCCTTAAACCCAGAGTTTCCCGTAATCAATACAGTTTTACTATTGAACACATTAAACTTACTCATCTCATAACACCTTTCCAAAGTCACATGTTCCAAATTAGAAACTTATGTTCACTTTATATTGTCCATTCAAGTTACTGCACCTTTTATCCAATAAGCTTTTTGTAGTCGTGTTGCAATAAAACCATCACTGACAGACGTAAAACCTGCTTTTAGCATAATAGATTGATATTCACTTCTTGATCGCATCCAACCCCACAATTGGCCCCTATGACGGAGTCCCATTCTGTTCAGAAGCCATTTTATAATGTCTTTTACACTACTAATAAAGCGTTTATAAGCAGGTAGTTTCTCTAAAAAACTGGCAGAGATAATTACTAATTTACCGCCTGGTAGCAAACAACTTCGTAACCTCAATAGCAACTCAACCAACTCATCATCCTGTAATGCATAATCAACAGCAGAGAGATAAATAAGATCACAACTATTAACTACCTCCCCCCCAGTATGAATTTGTTCAACAGGTAAAATATTGTTCAGCCAGCGGTGGGCATCACTAGCATAATCCGACACGTGAAGATCAAACTGGCTGCCAAACTTACCCCACAAATACTGTTCCATAAACCCAATTCCACAGCCAATGGACATTATTCTTTTTCCCGCTATGAGATCTTTTACTAACCACTCAGCAATATCTTCTTTTGCCTTACGCCAATCACCATCCAACTCCTCATAGCTTTTAAAACGCGCAAAAAAAGCTTGATAGAACGCATTGTAAAAGCCTGCGTTGGCTACCTTAATAGCCGAAGTTCTAGCGAAGCTCCGAAAAGAAATACCATGCCATTCAGTTTGATAAAACACTTTCAACTGACCAACTCCTGAAACAATGAAATTAATTTTTTGAAATCTTCCCGTGAAATATTGCACGGCAGATTTACCATATTAGTCCCAATACGTTCTGAGACTGGGCAGGCGCCATTGTGATATCCAAGTGACTCTAGTGGCAAAGGCGTTGCTATGATAGGCCGCATAAACCAAGTCCATGTTATGTCCACAAATTTTGCAATTGACTCTCGGAAAATTAATCCATCTGGTTGGAACCATGCCAATCTCAAAGGAATAATCTCAAGTTGCTTATTTTTATATGCTTTGGGTAAATTTGCAGATATACGACTACAGTCAAAAACATCGATTAGGCTCTTTAATAGAGCCTTTCTATTACTGGCCACGACAGGCCATTTTTTTATTTCTATTAAACCAAGTGCCGCCAAAAAAGGTGGCATCTTAGCAGGATAAGGATATGTAGTGTTAGCACCAACTCCAAAATCCTCATCAAGGAAAGGGGTGGGCTGATGGATTATTTTTGTAAATATTTTTTTTACTAAATCAATAACACGTAAACGACCATAATACTTCGGGTTGCAATATTGTCTTTCCTGCAAGATACGGCTCCAAATCGCACTTTGTTTGTTATGAGAAAGTGCCAAGCAATTAGCCTGAGATTCACGGAGTTTATGAGCCAATTCAGAATCACAAGTATAAATCAACCCTCCCGTCAAAGTGTTAATCGGCTTGCTGTGGTCTGTTGAAAATAGTGCTGCCCCACCGAAGTTTCCCACGACCGTACCATTTAACTTCGATCCCAGAGTCAACGCACAATCTTCAAGCAGAAATATATCCTTTGACTTAGCAAGGTCCACAATAGGTTTTATATCGCAGGGTATGCCAAATGAATGCTGGGCAACAATCATCACTGTGTTATCGGATATGCATTTTAATATTGTTGTTGCTGTAGAGCCAAAAGTGTCAGGGTCAACATCCGAATAAACTGGAGTTGCACCTGTTCGGGTAACCGCATTAACCATGACTGCACAGGTCGCACCTAGCAATATAACCTCATCACCCTTACCAACACCCAGAATTCTCATCAACTCATAAAATCCCATTCTAGCTGCACCATAAGAAATAGACTCACCGCCGCCTACTATGCTTGAAAAAGCACACTCAAATTCTGTGACAATTTCTGCTGCATCAACAGCTACTAAGCTTTCAAGACTTGACAACTCTTCAACAGTCAGATCAGAGTGGCCGTTAATAAAGCCAAAATAAGGACATTTGTATGATTCCCTAACACTATCAATAACAAGACCAATATACCTATTCATTAATCAACCACCCCGCATAAAAGCTTACGCCATCTTGGTAAGTTAGAATCCAGTGAAAAAAAAGAATTACGCCCCACCACACCACTAGACACGAGCGCTAACGCAAGTTCTTTTGATGTGCTGATAAATACCGCCCCAGCGCAGTCGCGCAACGGGCTTAAGTTTAGTTTGTTAAGATCAAGCACTGAAATGACTGGCACACCTACGCAGTATGCATCAACCGCTGCCGACGTTACACCACTTGAGTAAGCGATATCACATTTAGCCAATAATACTGAAAGCGGTTCCATAGTAACCGTCATGCTAAGCCCTGGATAGTCGGCTGGATTCACTGGGCAGTTCGGATGTGGTTTGATCACAAAGACTGCATCTCTGGGCAACAGAGTTGCGGCTTGTTCTAGCAAACGCATCTGCAACTGCGTATTAGCTAAAAGATACTCGCCCATGGCCAACACTCTTAATGGGCTACCAGCTGGTCTCGGCATTTTAGGTGCTGCAACGCTATAGTCGGCTAAATATAAATATCGCAGGGCTTCAACTTCATCTAGTTTACTTACTGGGTAACAACCCCCTAAATAAGCACCCTTTGCCGCCGAGCCATTAACAGCTACCAGATCAGGCATAGGGAGGGGGTTCTTAATTTTTCGATCATAACTGCGCGGATCAAAAAAATAACGCAAGTCCCAAAAACGCACAAATGAGTGTGGCGTCCCAATTAAGGCGTCATGCCCAGCTGCTTTCCATGCATGCACTAAAGAGAATTCCCACGCCTGATTTTCCTGCAAATAAACACCAGTACGTTGTGCTGGCAAGGCGCTAAGTGCTGCTTCGTACAAGTTAAGGTACAGTA
>Ga0115564_10002481_pt1 | contig 16064 bp, 16 predicted proteins | sample COGITO_mtgs_1105_7_FD_88680 | JGI IMG/M metagenome (GOLD analysis project Ga0115564, IMG submission 88680) | Pelagic marine microbial communities from North Sea - COGITO_mtgs_110523 | ecosystem: Environmental > Aquatic > Marine > Epipelagic | place: Germany:Helgoland, sampling site Kabeltonne...
ATCTATTGGATATGCTTTTGATTTTAAGGAATTAAAAGCTAAAGACTATAAGGGAGTATTTGGGGGTGTTTCATTTACTTCTTCTTTTTATGATGATTTATCAATTTTATTTGAACATAATTCGAAAGGAATAAATACGGGTTTTAAGCTAAACCTTATTTCAAAGTTTAATTTAATGTTTGGTATTTGGAACCTTGACAAACCCACTTTTGCATTTAACTATTTGTTCTAATTATTTAGTTTTTTTGGGAAAAGAGATAGGTTAATTGAAATGTTTAATTTTAGAAAAAAATCCCGTTAGGGATTTTTTTAATTAAAACGCTTTTAGAATTCTATAAAGTTTTTTTTTTAGAACTAGCAGATTTTTAATTAAATTTAAAGAAGACTACCGGTGGTAGTCGAGAAAAAATAAATTATGAAAGTAGGAATCACCTTTTCAACCTTTGATCTTTTTCATGCCGGGCATGTAAAGATGCTTGAAGAGGCTAAGCGTCAGTGTGATTATTTAATCGTAGGGTTGCAGTTAGACCCTTCGATTGATCGCCCTGAGAAAATCGCACCTTCCCAGTCTATTATTGAGCGTTATATTCAGCTTAAAGGTTCTAAGCATATAGATGAAATTGTACCGTACGTATCGGAGCAAGATTTAGAAGATATTTTACGCTCTTTTAAATTGGATGTTCGAATCATTGGCGAAGAGTATAAAGAAAAAAACTTTACAGGTAGAACGTATTGCGAAGAAAAGGGAATTGAGATTTATTACAATTCTAGAGATCACCGATTTTCTTCGAGTGGACTTAGAAAGCAAGTGAAATTAGTAGAAAGTATAAAGAAATAGGATGAAAAATATTGCAATTATAGGTCAAGGCTATGTAGGTCTTCCGCTAGCTATTGAGTTTGGTAAAAAATATCCAACCTTAGGATTTGATATCAATAAAGATAGAATTGATCAATTAAAAAAAGGACTTGATCATACCAATGAAGCTACATCTGAGCAATTAAGAAGTGCTAAACAGCTTACTTTTAGCGCAAATATTAATGATATCAAAGACTGTAATATCTATATTGTAACAGTTCCAACCCCTATTGATGAATTCAAAACTCCAGACTTAAATCCATTAAAAGGTGCCTCTAAAATGCTTGGTGAGATCCTTAAAAAAGGAGATACTGTTATTTATGAGAGCACTGTATATCCAGGCTGTACTGAAGATGTATGTGTACCTTTATTAGAACAAGTAAGTGGTTTAATTTTTAATACAGACTTTTACTGTGGATATTCACCAGAGAGAATAGTTCCAGGGGATAAGTTAAACACCTTAACCACCATTAAAAAAGTAACATCAGGATCAACTCCTGACATTGCTAATTTTGTAGACGATTTATACAGTTCAATTATTACTGCAGGTACTTTTAAGGCGGCAAGTATGAAAGTAGCTGAAGCTAGTAAAGCCATTGAAAATGCACAACGTGACGTTAATATTTCATTTGTAAATGAATTGGCGCTAATATTTGACAGAGTAGGTATCGATACCCAAGATGTATTGGATGCCGCGGGAACCAAATGGAATTTCCTAAAATATAAACCAGGCCTTGTTGGTGGTCATTGTATTAGCGTAGATCCCTATTATTTGGCTTACAAAGCAGAAAATTTAGGCTATCATCCTGAAGTGATCTTAAGTGGTAGGCGTGTAAATGATAACATGAGCACATTTGTAGCTAATAAAATGATTAAAATGCTTATCAAAGCAGGTAAACAAATTATGGGCTCTAAAATTTTAATACTAGGAGTTACTTTTAAAGAAAATTGCCCGGATATTCGAAATTCAAAAGTAGCAGATGTCTATAATGAATTCAAAGAATTTGGTTTAGAAGTTGATGCTTATGACTATGAAGCTACCCCAAGTGAAGTAAAAGAGGAGTATGGGATAGATCTTATAGATCAGATTACTGAAAAATATGACGGAATTTTACTAGCCGTATCTCATGACAAATTTTCATTGATAGATATTGAATCGTTAAAGAAGAATTCTAAAAGTATTGTGTTTGATTTAAAAGGATTTTTACCAAGGAATCAAGTTAATTCAAGACTTTAAAAAAAAGTATTTTGGAAAATTATAAATATTATTTCAAAAAGTTTTGTGGAGATAGTTTATTAATTAATGACTACAAATATTGGTCATGGTGTCTTCGTGAGAATCAAGTGACTCTTGGTTCATCTGTTCTTTTAAATAAGGCATGTAAAAAAAGTTTTGGAGACTTATCAAATGAGGAACTTTTAGAGTTAAGAGATATCATCACAAGTGTTGAGTATGCTATATCTAAAGAGTTTAATTATGATAAAATAAATTATTTAGCTTTAATGATGATAGATCCATTGTTTCACTATCATATCATACCAAGATATAAAGAAGATAAAACTTTACAAGGATTGAAGTTTAAAGATTTCAATTATCCAGGTCCTCCAGATTTAAGTATATTTAATAATACTAATGAAAACCAAAAAAAAGTAATTATAAAACAAATTAAAAAATGGTTATAGGATATACAACAGGAGTCTTTGATTTATTTCATATCGGTCATCTAAATATTTTAAAGCAAGCAAAGTCCATGTGCGATAAATTAATTGTTGGAGTTACAACTGATGAATACGTTAAAAAATATAAGAATATTACACCCAGTATATCTTATGCAGATAGAGCCGAAATAGTTAGAAGTATTAAATTTGTTGATTCTGTAATCCCTCAACATGATCACAATAAATTTGAAGCTTGGGAAAAATTAAAATTTGATTTTATTTTTGTTGGGGATGATTGGTATAATACTCAAAAATGGAATGAAATTGAGAGTGAATTTAAAAAAGTAGATGTTAAAGTAATTTATTTTCCAAGAACCCCAATAGTTTCATCCACAAAAATAAAAAATGACCTTGGTCAAAAGAATACTAAATAAAAATATTTCAGATAGTTTCTGGTATACATTTGGAGAAATTATTAATAAAATTAGTGTATTTCTATTAATTCCATTTTACACAACTTACTTTTCAAGAGAAGAATATGGAATTTTATCGCTAGTTATTATTTTTACTACTATATCTAATCACATAATTTCATATGGTTCTAAGACAGCTCTATTAAGGTTAATCTATGATTATTCTAAGGATCAAAACAAAAAATTAATTTTTACAGTAATTAGTAATTTATTTTTTATTCTTATTTTAGTTTTAGTATGCTTAATTGTATTTCATTTTATATCATATAAAAATGATTTAGTCTTCCTTAATTATTTTAAGTATTGCTATTTTATTTGTTTTCATTCCTTTTTCTTTAGTTTAATTAATATAGGTTTAACCCTAATAAGGGTAGATCGAAAGGTGAAATATTTTACTGCATTTAATTTATTAAAAACAGTAACAGAAATAGTCTTAATTTTCTTCTTTGTCAAGTTTTTAAGTGATGGGGTTTTCGGTAAAATCATCGGGAGTTTAGCATCTGTAATGATATTATCTCTTGTAATATATTTCGTTTCAATAAATAAAAATATTTCGTTTTCTTATTCTAGAAAAATGTCAAAAGATTATTTTTATTTTGCGACTCCTTTGGTAATAAACAACCTAGTTGGCTGGGCTCTTGTAAGCTATGATCAATTTTTATTTCAACATAACTTTGGTTTAGAACAATTAGCAATTTTAGCCTTGGTCTCTCAAATATGTTCTATTTATAAATTTTCAATGGAGGGTGTTTTACGTGCTTTTAATGTTTATCTATATGAGAAGATGAAAGTTGTTAAAAAAGGTGCTAAAGAAATTTTTGTATTTTTCATTTCACTATTTTCAATTTGCGGCTTTTTATTAATAATCTTTAAAGAACAAATAATCTTAATTATATCGACATCAGATTATATTGCAGCTAAACCTTTCATTGCATATTTTGTTTTTTCAAGATTTATAATGCTAATAAACTTACTTATAATTTTTTTCCTATTAATAGATAAAAATAGTAAAGAAGTTACAAAAGCAACTTTTATATCACTAATAACAATGCTATTGTCTAGCACTTATTTAATACCAAATTATGGTTTTGTAGGAGCCGCTATTGCAGCGACCTTAACTTTTTTAAGCAGAAATATTTATTTGTCATTAATGTTGAAAAAAAGCATGAATTTTTATTCATTAAATGGTCTTTTAGGTATTATATCTTTTGTGTTGATTTTACTAATTAACATTTTATTTGAAGTTAATATGCCCATAAATTTAGCGATATTAGTGTTTCATGTTCTATTGTCGGCATATTTAAATAAAAACATTTTAAAAAGAATCTTCTTATGAACCCATATATAATTGTAGAAATTGGTCAAGCTCATGACGGAAGTCTGGGTACTTTACACTCATACATAGACGCAGTTTCAAAGACTGGGGTAGATGCTATTAAATTTCAAACTCATATTGCTGATGCTGAAAGTAGTCCTCAAGAGCCCTTTAGGGTGAATTTTTCTTATGAGGATAAGACACGGTTTGATTATTGGAAGAGAATGGAATTTACTTTTGAGCAATGGGTAGAAATAAAAAAACATTGTGATGAAGTTGGATTAGAATTTATTAGTTCACCCTTCTCTATCGCAGCAGTTGACTTATTAGAAAAATTAAATGTTAAAAAATATAAAATTGGTTCTGGTGAAGTTACTAATTATTTAATGTTAGATAAGATTGCTAAAACAGGAAAGGATATTATTCTTTCTAGTGGAATGAGTAATTTTAACGAATTAGATGATGTGTTTAAATTTTTATCAGCTTACAATAACAAAATATCAGTTTTACAGTGTACAACCCAATACCCAACTAATCCAGAGAATCTTGGATTAAATGTTATTACAGAACTAAAAAACAGATATAAAGTACCTGTTGGTCTATCTGATCATTCTGGGAAAATTTATCCATCTATAGCTGCAACTACATTGGGTGCTGAAATTCTTGAATTCCATGCCGTTTTTGATAGAAGACAGTTTGGTCCTGATAGCAAATCATCTCTAGAAATAGATGAAATAGTAACATTGGTTGAAGGAGTATCTTATATCTCATCAGCAATTAGTAATCCCATTGACAAGAATAATAATTCAGAATTTCATGATTTAAAGAAAATATTTGAAAAAACATTATCCCTTAACAAATCAAAAAGACAAGGAGAGATTATAAAACTTGAAGATTTAGAAGCTAAAAAGCCCGCCTTAATGGGAGTAAGTGCTAGTGATTATAATTTTGTTATTGGAAAAAAACTAGCAAGAGACCTTAAAAAATGGGATTTTATAAATAAAAGTGATTTAATATGAAAAGAAAAGTTTGTGTAGTAGTAACAGCAAGGCCAAGTTATAGTAGAGTCAAAACTGCATTACAAGCAATAAAAGATCACCCTAAACTAGAATTACAGTTAGTTCTTGCTGGTGCATCTTTATTAGAAAGGTACGGTTCAGTAGTGAATTACGTAGAAGAAGATGGGTTCGAGATCAAAGAAAAAGTTTTTATGGTTTTAGAAGGAGATATGCCTACTGCAATGGCAAAAACTACTGGGTTAGGAGTAACGGAACTCGCTAATGTCTTTTTTAATTTAAAACCCGATATGGTTATAACAATTGCAGATCGGTTTGAAACAATAGCCACCTCTATTGCCGCTGCATATCAAAATATACCCTTAGTTCATCTTCAGGGAGGTGAGGTAACAGGTAATATAGATGAAAAAGTCCGTCACGCGAATACAAAGTTAGCAGACATACATCTTGTAGCGTCAGAATTAGCTTCAAAGAGGGTTAAGAAATTAGGTGAGGATGAAGAGTATATTTTTAATACAGGTTGTCCTTCAATTGATATTGCTAAAGAGGTTTTGAAAAGGCCAAAATTAGATTTTGATCCCTTTGAAAAGTATGGTGGTGTTGGTGCAAGATTTAACTACAAAGATGGCTATTTGGTTGTTATGCAACACCCAGTTACAACTGAATATACGAAATCAAAAGAACAAATGAATCACCTTTTAAATGCTGTTTACAAACTTGATAAACCTACTTTTTGGTTTTGGCCAAATGTGGATGCAGGTTCAGATGGTGCTTCTTCAGCCATAAGGAAATTTAGAGAGAATAATGAACTTAAGAATATTCATTTTTTTAAAAATATGGAATCTAATGATTTTTTAAGACTATTATTTAATTCAAATGTTTTGATTGGGAACTCTAGTGTGGGGATTCGCGAATGTTCTTTTCTAGGAGTTCCTGTCGTTAATATTGGGACTAGGCAATATGGCCGAGAAAGAGGTAGAAATGTTTTAGATACAGGTTATACAGAAGCAGAAATATATAATTCTATAAAAACTCAATTAACAAAAGTTAATAGACACCAAGATTTTATTTTTGGAAGTGGTGATTCAGGATTGAAAATTGCTGAAGCTTTGGCAAATGTTAAATTAAGATCTCACAAAACGTTAACGTATTAAGCCATATGATTGGAGTTCATGTTTATAATAGAGAAATAGAGTATAAGGACAATCATGATAACATCACGAGAGCTTTAGGTGACTACAACATAACAGTTTCATATCATTCAAAATATGATAAACAAGTTTTTTTTGAAACTGAAACTCATTTAGTTTTTCTTGATGGATGGGTTTTTAGTGCTGATAACTATGCTAAACAAGCAGAGTATGTTTTAGAAAAGTATATTCAGGATTCGAGTAATTTTATTTATGAATTAAATGGGCAATTCAACATTGTTGTTTGTAATAAAAAATTGTCATCATTTGTTTACTATACAGATATATTTTCATTTAGAAAACAATACTATTCCTTGGAGCAAGGAGAATTATTATTGTCTTCAGATTTAACTTTTTTAAAAAATAATATTAAAAAGAAGACTTTAAATATTGATCATATAAAAAAAAATATTTCATTACCGAGATTTATAGATAAGAGTGAAACTTTTATTGAAGAAATAAAGCAAGTATTTTCTTGTATGAAAATAATTGATAATCATATTTTAGATTATTCAATTGAACGAGTAAGAGAGAAATTTGAAAAAAAAGAAACTAATCCAGAGTTATTTCTTGAAAAAATAAAGAGAAAAATTTCAAAAGTTCATAATAATGAAAATTTACTTTTATTATTGTCAGGAGGCTTAGATTCTAGGTTTTTACTTGAAATTTTCAAAGATTTAAATTTCAAACCACAAACAGCAACATATGGGACAGAAATAAGCGATGAAGTTTCAATATCTAGTTTAGTTGCTAAATGTAATGAAGTCAAACATTTTATTTGCAATTTAGACGCGAAAGACTTTATTCTAGATTCTGAAAAATACATCAACGACACTCAAGGACTTGATATCTTTGTTCAAAGTAGTGTCTATAAGTTCTATGCATATTTAAAAAACAAAGTAAAAGAAAATTCAGTTATTGATACGGGATTTGCGCTAGATGTATTTATAGGAGGCTCTTATGTTAATGATGTTAAAAAATTTCAAAATGACATAAATATTTCAGATTTAGAAATTTCGAATTTAAGTGAATACTCTACTGAAAACAGAGTATTTAGTTCATTAGCAATTAGACAGTCTGCACACAGAGAGTTTTATGAGGACAGGTATTCTATGTTTGATTATGAAATCTATTTCTTAATGAAAAATTTACCAGACGATCTAATTAAAGATAATAAATTCTATTATAGTTTGTGTGAATTACAGATTAAAAACTCTTTTCATATACCATTGCAGTTGACAATGTTTGATTTGAGACTAGCTCCTAAGGAATGGAAAAATGCTGAAGCAATTCAGTTCGAGAAAGAAAAGTACGTTTTAGATTATTTCAAGAAAAACAATATAGCTATTTATCACAATCGGTATTATTCAGATTTTGATATGTGGATTAGAGCAGATAAAGATTGGAAGTTACTCATTGAAAAAATGTTTTTAGAAAATGAGTCGTATTTAGCAAAACATTTTTTAGATCAAAGTATAATTGAAAATACTATTATACAACACATGAAAGGTGAAAAAAGCCATCTAAGAAATATTGTTAAATGGGTAAGTTTAGAATTGTTTTTTAAAGCAAACGTATCTTAATTTGATAAAAAAAATGAAAATATTAGTTGTTATACCAGCTCGCGGAGGTTCTAAAGGAATCAAAGACAAAAATATTATTGATGTTTGTGGGAAACCATTAATTCAATACTCTATAGATCAATCTTTAGAATTAAAAAAAATAAGTTTAGTAAATGAAATTATTATATCAACAGACTCTCAAAAAATTGCAGAAATTGGAAGGAAACTAGGAGCTAATGTCCCTTTTCTAAGACCAGAAAGTATTTCTGGTGATAAAGCAAAATCGATTGACTTTATTCTTCATGCAATTAATTATTATGAAGAAAAAAATATTTTTTTCGATGCTGTTTTATTATTGCAACCTACATCTCCAATGAGAGATGGTAAATTGCTAGAAAGTGCTATAAAATTATTTAAAGAAGGTAAATCTGATTCATTGATAAGCTGTTATAAAGAAGAGTATATTAACGATTTGGTAATGTATAAATCTAAGGTTGGAAATGTATTAATTCCTTTAAATGAAAAGCACAATAAAGGAGTTCGAAGACAAGATCATGGAGATGTATTTGTTAGAAATGGAGCTATTTACTTAACAAGTGTAAAATATTTAAAAGAAACTGAACAAATTATTTCTGATTATCCATTATTAATTGAAATGAGAAAGAGTCAGTCTATAAATATAGACACATTGGAGGATTTAGAAATTCTTAAAAGAGCATTATGCAAATAGGTATTATAGAACCTCAAGATTTTTCTTTAAAGGCTTTAACGTTATTAAGTGATCTTGGTAATGTTTCCAAGTTTGAATCTGGAACAATTGAAGATTTTTTGGTAGATAAAGAGATTATTTTTGTGAGGTTAAATTATTATTTAGATACCCATCTTTTAAGTAATGCTAACAAACTTAAATATATATGTACACCTACTACAGGATTGAATCATCTAGATTTAGATTACTTAAGAAAAAATAAAATAAAAGTTATTTCCTTAAAAGGTGAATTTGATTTCTTGTCAGATATCAGAGCAACCTCTGAACATACTTTTGGTTTAATTCTTTCTTTATTAAGGAATTATAAAAATGCAATTTCAACAACAAAAGAAAATTTCAGCAGAGACTTGTATAAAGGAGATGAAATATTTGAAAATTCAATTGGAATTATCGGTTTTGGACGAATAGGTAAATTGTTAACCAAATACATTCAATCTTTTAATGGAAATTGTTTTTTTTATGATATTGATACAACAATTAAAGAAATTTACGGAGCTAAAAGATTAGATTCAGTAGAAGAATTAATTTCAACATGTAATGTAATCACTCTATGTGCTTCTTATGAATTAACAAGTAATAAATTTTTCAATAAAGCTTACATAGACCTTCTTAAAGACAAATTCTTTATTAATACATCAAGAGGTGAATTAATAAATGAAAAATATTTATTAAAGAAAATTAAAGAAAATTTTTTTAAGGGTATAGCAATTGATGTTATAAGAGATGAATCAAAAGAAAATAATAATTTAGATGAGTTTTTAAATATAGATAAATCAATTAATTTTATAATTACTCCGCATATAGCCGGTGCAACTTATACCTCTATGAAAAGAACAGAAGAGTTTATAGTTGCTAAATTAAAACAACTGTTGATAAAACAAATATGATAATTAATCCTACAAAAATTGATGTCCTTTTTTTTATTGAACATATAGATAGAGAAATGGAGACAGCTCAGGAGATAGTTAGTGTTTTGAAAGAAAAATACAATTTAAAATGCGTTATTGCTTCAGCGATATATCATCCTGTAACATGTGCTCTGAAAACAAGACCCAAAATAATTGTAACAGCTTCTACTGCATTTGGAATTGGTTCTCCCGGTTGGTTATTTTTTAAATCATTTAAAAATGCTCCAATATTTATTAACTTAAATTACGAGCAATTTATAAGCTCATGGAAAGGTAAATATAAAAGTGCAAAACACGACATATCTCTAAAAAGCCAAATTCAATTGACCTGGGGAACATATTTTAAAAATTTCTTAATAGAAACTGGAACGAAAAAAGAAAATATAATTGTTACTGGAAGACCTTTATTCTCTTTATTGAAAAAGAGATATTATAATAAAAATTTCAAAAAAGATATAGCGAAGAAAAATAATTTAGATTTTAATAAAAAATGGAATTTCATTGCCTTTACAGATGGATTAGCTTTCGTAACTGAAAAGAAAATTCAATATATAGTACAATCTGGTGCAAATGAAAAAGGATTGAAAAATCATATAAATCACGTAAAAGGAACTATTAGTGAAGTATTAAAATGGGTTAATAGTATGAGTGCAATGTCTGATGAGCTGTTTATTTTAAGACCTCATCCATCAATTTCAAAAGATCAATATGAAGAATTAATTAAGAGTACTTTGGGATTAATGCCCGAAAACCTCATAATTTCTAAAGATTATACAGCTCAAAAGTGGATGATTTCATGCGAAAGATTCTTTACAAACTACAGTACACTGACGATGGATGCAAGAGTTTTAGAAAAAGATTTTTATATTTTAAGTCCCTTAAAAAAACTTGAATCTGAAGATTATTGGTGGTGTAACAATGGGTTTAGCATAGAAAGCTATGATGATTTTAAAAATTTAATCCTAAAAAATGATTTAGTAAAATTGAATACATACGCATCTAAAGAGAATATTCTGGACTATATAGATTTATCTAAAGATGGTATTAAAGAGACTTCAAGTACGATATTTAAAATGTTAATTCAAAATAATATATATCCTAAGGTGAGTTATTATAGATTTATAAACTCAATTTTAAAATCACCTAAAAGATTATTAGGTAGTCTATTAAGGTTGATTTTTATGAGCTTAAGAATAAACTCCAATAGTATAGTCAGAAAAGGTATCGCTATAGATTATTTTAACTACAAAAAATTAAACAATGACTTATAAAGAATTTATAAAAAACTATGATAAATATGAAAAACCAGCTTCAACATTTTATCATAAATATGTTCCTAAAAAAATAGCAAAGTTAATTTCTTATCCTTTATATAAAATAGGGATTGCTCCAAATTTAATTTCTTCATTTTCGTTTTTTCTTTTACTGAGTTCTATTGCTTTTTTATATTTCAATGAGGATAGCGCAGGTATATTTATTTTTTTTGTTTTATCATTATTAAGTTATTCTCTTGATTGCGTAGATGGCGTGTTAGCAAGAATTACAAATAAATCATCAGATTTTGGTGGTTTCTATGATTTATTTTTAGATAGATTAGGTGAAGCTGTTTTATATTACATCCTTTTTCTACACTTTTTAACAAATGAAATTATAACTAGTTATTATTTGATAAGTATAAGTTTATTAGTTATGTTTTATTACAGGATCGCATCAATTTTAAGAAGTTTTAAATTAAAAAAACTGGATGGTACTATGAAAAAAACAAAAAAAAGTTTAATAAGTTTATTTGTGGCTTTTTTGTACGAATTCATTGATACCGGAACATTTTATTTTTTATTGACATTATCGTTATTGTTTAATTTTTCTGAAATACTAGTCATTTTTTATGGTTTTATTAGTTTTCTTTTAACTCTGGGCGTTCTATTATTTTCGTTCTCAAATAAATAAAATAATTACTCCAAGTGAAGAGGTCAGATAATAATTTCTTAATTATAATTTTATTTTTATACTTTTTTAAGTATGTGTTATCAGTATACATTCCATTAGGGGAATACATTTATTTACTGCCGATGATGATTTACGTTTTATTAAATATCTTAAGAAGATATTTTAATAAAATTACACTTTATTTATTATTTTTTAATTTTAGTTTTATTTCTATTTATATAATTTCTTTGTTTCGAGATGTTGATTTAATTATTGCTTCTACTGCTTTGTTAAATTATACACTTACTTTAAATTTTTGGGTTTTATATTTAAATAATAATATTCTTAACTTTAATAAAAAAAATAAAAAACTTTATTTTTTTATTTTTTTTATTTCATTAGGTGCTATTGTTCAATATTATATAGATCCAAAAATTTTTGGACTAATAAATGATTCTATTTATTCAGACGAGGACAACTTACGAAAAAGTGTTTTTAGTAAAAGAGCAATCTCTATAATTAAGTCACCACAAACATTAGGTTTTGTTTTGGCAATCTTTATACTTTACTCAAAAAACAAGGTATTAATGGTGATAAATTATATTGCTGCGATTTTAACTTTTACTAAGGTTTTTTTTCTATCAATTTTTTTAGATTATCTTCTTAGGTTTAAAATTAAATATATTGGAGTTTTTATCTTTTTACTTGTTACTTCTTCATGGTTAGTGTATAAATTTCAGGAATTTAGTGGTGTAAGCAGATTATATTATTTTATTTTTGAATTTCAACTTAAATCACAGGCTGATAGATTAGATCGATGGGCATATTATTTTAATATGTATGATTCTTTAGATGAATTTGTTTTTGGAAATGGTCTTGGAATTGCTTCCAGAGCTAATGAAATATTAGGGGCCAATTCACTTGAGTATTCATCAGAAAGTTTTTTGATACAAATATTTACAGAGGCAGGTTTGTTTGGATTACTTTTATTTATAATTCCTTTTATTTTTTTATTTTTAAATGATAAGAATCAACGAGTAAAAATATTTATTTTGTTCATTTTGTTAATGTTAAGTCCAGCTTTTTATGGATTTAGTGTTAGTTTTCTAATATATCCATTAATACTAATCCCTTTTTTCTTAAACTTTAAAAAGGAAAGTTTCTTAGAGCAATAAATATATTCTAATCTTAGATTTGAATGTGCACTGCAGGTTTTTAATTAATTTTACATTAACAATATTTAGTTAAATTCCAAAACAATTAAACAATAATATATTTAAATCATTATTTTGAAAAAAGGAAATTTCTCTGTTTTATTATCGATCTATCTCAAAACAGATGTTTTTCAACTCACAGAGTGTATAAATTCAATTGAAAAACAAAGTCTATTACCTAGTGAAATTATATTAATAGTAGATGGACCCATTTCATTTGATGTTGATCTATTTGTTAAGAGATATGAAAGGTTAAAATTTGAAATCATAAGAAACAAATTTAATCTTGGTTTACCTTTGTCGCTAAATAAAGGTTTAAATAAATGTAAATATGAAATTGTTTTCAGGATTGATAGTGACGACATTTGTTTACATAATAGATTTGAAATACAACTTGAAAAATTTAATAAGAATTCAAAATTAGCAGTTCTTGGTACTAATGTTATATTAATTGATAATAAATCCTGCCAAATAAATAAAGAAAGAAAAATCCCATTATCAAATTCAGATATTAGAAAAATATTACCATTTAAGAATCCTTTTAATCATCCTAGCGTTGTTTATAAAAAATCTGTCATCCTATCTGTTGGAGGCTATTCAAATGTTCATCTTTACGAAGATTGGTATCTTTGGTTTAAAATTTCAAATTTAAAGGATATTGAATTTGAAAACATAAATGAAAAATTAATTAAATACAGAATAAGACAATTTGATGATCGAAAGGGATTTAAAATTATAAAAGCTGAGGCTAAATTTTATTTTTTATTATTGAAAAACAAACATATTAATATACTTTATTTTATTATGAACGTCTCAATTAAATCTTGTGTTAGACTTATGCCAAGTTCAATATACATTTATATTAAATCCAAATTTGATCTAATTAATTAAAATTAGTTTAAAAAAAATATTTATATAATTACGAGATGTGGTAAAATAAGAAATTCTAATGTTTGGATATGATATAATTCATAAGCTAATACTAAATCAAATTTATAAATAATTAAATTTTACATGAAGATTACAAAAAAAAAATTCTTTTACAAATGATCTTTTGACCAATAATCAATTTTTCTTAAATAACATATTAGATAGCTCAATTCTAGTCATCGGTGGTGCCGGAACAATTGGATCTAGTTATATTAAACAAATTTTAAAATTTAAGCCTTCAAAAATTATCGTAGTAGACATTAATGAAAACGGTTTAACCGAATTAACAAGAGATTTAAGAAGCTCGAATTTAATAGATTATAATCCTGAATACATTACCTATCCAGTTAATTTATTGAGTGATACATTTGATAAAATTTTCAATTCTGATACTTGGCAAGTAGTTGCTAATTTTTCAGCTCATAAACATGTCCGTTCGGAAAAAGATAAAATTTCTGTGGAGGCATTAATCAAAAACAATGTTTATGGTGCTATCAAACTTTTAAATCTTTGTGAGGGAAATCCTCCAAAATATTTTTTTAGCGTATCTACAGATAAAGCAGCTAATCCTGTAAATATTATGGGTGCTTCGAAGAGTTTAATGGAAAAACTAATATTATCAAAAAAGAATGAATTTAGAGTTTCAACAGCTCGATTTGCTAATGTTGCATTTTCTAATGGAAGTTTATTAGATGGGTTTATTTACAGACTAAATAAAAAACAGCCACTTTCGTGCCCAGAAGATATTAAACGTTTTTTTGTTACTCCAGAACAATCTGGTAAAATATGTTTGTTGGCAACATTTTTAGGAAATACTGGAAATATTTTCTTTCCCAAATTAGATTTTCATAAAGATCAAATCTATTTTAAAGAAATTGCCTTAGATTTTCTAAAAGAGAATGGATTTAAACCAGAATTAGTTTTTTCGGAACAAGAAGCTAAAAACTTTGATTTTGATAAGTATCCTACAAAGTATCCAATTTATTTTTTCAAGACAGATACTTCAGGAGAAAAGACATACGAAGAATTCTATACAGAAGAGGAAGATTATGAAATTAATAAGTACGACTCTTTAGGATTCATAAATACTCTAGATGTTGTAATATCTTTTGAAGAAGTAGAATCTGATTTTGAGACTGTATTTAATAATTCCAATTCTCAAAAGTCAGATATTGTAAGGAGAATAAAAAAATATGTTCCAGATTTTGAGCATATTGAAACTGGTAAACATTTAGATCAAAAAATGTAAATTATGTATAAATTTTTAAAACGCGTTCTAGATATTATAGTTAGCTTAATTTCATTAATTATTTTATTACCAATTTTTATTCCTATTATTATCATTCTTAGATTTTCAGCTGAAGGAGAAGTTTTTTATTTTCAAGAACGTTATGGTATTTTTAATTCAAGATTTCAAATATGGAAATTTGCAACCATGTTAAAAAATTCTATGAATATTGGTACAGGTAGTATTACGCTCCAAAATGACCCAAGGGTTACAAAAATCGGATCTTTTTTAAGAAAAACAAAGATTAATGAACTCCCACAAATCATCAATATCTTAAAAGGTGATATTAGTTTAGTAGGACCTAGACCATTAGTTACCAAAACATTCTCTGCATATACAGCAGAGGTACAATCTAAAATATATAATGTAAAACCAGGTCTTACAGGAATTGGATCTATTATTTTTAGAGATGAAGAGTCTATTATTTCAGCTGTTAAGGATGAAGATCCTCACGAATTTTATAAACGAGTAATTGCGCCATATAAAGGTGAATTAGAAATGTGGTACCAACAGCACAATTCTTTTTTTTTAGATTTGCAATTAATTTTTATGACAGCATGGGTAATTGTTTTTCCTACTTCTAAATTGTATGAGAAGTGGTTTAAAGATTTACCAAAAAGGAATTTTTAATGATGAACTAAAATAGAAATGAAAAAGACTACGGACTGTAGTCTTTTGTTATTTATAAGATATATTAACTTCATTTTTTAAAACTAGATGTTTTTAAAAAGAATGATTAACTTTGAATTATGAAAGGAATCATACTAGCAGGAGGTAGTGGCACACGTTTATACCCAATTACAAAAGGGGTGTCAAAGCAGTTATTACCAGTGTATGATAAGCCTATGATCTATTATCCCTTATCTGTATTAATGTTGGCAGGTATTCAAGAAATATTAATAATTTCAACACCTGAAGATCTTCCTAATTTTGAAAAGTTATTGGGTGATGGTTCTGA
>Ga0115564_10002482_pt1 | contig 16056 bp, 15 predicted proteins | sample COGITO_mtgs_1105_7_FD_88680 | JGI IMG/M metagenome (GOLD analysis project Ga0115564, IMG submission 88680) | Pelagic marine microbial communities from North Sea - COGITO_mtgs_110523 | ecosystem: Environmental > Aquatic > Marine > Epipelagic | place: Germany:Helgoland, sampling site Kabeltonne...
TATAGATTCTTTTTTAGAACTCAGAACTTCCATTTGATCATTTCCAACAATGTATTGTATCAAATCAATCACATGAGATCCCATTTCATTTAAAACACCTGAAAAGGACCCATTACGCCAACCTGTTGGTTTTTTCTCAATAGTGTTACTAAGGTATTGCCCATGAACAGATTTAATATCTTGGGGATTTATATTAGTTTTAACCCATTGAATACAAGGATTAAAACGAAGCACATACCCGATATGAATTGAATTTGATTCAGGGATATTATTTAGGTTAGTATTTGTATAACCTCCAAAAGGTTTCTCAACAAATATTTTTTTATCACCTCTTTTTATACTTTTTTCGAGGAGTTGAAGGTGTATTGACGGAGGTGTTGTAATTAAAGTAATATCAAAGGGCTGTTTTAAAGAAGAATCATCAGCATAAAACTTTGCATTAATATTTTTATTTATAATCTTCCTAAGCAGTTTATTTGGTTCAATCAATGAAAACTGAATTTCAGGATTTATTCCATTCAGAATGGAAAAATGAGTTAATCCCATTCTTCCAAAACCGTAAATTAAAATTTTCATTTTTTAATATTTATTTCGTTATATAAATTTGATTTTTTAAAATGATAGTCATCTATTTTCTTAAAGTACCTATATTTTATTCTTGTTTTTAGAGAATTAAATTCCAGAATAGTCTTTGTGAAAAATGGAAGATATTTTGAAGTTTTCTTTTTATTTTTTTCTTCCATTAGAATAACCATGACATCAGAAACAGGAAGAAAAAGTCCTGTTTCTTTTTTACCGATGTATGAAATCATTTCTTTGAAACCCTGATCTACTTTACCATTCTTATGGTAATATCCTAAATGTGTGTAAAGGATACAGATTCCTCCTTCTTTTTCAAGTTTATTAATTGATTCTTTAGTAACAATATGATTAAACATCCACTGGTTAGGAGCAAAAGTTGATGAAAACCAATAATTACAATGTTCATCATACTTTTTATCCTTGTAAGGCATATATGGGTTATGCTTTATTGTGTTTATATCATCTATTTCGTAATTTCTACTGTATTTAATAATTCGTTTATGAATATCACCCCAATAATTCTTTGAATTCTTTATCTCTCCAGAAAAATTAGAATAATTTGAATACAAATACTTAACAATAATATTGAATGGAAAACTAAATCTTTTGGGACCACAGTAAATATTATCAGGATTATAGGAGTGGTTTACATGAATATTTGGTTTCTCACCTAAAATTTCTTCATATTCTGTTAAACCCTTAATAATTTCCTCTCTTTTATAATCTCCGCTTCCAACATTATGAAGACCAAGTTCGAAACCTTTCTTTTTAAGATTGAGTACAAATTTCTTGTATCCCTCGTCTTGAAGACATTCTCCCTTAGACCTTTCTGGATCTCGAACAGGATAAACCCAAAGTGTTTTGGTGGTGCGTAACCCATTTTTGTAAAGAACATCATAGACCTCCTCTATCTGAGGACAAAAGGAATCATCCGTATCATCGATGATAGTGAAAATAAATTTCTTATTATTTGGCAGTTTAAGCATAGTAAGTATTAGTAAAATCGTTTGTTATTATTCTTAAATTCTTTAACATTTTCGTTTGTTGGAAATTTAAAATAACTCCCACCTATACATTCTTTATAATTTTCTTTATTTCTTACAAGTTCAATACTATCAATAACAAGATCATTTGCTAATATTTTTAACTTTTTTATAAGCTCAGACTGAGGCATATTTTTTGGTATAACGAAATCTTTGCTTGAAATAATGGGACCATTATCTATTCCCTCAGTTAACTGGTATAATGTAACACCAGTCTTTTGTTCATTATTTTTCAAAACCCAAAAAGTTGGCATTAGCCCTTTATAATTTGGTAATAATGATGAATGAATATTAAACACACCATATTTTGTTGAATCTAACACTTCTTGCTTTATGATTTGATTACCAGCAATAATAAGAATCAAATCAGCATTCAAACTTTTAATTAAATCAACGTTCTTTCTTGAATTGATTGAATCAGTTATTGTTTTAGTGGAAACATTATATTTCTTTAAAATCTTTTCAACACTTTTACCCATAATAATTTTTCTTAAAAAAAATCTATAAGAATAAAAAATAAAAAAACTCAAACCAAATATTTTATAGGTTTTCATTGCCTTTTGCTTAAATGTCTCTTTCCTTCCAAAGGGAGAAGGTGGAGTAATTATAGCCTGAATAATAGTATGCTTGCCATCTGTATTTATTTTTTTAATTAAATCCTGTGTACTTTCTACTAAATAAAAAGGATCTTCTTGGGTAAATAATATTATTCTCATTAAAAATTACTTTTTTTATTAAAAATGGTTTTAAACAAAAAATTAAAACCCCTTAATTGCCTAACATAAAGCCTTGACTCAAAAGCTGTTCTATACAACCATTCTAATCCTAATTTTCTATAAAACTTAGGTGCTCTTTTAATATTACCTGTATGAAAATCAAATGCTGCTCCAACACCTATGCAAAACTTTGCATTTAATTTATCTTTATATTTCATAATCCAATTTTCTTGTTTTGGTAAACCTAAACTAACCCATAAAAAATCTGGAGAACATGCATTTATTGATGTTATCATTTCTAACTCCTCTTTTTTTGTCAATTCTCTAAATGGGGGAGAATAAGTTTCAACAATTTTTGCTTCAGGACATTTTTTAGTGAAGATTAATTTTAGCTGTTCTCCAACACCCTCTTTTCCACCCAAAAAATAATGAGACCATCCATATTGTTGACCAGCATTTATAATATCTAACATCATATCGGGTCCGTGATATCTTTTTATTTGTATCCCATGAAACTTTGCTGCTATTTTAATCCCAATACCATCACATAAAGAAAACCTAGCATTATTAATATAATCGAAATGGGTTTTATTCATTGACCCAAAAGACATAGCTTCTGTATTTGTAATAGATATGTATTGTGATTTCTTATCGTTCGCTTTAATTAATATTTTTAATTCATTGATTAATGTTTCTCGTTCTATAGAATGTATAGGCATTCCAGCGATATAATCTAATTTATTCATTTTATTTTTGTGAAATTTTTGTTATCGATATAAAAATACTTTTGGTAGTGAATTTCTTCTTTATTTTAAACAGTTTAAGTTCTTTTAGCATATCTGTTATTAATTTAAAGACAACTTGTTATATACTTTATTCATATCAGACTCTATTTGCTTTAATGAAAATTGATTATTTGCAAAATGTAAAGCAGCTTTACTTAATTTAGTTTGCAAAACCTGATCCATTATTAGTTGTTTTAGTTTTTGAGCCAAATATTGAAACTCATTTGGATTAAACAATATTATATTCTCTCCATCAATCGCTACCTCTGGAATGCCTCCAACTGGTGTGGTTATCACAGGTAAACCATAGGCCCAGGCGTCTAGCACTGCCATAGGAAAGCCTTCCGCATAACTAGGTAAACAAAACACAGATGCTTTTGAAAATAATTGGTGTTTATCTTCACCAGCTATCCATCCCTTACAATCAACTTGGTTTTCTATCTCTAAAGTTCTTGCTAAAGCAATTGCTTGTTCAACTTCACCATTACCTGCTAATACCAATTTCCAAGTTGGAAATTCTTTTGCAATAATAGCAAAAGCTTTAATTAAAATTTTATAGTTTTTTCTTTCATTTAGTGTGCCAGCATACAAAATTAAATTTTCTTTTTGTACAGATTGATTTAATTCTATTGTTGGACACGGATTATATAAAACTTCTATTTTATTTGGTGAAATTCCCAGATCATCGATTAGTCCTTGTTTCCAACTGTTAGACAAAACAATAACGGTATCTGCTTCAGTAAATATTTTTAGATAACATTTTTTATACCTAATATCGATATTAGCATCTGCACTAAATGCATGGAAATGAATAATCAGTGGTTTTTTTAACCATTTGGTTAGTTTTATAAAAACCTGTTTACGTTTTGCAGAAACCGGACCGCTTAAATGAATATGAACAATATTTGCTGAAGGCAAATTATTTAAAAACTTAATTAAAGCAAAAATCGCATAACTTAATTTCACAATTTTAGAGCGATCAATGTGCGTTTCAATCCATTTACAATTCCATTCTTGCCATAAATGAGTATTTTGATGAGCTTTAATCACTGAAGTAATTCCACCACGTGTTTTTGATGAAGTTGCAACAATCAAAACTCGTTTTTTTCTTTTCATAAAAATATTTTTAAAACTTTTGTCGGATTACCTACTAATACTACTACTGAATTTGAAATAACACTTTTTACAACGACTGATCCTGTACCAATTGTAATGTTATTACCTATAATTAAATCTCCGGTTATGACCGTATTCGCACCTATATCTACATTATTCCCAATTATAGGAATTTACCTCTATCTTTAGCAATACCAATAGTTGTGTTGTGACGCACGGAAACATGTTTGCCAATTATAGTATTTGAATGTATAATTAAACCTTGCCCAAGAAGCACTTGGAAATTATTTCCAAACTTTAATGTGTCGGGGATATCTACCTTTAAAACACAATTTATCAATATACTCTATATAGCAGCCTTATTTGTGTGCCAATTATCTTCAGCAAAACATTTTTAGTGAAGAAATTTGAAATATAAAAACAAATTAAAATAATATTTATTTTGGTATTTTTCATCTATTAATTGTGCTCATTTAATTCTATTTAATAGTATAGAATTGTATAATTCGACAAAATTATTGGTCATTTTTGGTAGTGAAAATTTCTCAGAAACTGTTTTTATAGCATTTTTTGACATTTTCTTATATTGTTCTTTATCATCTAATAAATCAAGAATTTTAATTGCTAATATTTCACTATTCAATGCTTCGACTAAAAAACCATTATAATTTGATTCTATAATTTCGACGGTCCCTCCATCATTTGTAGCAATTACCGGAATTCCGAAAGCCAAGGACTCTAAAATTGAATTTGAAATTCCTTCCTTATGTTTATTTGGATTTGTACAAAGTATTGATAAATCCGAATTATCAATTATGTTTTCAACATCCCTACGAAATCCAAGAGCTCTAATTTGCTCTTTTCCTTCTTTGAATATTTTATTTCTAAAATATTCAAGGTTTGGACCATCACCTACACAAAGGAATGAAATATCATCTCTTTTTATCAGAATTATTTTAGCAGCCTCAATAAATGTTTCATAATCTTTATCATCATCAAACCGAGCAATCATCGAAACTACATATTTAGATTTTAACTTCAATTCGGATCTTAGACTCCCTTTCTCTTTATTATAATTTAATCGATCATTATTAAAACCATTATATATCACTTTCCTTTTGTTTAATGGTATCCCGTATGCTTTCAGCCCAGCCAAAGAATTTCCAACAATATAATCTGCTAAGATTGTATTAAAATATATTGTGAGCCCCCAAATAGAGAAGTTTTTTGATTTATTACAATCTGCAACATAAGCTCCAATGTATTTAAATGGTATAATACATCTAATAATATTTAAATATATTGAGCTAAAAACTCCCCAAACTTGAACGATATCTGGCTGAAAATTTTTAAGATGTTTAATAATTATTTTATTCGTTCTATAAAAACTAAGCTTTCGATTTTTTCGATCTATGATTTGTAAGTCAGCTTTGGTTTTATATAATTCAGGATAAGCTATGTCATTATTTATAATAATAACTTGAATATTCACATAACCAAGTTTATTTAATCCCTGGATAAGTTGGAGACATCTACGTTCCTTACCCCCTCCTCCGAATGAATCTAATACAAATGTAATCTTCATTGACGTATTTTTGAAGTATTATAAATTAGTGTTTTTTTTATACTTTGGCAGAAAAAAAGCCAGAATACAAAAACACATAAAAAGTGAGTGCTCTATTAATGAATAACTAAAAGAGATCATTAAAATAAAAAGGAAAGGAAAAATCCAGCCTGTAAATACAAATACTTTTCCGAAAACTTTTGACGATTTAAAAAGCATTACGAAAAAAAACAGTTTTCCAACCAATCCAAATTTTGCAAGCACTTTTCAAATATCTAAAATTGATCCTATTTGTGCACCTAATTTGTTAGTCCATCTTTCTTCTTAATGTCCTCCACGTCCCAATATTGGATTATTTTCAAAGTATTAGAATTCAATAATAGAAGAAGTAATTCTTTGAGGAATTTAGTAGAATAATAAAATCAAAATTCATCTTAATTATTATTTAACATAAGTTAAACAATAAAATTATTTTATTGAAGGACGTCCCTTAGGGCATCCAAATATCCTGCTCCAAATTTAATATCTGGTTCCATATAGTTGCCTTCTCCCCATTCATTCCACGATTTCAAGAAGATTATTTTTTTTTCAGGTGTTTTGTTTCTTATTAATTCAACGGCTTCAGCTGCATGTTTTTTAAATAATTTAGGAGTACTGCCCGTATATATAGCCGCTCGTCGGCCGGATCTGGGCGATCTATCCCATTGTGGGATTATAGTCGGATAAACATTGTCTAATTTATCGAATTCGGTAAACAAATTTTTAATAATTCTCTCATATTTATATTTATCCAGCATTACACCTCCCATTTTTTGACGGATTTTATGCTGTATCATTTTTCTTATCCTTCCAATGGATTTGGCTTCAGCATGCCATAAACCCCTTGAGTTTACAGCATCAAATCCCAAATCATAATAAAACGATAAATCATCCATCCATCCATCATGCATACCAATAAAATGAATACCTTCTAGGCCATTTTTTAATGCCAATTCCTGCCATAATTCGATAAATTCCTTCATGTCAGGACAATGCTTAGGAGCATAAACTAAAAAAATGACTTTACCCTCTATCGTAATATACCGGCTATCCCTAAATGCTGGTAAAACATAGTAAAAATGTTTTACATAATCTTCCTTGCCAGGGTATTTTTGTTCAACGATAGTTTGATCTTTCTTCCATTGACCGCTACTGTTCCATGAATGTGTAGTCCATGAATGATTAGCCCAACCTAGACAAAATGGGAAATCAGGTTTTTTTGTTTTAAGCACTTGCTGAAATGGCTCCTCTAAAAGCATTTTACCATTACCAAACCAATAATGCCAATACATAAATCCCTCAATACCGGCGCTACTTGCCATTTCTGCTTGCGCCTCTCTAACTTCAGGAAGACGTAAATCATAATAGCCAAGATCGGCTGGTATTCGTGGCTGATAATGCCCTTTAAACAAAGGTTTAGCCTTGCCTACATTTGTCCATTCAGTAAATCCTTTACCCCAATAGTCATCATTTTCCACTATTGGATGAAATTGAGGTAAATAAAATGCAATTACTCTTGCTTTCTTATCTTCTTCCATACTAATTAATTTTTCTTGATTCAAAATATTTGGGATTGCTGTTCCATATTATTACATAAAATATCATGAAATACTTTAAATAGCCATATTCTCCAGTAATCAAAGAAAACGTAAGGTAAAGTATCATTAAAGTTAACAGTAAGTGAAATTTAGTAGAGTCTAGTTTGTTTCTAATCAGCCGATAATAAATAAATAACATAATAATCCATACAATGAGACCTACAAAACCACTATTACTTAATACAACGATTAATAGACTTTCGAATGCTAACATTGTGGGATGTAACCCCACATTCTCACGATAATAATTTGTCCATGCATATCCATTTCCGAAGGCAGGGTTTGATTGAATTTCTTTCATGCAGCCGTCAAACTGCTGAACACGCATTTCTAATGAAGAACCTTTAACTTTTGAAGATTCAGAGTCAACAATTGAATTTGTATAATCAGATAATCCAGGAATGGATACAATTACAAGCACAAGGCACAAAAGACCTGCAAGTGTAGCAAAATTTAGTTTTGCTTTTTTTTCAATTAAAAAGAAAAAGGCAACACTTATTCCAAGAGCAGCAATTGCACTTCGAACACCAATCAGTAAAGTTGTAATCAAGACGGCAAACAATAGGAATAAAAGTAATTTCTGACTAGAAAGTTTTTTAAAGTTTAGTTTTGAAATAATAAAGATACTAGACAATGCTAAAAACAATCCATTATTCATGGGATGAGCAAAAACGCCACTAATACGCCCAAAAACTCGATCATTGTTTGCTAAGGCCAGTCCTTCTCTAAATTCTTGATCATTAAGCGGTAGAATAACAATCATATAGGGGTTAAAACCAACCGTTAAAGTTAAAAGTAATGAATATCCTGCAGCTACTATTATAATTGCAAAAAGCGTTGAAGAAAAACTATTCACACCACTCTTAACATTTTGCATAACGTTGTGTATTGCAAACGGTAAAAAAAGTGTACTCATAAAATCTGAGCGAAGCACATGCAGTTGGTATTCATGAGGTACTCTATCATGAAATGGTATCATAACCAGTTGAGCAATGTAAAGAAATATAAATGGTTTAAACGGGGTAACATCAATAGATTTAATTTTAAATCGAAAAAAAACAGCAGCAATAAGAAGCATATTTAACAAATTCGCACCAAAATTTAAAAAGTTTACGAATGGCACGATAATAATGTAAATTAGAAACAAGATTAAACCAACCCTTAATCGTAAAAAACAAAAAAGTATAGTAATAATTAAATATCCTGTTAATATATCGGAGAGCATTTTCTAATTATTAAAATTTATTGATTTAAAGTATAGTTTTCAGAATTTTCAACCAAAGTAAGAATTTTTGGAATATCGTTTTCTTTTAAGTCAATTACTGAATATTGGTTGTTGGGTAAATTGAATTTTTTAAAATTATGCTCATATTTGTAACTATAAGCTAAACCAAAAACAGGAACCTTTGTAAAAATAGCCGCAAAACATGAATGCAATCTAGAACCAATAAAAAAGTCCATTTTTGATATTAAATATTTTATTTCTGGTGATTTCAAATCGTCCTCGATTAAAACAACGTTGTCTTTGTTTTCTAAAGAATTGTAAAAATCTCGACTGGCTTCCAAATCATCTGCAAATTTCTCAGGTGCAGTGTGGTTGTATGAGTGAGGAATCAATATAATAGATACTCCTTTATTCTGCTGTGTTTTTACAATTTGAAGTAAGAGTTTCTTATAATTGTCAAATTTACCTGTAAGGTTATAAAATGAATTGTAATAACATAAACCGCTAATATTTAATCCGATTTTTTTGTTCTCTGGTAGTTTTATACTAACCTCCTGAGGCATCATAAAATATGAAAGATCATTTTCAATTTTAACTTCAATATTCATTTTGTTAAGTTCTTCATTAAAGGCGACATCTCTCACATAAACTTGATATGCATTTTGAAGTAAATGTTTAGCAAAACCGTAATTTTTTAGATCAAAAAAAGGACCTATTGTTTGGGGTAAAAATATGTATGGTATTTTGTAATTATATGCTTTTAATAACCAATATGAATGGTCTTTCATTGTATGTTCTGAATAAATATCAGAAAACCCATCACCTCCGCAGATTGCGGAAATATATTTTGTTTTTTTAATTGCACGTCCATAGGGTGTAAAAAAGGGGAAAAATTTAAATATCTTGAAACATAATTCTGAAAAAACGATATCGTAATACCAATATTTACGCTCAATTATTTTTACAGAATGATTTTCAACGTTTAAACGAAACTCTTCCTTTCTATTTTTCAGATGTTTTAATGGATTCTTAAAAACGGACGGAGATATAACAGTGTCATTTTTATTAAGAATGTTCTTTTTGAATAAAAATGGTAGTGCTCCATATCCTAGGGCCTGGGTACCTCTGTTATTTTTAGAAAATGAAAGTCCAGAAACGAAAATTATTGAGTTCATATAATTATTTTTTAATGCGTGAAAAGGTTCCGTAAAAATTACGTAATTGAGTAATAAAGCTTTTGGTGAACATAGCCTTAAAGTAAAATTCCTTATTAGTTTTTATGTAGGTATTAGTTTTTATTCTAGTTGCTAGATTTCTTACAAAAAAAAACTGCTTTTTCGCCATTTGCCCAGGTTGAATTTTATCTATTAATCTGAAATCTGTAATATCCTTAAATTTTATAAGATATTCATCTTTAAATGCTTGCCGCAATAGGTCTTCCCCATTTTTAGTTCGACTTATAATTATACTTTTCCCTGGAGCATTTTTAAAAGTTGGAAATCCTTTATTATCAAAATCTTCCCAGCCATCTGCACATACAATATCAGACAAATGTCCCACTCCATCTGGACAAATTTTACATCTAAACTGAACCTTTGGACCTAAAAGTTTCATCCATGTGAGAGAATAGGATAATCGGTATTTAATATAATCCTTAGAAATTACCCTAAAGTAGCCTGGCCAACCTTCTTTTCTGTAGTCAACTTTTATTACATCATCATTTTCAACGCCAAGCGCTTTCACTATATCTTTAGTAGCCGAAAGACTTGGAACACCCGCACAAAAGAAAGAAATCATGTATTTAACCTTGCTTTTAACAGTATTATTAATAAATGAATATTGCCTCAAGGCTGCTACATCACAAGGCTTTCCTACAAAGGCTATCTTTTCATAATTATTTATTATTTCAAGGATATTGTTCAGTGGTGCAGATGGTGAATACCGAGAATTTGCATTTTCTAAGATTTCTAGTTTTGTTTTGCTAACCTTCACTTCGTTCAAAAAAGGTAAGTTTTTAGATGCGCCCACATGCACTATCGCTTCCACTATATTTTTTTCCAACAAATAATTTAGTAATGAAGAAATGGCACCACCTGAAGACGCCTCGTTTCTAGTTTTTAGATCTGATGAAGCTCCTATTGAACAAGAATACATCTCGCCCCAAATTGGATCATAAAGTGGGGTGTCGTTTTGTTCTTTTTTAATTACAATCCCTGGACAAAAACGATTAAACTGCGAATTTTCATCATAAGTTAGGTTCTTAGAGACATGCGGTCTTAGGTAACCAGAAGAATCCATTTTAATTTCGACTTTCCTCTTAGTGAAAACACTTTCGCATAACCCACATCCAGAACAAGTATTATTTTTTATAACCTTATCTATAACCATCTTACTTTTTAAAATTAGAAATTATGTTTGGTAATCTATTTATTTGTAAAAACGCTTTATTTTGTAAAAGAAAAATAAATCTATATGGTTTTATTAATCCATGTGCTATATAACTTGAGAATACAATTGCAATAACAGTTGAAACAGCCGCGCCCATGATTCCAAAATATGGAATTAAAAGAAAATTTAACCCTAAACTCACTACCAACCCAAATAGATTTCTTAACACTGCATACTTCTGTAAGTTTTCTATAATTATTAATTGTGTACCGCAATTAAACAATCCAAGAAATGTGATTTTTATTGCTAACACCCTTAAAACATTAATAGCAGGTTCATACTCTTGTCCATAAAGCATGAGAACTAACATTTTAGAGAATAAAATCATTCCTACTGTTAGGAACAATGAAATCCAAAATAGTAAAGTCACAAAACTTTGTCTTTTCTTTAAATATTTCTGCGGATTCTCTTGCTTCAATTTAACAAGCACCGGACCAATTGTTTGTGAGATAATCATAGGAACAAATAAAGTAAATTCAGTTAACCTAACAGCAACGGAGAAATATCCTAAAGATACATTATCCATCATATTTCTGATTAATATCTGATCAACCTTTTGATACAAGATTATGGCAGATCCTGAAAACAATAATGGAAAGGAATACTTTAACAATTGTTTAGCTACCTTTATATCAAATCGCCACTGTTTTATACCTCCCACTAACTTACGATGCGAATAAGTATAACCAAAAGCTAACAAAGCAAAATCAAAAGTAAGCACTAAGATGAAATATAATAGATTAGCCTTTAGAAACAGTAAAGATAACTTTAAAAGAGCACTAAATAATGTGCGTACAATTTCTGTCTTCACTACATATTCATTCATAATAATAGAGGTAAAGTAATTCCTTACCACATTGAATGAATTGAAAATTAAAGTGCACGAATATATCAGAATCAATAATGTTGTTTGCTTATCAGATTCAAATATAACTAAGGTCACAAAGATAGTCCCAATTGTCAACAAAGATAAAATAAGCCTTACGGCTAAGGAACTCCCAATAATAACATTCTTTTTATCTTTATCTTTTGCTAATTCCCTTATTTCTATATTGTCCAACCCGAAATTCGAAAGGATGGCAAACAAAGAAACATAGGTTATTACATAATTCATCAAGCCATATTGCTCGGGTCCGAGAAATCTCGCAACTAATATTCCAACAAAAAGGCCACTTATTAAATTTATAGACTTTCCCAATACCGCCCAGTAAATGTTTTTTGCCACTTTTTCTTTGTAACCGTGTAATCCAAATTTTTTTATTAAAAATGAAATCATGCTCAAATTTATAGCTCTTATTTATATTTAATTTAGTGAGTTATGTCTAAAAGTGATATATGATTCGCCATCTAGATATAAGTTCTTTACAGCAATAAAAGTTTTTGTATTTTTTTCAATCATATTCTTCCCTCTATGATAATATTTAAACAAATATATAAAGATTCCCTCCAATAAGGAGTTTCGATTTGATAACCTGCTTTTATCTTTCTTTTATTCAAAACAGAATAAAAAGGTCTCTTGGCTGGTGTTGAGTATTGAGCACTTTCAATAGCATTTACTTTTACCTTTGTGTTTACTATTTCAAAAATAGCTTTCGCAAAATCATACCAACTGCAAACCCCTTCATTTGAGTAATGAAAAACTTCAACGGTTTCATTACTAACTTGTGGTAAGATATTTAAAATAGCCTCTGCTAAATCTGCAGCATTGGTGGGTGACCCTATTTGGTCTGCAACCACAGAAAGCTCGTCTCTAGTTTCGGCAAGTCTTAACATTGTTTTTACAAAATTATTCCCGAATTTTGAATACACCCAGGAGGTACGTATAATGATAGAATTTGCAGGGTTTATTTGCTGCATTACTAGCTCCCCGTCCAGTTTTGTTTTGCCATATACAGATTGTGGGTTTGGAATATCTGTCTCTATATATGGTTTATGGTTTGTACCATCAAACACATAATCTGTAGATATATGGATAAGCTTAATGTTTTTATCTTTTGCGATTTGAGCAAAATTAGCTACCGCTAGATGATTGATAGCATTGGCTACATCCTTTTGTTCCTCTGCTTTATCTACAGCGGTGTAGGCCGCACAGTTTATAATAACGATAATATCATTACTCTCAACAAACGCTGCAACAGCGGTATGATTTGTAATGTCTAGGTCTTTAACATCTGTAAATAAAAAATTGTAGTCTTGGTAATTAGGAGCTATTTTGCTGAGCTCAGATCCTAGCTGGCCATTGCTCCCAGTAACTAGTATGTTATTCATAAAGCTTTATTGAATGGGTAAAGTATGTCGTGTCTGTAAACAAAGGTTGTTGTAAATCTTTTGGAGATAATTGCAGATCACTTGTTTTTAATTGCCAATCTATGGCTAATGCTGCATCGTCAAAAGCGAACCCGCGATCACACTCTGGGCTATAATAGTTATCTACCTTGTATGCAAAAATGGCCTGTTTGCTGAGTACTACAAAACCATGTGCAAACCCTCTTGGCACTAAGAGTTGTTTTTTATTTTCGGCGGTGAGTTCTACCGCCACATGTTGTCTAAAGGTTGGTGAACCTTTGCGAATATCTACAGCAACATCTAAAACGCTTCCTTGTATTACCCGTACCAACTTGGTTTGAGCATGCGGCGCTAACTGGTAATGTAAACCTCTTAATACACCAAAGGATGATTTTGACTCATTGTCTTGGCAAAATTTGATGTTAAATCCTAAAAAAGCGTCCAACTTGTCTTGCCTAAAAGTTTCAGTAAAATATCCACGCTCATCTCCAAATACTTCTGGCTCACACAAAATAACATCTGGTATTTTTAATCTTGTAAAGTTCATTATAATTCTTTTGCGCGCTGTATTAAATATTGGCCATAACCATTCTTTTTTAAAGGTTCAGCAAGTTTTAAAAGTTGTTGTTTTGAGATGTAGCCCATCTTACAAGCAATCACTTCTAGACATGCTACTTTTAACCCTTGGCGGCTCTCTATCGTCCTTATATAATTTGAGGCTTCAATTAAAGAGTCATGGGTACCTGTGTCTAGCCATGCATATCCTCTACCCATTACTTCAACTTTTAAGTTATCTTGCTCCAAATATTCTTGGTTTATCGTTGTGATTTCTAGCTCTCCACGATTACTTGGTTCAATGTTCTTCGCAATCTCTACGACAGAATTGGGATAAAAATAAAGCCCAATAACGGCATAATTGCTTTTTGGATTTGTTGGTTTCTCTTCAATAGATAAGGCTTCTCCTTGCTTATTAAAATCTACCACTCCATAACGCTCAGGATCATTAACATAATACCCAAAAACAGTTGCTTTTTGTTCCTGTTTTACATTGGCAAGTGATTTTGCCAATAAATCGGTAAAGCCATGACCGTAAAAAATATTATCTCCAAGTACCAAACACACATCATCATTGCCAATAAAGTCTTCTCCAATAATAAAGGCTTGAGCCAGACCGTCTGGAGAGGGCTGCTCTTTGTAATGTAGCGCTATACCTAGCTCTTTACCATCACCCAAAAGACGCTCAAAATTTGGTAAATCTGTAGGGGTAGAAATAATAAGTATTTCTTTAATACCCGCTAACATAAGTACAGATAATGGATAGTAAATCATTGGCTTATCATAGATAGGCAATAGTTGCTTTGAGGTTCCTTTAGTGATAGGGTATAAGCGGGTTCCTGAACCTCCTGCTAATATGATTCCTTTCATGTGTCTTTATTATTTTTTAAAAAGGTCACATGCTGTTCGCTATTTATTATTTTACAAATCAACAAACTTTTTAGCATGCTCGTTTCATGTATTATTGGTATTGAGATTTATAATAATTTTGATAATTTCCTGAGGTTACACTATTGAGCCACTCTTCGTTAGATAAATACCAATCGATGGTCTCAGATAAACCTTCTTCAAAAGTAACTGTTGGACTCCATCCTAATTCTTTATTAATTTTTGAGGCGTCAATAGCATAGCGTAAATCATGACCAGGCCTATCTTTTACATAAGTAATGAGTTTTTCACTGGTGCCAGAAGCGTAACCTAGTTTTTGATCCATTTGTTGGCATAGTAATTTTACTAGATCAATATTTTTCCACTCATTAAAACCGCCAATATTATAGGTCTCATGATTTTTACCTTTATGGAATACCAAATCTATGGCAATGGCATGATCTATAACATATAACCAATCTCTGGTATAATTACCATCCCCGTAAACAGGTAGCGCCTTGTTATTTAAAATGTTATTTATAAATAAAGGGATTAGCTTTTCTGGAAACTGCTGTTGCCCGTAATTGTTAGAGCAATTGGTAATCACGTATGGCATGCCGTACGTTTCTCCATAGGCACGTACAAAATGGTCTGAGCTAGCTTTTGAGGCAGAATAGGGTGAGTTTGGGTCATAAGAGGTGGTTTCTTCAAATAGGCCAGTTTCACCTAATGATCCATACACCTCATCTGTACTTACATGATAAAAACGTTTATTTTCCCAATTACTTTTATGCAATTCTTTAAACCCATTGAGTAAAATCATGGTACCCAGTATATTTGTTTTAGCAAACCCTAAAGGATCTGTGATAGATCTATCTACGTGAGATTCTGCGGCTAGATGTACTACATCATCAAAATGGTGTTTTTCAAAAATGGAGTTGATATACGCCTCATCGGTAATATCTCCGTGTAAAAAGGTGTAGTTTTCTTTAGACTCAACGTCTTTTAGATTTTCTAGATTACCAGCATAGGTTAGCGCATCTAAGTTATAGATGTGATAGGCTGGATATTTATTTACAAATAGTCTAACTACGTGAGAGCCTATAAACCCTGCACCACCTGTGATTAAAATTTTCTTTATTTTTTCTTTTTTCACCCTTGTTTAAAATAAGTAATTTAGTAAAACAACACTTTATTTAATACTACTTTTATTAATTAACTAAGACACTGCA
>Ga0115564_10002496_pt1 | contig 16031 bp, 17 predicted proteins | sample COGITO_mtgs_1105_7_FD_88680 | JGI IMG/M metagenome (GOLD analysis project Ga0115564, IMG submission 88680) | Pelagic marine microbial communities from North Sea - COGITO_mtgs_110523 | ecosystem: Environmental > Aquatic > Marine > Epipelagic | place: Germany:Helgoland, sampling site Kabeltonne...
CGTTGCAAGCTATGGCATACTGAATACCCATGCGACTGTTGTGTCGTTGTTGCGCCTGCTTGCGATAGCATATGTTGGAAAGAATGCCGTCGCCGTTAAACAGCGGGCCGAGACGCTAGATGCCATCGTTGAGGAACTTGATCTGCTGGAATGAACTGGCCGCTTTGTCCTGAAGGCAAATAGAACCACAATCGAAGATTTGATGTTGCTGAGACCGGGCCTTCGCTGCGCACGGGTCCAACAATCAGGTAGCGGGACTAAGCGGCTTTATGCACTTGCGGCTACTGCTGACGCAGCATTTCCTCGCAGTTGCAGCAGATTTCTTACTGCGTTGCGGCCTGCGCCGTGGAATCGGCTATTCAAAGCGACCCATCTCGGTGGATTTCAAAGCGACCCCACATTGCAGCTTTCGCTTTCGAACGTTTGTCGGCTTTGGCGCAATTTCGATTCAGACACGGATCAATCGAGTATTTCGATCGGTTTTTCCCATTGGATCAAGACGACGCAGCCATGCTTGGACCAGACTGAATGTGTCGAACCCTTAGGGTTCAGAATTAATGTTCCTTGGCCATAGTTTCCGCGTTCGTCGGACTGCACCCCTTCAAGAACGAGGATCGTTTCCAATCCAGTATGCAAGTGATGTGGCACCTTTGCACCCGGTGCATAACGTAGGATCGCAATTGCAGGAGACCCTGTCTTAATATGGTGCACCTCGATGCCTTCGCGAAAATATTCGAACGGAAGGTCACTCCAAATGTTCAGAAGGTTATCAACCAAAAGTGGCTCAGTCATTTAAGGCGGCTCCAAATTCGGTACAGGAGGCAGTCCACCCCAAAAGGGCACCTTGGGCGCGGACGAAGTTCAGCGTGGCGGCCTTAAAGGCAGGGAAGTAACTTTCTGTGGCGTCTTCAATGAGCAGGCAGTCGTAGCCGCGATCATTGGCTTCTCTCATTGTTGTCTGCACGCAGACCTCAGTTGTGACACCTGCAAAGATAAGCGTTCTCGTGCCAAGGCTTTCCAAATGCCCGGATAGGTCCGTGGCGTAAAACGCGCCCTTTCCGGGTTTGTCGATGACCAGTTCCCCATCTGCGGGGTAAAGCTCGGGGACAATGTCGGCGCCAGGTTCACCCGCAACGAGGATGCGGCCCATTGGACCTATGTCACCAATTCGCAAACTGGGATTGCCACGGTTGCGTTTTGAAGGGGGCAAGTCAGAGAGGTCTGGCCTATGACACTCGCGCGTGTGGACGACCGGCACGCCATAGGTCCGGCAGATCTGTATAAGATTTGCGACAGTTGGGATGATGGCCTGCAACAATGATACATCGTTGCCCAAGCTTGCACCAAAACCATCCGGTTCGATAAAATCGCGTTGCATGTCGATCACGATCAACACCGTGGTGGTCGGATCAAAAATGAATGGGAACGGTTGGGCCGTTGAAATCGTTGCCATTAAACTAACGCGTGTTTGAGGATAAGCACGGCAAGTGTCTCAGAAGGGTTTCGCTGTCGCTGACCGCGCCAAAGACGCCACCTTGCATTATCACCATCTTCAGCGCTGCGTTGTGATTGCCCCTGTCAGTCGCACCACAGCAATCAGACAAGATCAAACATTCAAAGCCACGGTCGTTTGCTTCGCGCATGGTGGTGGACACGCAAACATCCGTGGTAATCCCTGTTAGGATGATGTTATCGATCCCCCGCGTGCGCAGGATCATTTCCAGATCAGTGGCGTAAAAGCTGCCCTTTCCCGGCTTGTCGATTATGGGCTCACCGTCCATTGGGGCGAGTTCGGGAATGATATTCCAGCCCTTTTCGCCACGAACAAGAATTTTTCCACATGGGCCTTGGTCACCAATTCCCGCGCCAATCTGCCGGCTGCGCCAACGCTTATTCGCTGGTAAATCAGATAGATCAGAGCGGTGCCCTTCGCGGGTATGAATAATGTGGTAGCCTTTGTCGCGCATCGTGGCCAATAGGCGTTTGATTGGTGCAATGGGCGCTTGGGTCATCGACAAGTCGTAGCCCATTTTGTCGACGTACCCGCCAACCCCGCAAAAGTCGGTTTGCATGTCGATGATCATTAGGGCCGTGTTGTCAGGGCGTAAAACGCCGTTATAGGGCCATGCATAAGGGTCAGCCTTGATTGTGCTTTTGGCGGTCATATGCTGTCCTGATCTTGGGCGCACCAAAGCACGGCCTGATTTTCCGCCTCAGGATTGCGCAACATTATGCTGCTGTCGTCTGCTAAAATCACACCGTTCTGATGCAAAAAACGCACCGGTTCCGGACTGCCTGCTAGGTCAGCGTGTATCGCGATAGAGCGGCCACAAGCTGCTGACCGAATTTTGAAGACGCGACAGGCAATGTGCGGCCTTTCATTTGTCCCAGCAAGAGGCGTCCAAACGGTATGTCTTTTTCGGACAGGGGCCGATGCGCGATGGTGTCTTGTTTTGCCGTGCTAAGCCCAATGGGGATCTGGAACCCGATCGCGTCTTCTTGCGTGACGTAATGACGGATCAAATCAAACGATTCAGTTTCGATTGCGGGTGTCAAAGCGCGCCCGCTCCGCGTCGCGCCAAGCTCTAACAGATGGCGGACACCATAGGGTGCAGTCGGAACGACGAGTTTGTGATTAAGGCAGTCGCGCAGTCGCAGGGTGGATTTCGACGCCAATGCATTGTCGCAGCGAAAGACCGCGTGAACAGCTTGTGGCAAAGCGCTAAGCACTTCGAATTCAACAAGATGGACGGGCTCAAACACAAGTGCCAAGTCACTGCGATAGGATGCAAGGTCTTGCTCTGCTTGCGCGCGATCCCGGACGTTCACTGTGAACGTAACCCCGGGATGAGCCCTGCGGTAGATAGCGATCTGTTCGGGCAGAAAGTACGGCAGTAGGGCCTGAGAGCAGGCGATAGAGACATGGCCGCGTCGCACACCGGACAGATCGGCGACTTGTGACTGCACGCGTGCCAAATCTGTGCGCTGCAATCTGATGTGCTGCATCAGCAGCTCTCCGGCGGGATTAAGACGCATGCCGCGTGGAAGGCGTTCAAATATCGGCCAGCCGAATTCTTGCTCAAAATTCTGGATCCGCCTGTTCAGCGCCGAGGCGGTCAAGTTGGTATCTTCGGCGGCTTTGCGAATTGATCCAGCCCGCACGACAGCTTCAATCAATTCGAATGTCTTTAAGTACTTCATATTACTTCACTTTTATTAAAGTGTTGCGAAAAACGCATCGGTAAGACGCCTTTATAGCATTAGAATTGTGCGATCATCCATCGCAATCTCTTTCCAAGGCCGAATCCAACTGGCAATTTCTAACAGCGAGAGAGATAAATATGACCAACACGACGAACAGACGTAATTTCCTGAAGATGGGTGCCGCTAGCGCATCGGTTTTGCCATTTCTGCGGGCAATGCCTGCCACCGCCCAAGGATCAGACACCTTGGTTGTTGTCACAGGCGCAACGATCAACAGCCTGGATTTGCACCGGACCGGCACAAGCCGCGCGTCCTATCAAGTCGGCATCAACTGCTATGACCGTCTGGTATCCTTTGGCACCAAAGAAGCAACTGGTGGCGGTCTGTCGTATGATTATGAGGTCATCGAGCCTGAACTCGCTGAAAGCTGGACAGAATCTGACGACGGCCTCACGCTGACATTCAAGCTGAAGTCGAATGCAACATTCTGGGATGGCCGCAAGGTAACGGCAGCCGACGTGAAATGGTCTTTTGATCGTGCGGTCTCTGTCGGTGGTTTCCCGACTGTGCAGATGAAGGCTGGCGGGTTGGAGCGTCCAGACCAGTTCATCGCCGTCGACGACGAAACATTTGTGATCAAGCTCGACCGCGCGTCCAAACTTACGATCCCAGATCTGGCTGTGCCTGTGCCCTACGTCATGAACTCTGTCGAGGCATTGGCCAATGCAACCGAGGACGATCCTTGGGCGATGGAGTACTTGCACACAACTCCGGCAGGATCTGGTGCCTATAAAGTTGCACGTTGGACACCGGGCGAGCAGCTTGTCTATGAACGCAACGATGATTGGGTCGGTGGCGATCTGCCCGCAATTCAGCGCATCGTTATCCGCGAAGTTCCTAGCCCCGCGACACGCCGTGCCTTGGTCGAACGTGGCGACGTACAGATCGCATTTGACATTCCAGACAAAGATGCGGCCGAACTGGCGGACGTCATCGATGTCTTTTCAACGCCTGTTGAAAACTGCATTCATTGTCTCTGCCCGAATTTCGCGTTCGAGCCGTTCCAGGATTCTAACGTGCGCAAAGCCATCGCTTATGCGGTGCCTTACGAAGACATCTTCCAAGCAGCCGCATACGGTCGTGGTTTGCCCATGTGGGGTGGCGAGGAAGAGATCAACGACATCGCTTGGCCGCGCAAAACGCAGTATTATACTGATATTGAAAAGGCCAAAGAACTGATGGCCGCATCGGCCTACCCTGATGGGTTCGAAGTTCCCCTGTCTATCAGCCTCGACCTCGCGTCGTGGATGGAGCCAACGGCGCTGCTTGTTCAGGAGGCATTGGGCGAGATCGGCATCACTGTCGAGATTGAAAAGATCCCCGGCGCAAACTGGCGTACAGCTGTGTTGGTTGAAAAGCGCCTGCCGTTGCATCTTGAGAACTTCGGCGGCTGGCTGAACACACCAGATTACTATTTCTTCTGGGCTTACCAAGACGGTCACCTGTTCAACTCTTCCAACTACCGCAACGAGGAAGTCGAAGAGCTGACGAATGCAACTTTGCATATGCCGATGGACGATCCTGAATACGCGCCCAAGATCATGCGTATGTTCGAAATCGTTCTGGATGAACTGCCCCGTATCCCACTGTACCAGCCTGCGCTGAACGTTGCGGCCAACGGAGCGGAAGGTTACGAGTTCTGGTTCCACCGTCAGTTGGATTCCCGTCCATTGAAGTTGACCTAAGAATGTTGGCTGCGTCCCCACGGCTACGCGCGACGATGTTGCGCGTAGCCCAATCCATTCCGGTCGTTATTGGCGTTGTGATTATCAGTTTTTTACTGACACGCGCATTGCCCGGCGATCCAGCGGTTTATTTTGCGGGTGTGGCAGCAGATACTGAATCTATTGAACAAACCCGTGTAGCGATGGGTTTGGACAAACCTCTTGTGCAGCAATTCTTCATTTATGTTGGCAATCTAGCGCAAGGCGATCTTGGTCAATCATTGACAAGCGGGCGATCTGTTGCGGCTGATTTGGCCAAACGCTTGCCGGCGTCCCTTGAATTAACTCTCTCGGCGCTGATCCTTGCCATCGTCATTGCTGTGCCTTTGGGCGTTCTTGCGGCCACAAGACCAGGGACATGGGTCGATCACCTGTGCCGTGTTATCGTCACCGCTGGCGTGTCATTGCCCACGTTCTTCACCGGTATTCTTCTGATTTATATCTTTTACTACCTGCTCGGAATTGCGCCATCCCCCTTGGGGCGCTTGGATTTCATCTATCTCGATCCTGATCATGTTACGGGATTTTATCTCATTGATGCGGCTTTGATGGGTGATTGGGAAACATGGGTCGGGGCCGCGAAACAGTTAATTCTGCCTGCGACGACATTGGCCCTTTTTACTTTGGCGCCGATCGCACGGATGACACGTGCCGCCATGCTCACAGCGCTGTCGTCGGATTTTATTCGCACGGCGCGTGCCGCTGGACTATCCAGCCGAACGGTTTTGTACCGTTATGCATTTCGCAACGCCTTGCTGCCCGTCGTGACGACGCTTGGCATGGTGTTTTCCTTTGCCCTAGGTGCGAATGTACTGGTTGAAAAAGTCTTTGCGTGGCCGGGCATCGGGTCTTACGCGGTCGAGGCGCTTGTGGTGTCCGATTACGCTGCCGTGCAGGGGTTTGTCCTCGCCATGGCTCTACTTTTTGTGGCGCTCAATCTGATGATTGATCTGCTTTACACGGCCATTGACCCACGGATCGGATTTTCCTCCAAATGACTGAAGTATCCGAACGCCCTGTCGCCAAGACGCAGGGTAATTTTGACCATATCGTCTATGTGCTGCGGGCAAACCCGGTGACCTTGATCGCCTTTACAATGTTCGCATTGCTGATCTTCTCGGCCATCTTTGGCCCGGCATTGGTGCCCTACGATCCGTTGGCAACTAATGCGCAAATCGCATTGCAGGCCCCGTCCTGGGACCATTGGTTTGGGACGGATAACGTCGGCCGCGACGTGTTCAGCCGCGTGATCGTGGCCACACGGCTGGATCTTTCCATCTCGGTCGCGGCGGTTGCCTTGTCATTTGTCGTGGGTTCGATCTTGGGTTGCATCGCGGGCTATTGGGGCGGCTGGCTTGATATCATTCTGAATCGTTTCCTTGACACAATCATGGCTTTTCCCCTGTTTGTGCTTGCGATGGGGATCGTCGCAGCACTTGGCAATACGATCGAGAATATCATCTACGCCACCGCCATCATCAACATGCCGTTTTATGCACGGCTGGTGCGTGCTGAAGTGAACATCCGCCGTGACGCAGGCTTTGCGCGCGCCGCCAAACTGGCCGGCAATTCAGATGTGCGGGTGTTGGCGATGCATATTTTTCCCAACGCACTGCCGCCGATGATGGTGCAAGTGTCGCTGAACCTTGGGTGGGCAATCCTGAACGCAGCAGGCCTGTCGTTCATCGGGCTCGGCGTTAGCCCTCCCACCGCTGAGTGGGGCATTATGGTTGCCGAGGGCGCGAATTTCATCGTGTCTGGCGAATGGTGGCTGGCCGTCTTCCCCGGCCTTTGGCTGATGATTGCCGTCTTTACCTTCAACCTGTTGGGCGACGGCCTGCGTGACATCGTCGATCCAAGGAAACGCACATGAGCGCGATGTTGACTGTCAAAGACCTCGCCGTCGCGTTTCAAACCCGTCGGGGTCAGGTCGATGCCGTGCGCGGCATCACCTTTGAGGTGGCCAAAGGCGAAATCTTGGGGATCGTTGGCGAAAGTGGGTCTGGCAAATCGGTGACATCTTACGCGTTGATGCGTATCCTCGATGCGGGTGGGACGATCAAAGCAGGCGAAGCGATATATTCGGGGATTGACCTGCGCCGTTCAGCGGAACGCGACATGCGTGATATCCGGGGGCGCGAAATCTCGATGATTTTCCAGAACCCGCGTGCGGCCCTGAACCCGATCCGCAAGGTTGGCCACCAGATTGAGGATGTGCTGCGCCACCACGCCCGCGCAACCCGTTATGATGCAAAGGCCAAGGCAATCGCCGCGCTTGAAGCTGTCAAAATCAAGGATGCTGAGGCGCGTTACAACGCCTATCCTTTCGAGCTTTCGGGTGGCATGTGCCAGCGCATCGTATGTGCGATTGCGCTTGCTTGTGACCCACGTTTGTTGATCGCGGATGAACCAACGACGGGGCTTGATATCACCACGCAAAAGGCGGTGATGGACCTCGTACGCGACTTGATCCGAGAACGCGAGATGAGCAGCATCCTTATCACCCATGATCTTGGGCTTGCCGCGCAATATTGTGACCGGATTTTGGTGATGAAAGACGGGGTGATCGTAGAACAGGGTGATCCCGTACAGATTTTCAGCGACCCGCAACACGCCTATAGTCGCAAGCTTGTCGATGCGACCCCACGCGAAGGCGAAAGTGTGCGCAGTTTGTTGCCGCCCGAAGAGCGCGGCGATGAACCTACCCCAACTGTCAGCGATCAACCCTTGCTTGAGGTTCGAAACCTGACAAAAACCTACGCCGGAAAATCCGGCCCCGTGCACGCGGTAAAGGGTATCTCTTTCACTATCAATCAAGGCCAATGTGTCGGGCTTGTCGGCGAAAGTGGTTGTGGCAAATCCACGACCTCGGAAATTCTTGTGCGCCTGATGGACGCCACAAGCGGCGAGATCATTTTTAATGGTGACGATATCGCACATGTGGCAGCGAGTGGCTTTGCCAAGGACACACGGCGGGCTGATATTCAGATGGTGTTTCAAGACGCGACCGACAGCCTGAACCCCCGCCACACGTCGCGCCAGACCATCGCAGAGCCGTTGAAGCGTTTGGGCAAAATGCGCGGTGCAAAGCTCACTGCGCGGATCGAAGAACTTGCGACGCTTGTGGGTCTGCCACTGTCCTTGCTTGACCGCTTTCCGCACCAGTTATCAGGTGGACAAAAGGCGCGCGTCGGCATTGCCCGCGCCGTTGCCTTAGAGCCGAAATTTCTGATCCTTGATGAACCAACGGCCGCTTTGGACGTTTCAATTCAGGCCGTCGTTCTGAACCTGCTTGTGGATTTGCGCGCGAAACTGGGGCTAAGCTATCTGTTCGTCAGCCACGACCTGCATGTCGTTCGTTTGCTGTGTGACCACGTGATCGTCATGAAAGATGGCGAAATCGTCGAGCAAGGCGCGGCAAAAGACGTTATGGCAAACCCCCAAAGCGATTACACGAAGACGCTTCTGGCCGCGGCCCCCAAACCACCACAAAGACGACAAACGACCTAATTCCAAAGTACCGGAGAAGACCCCATGCTGACTAACCTGCCATTCACGCTGAGCGCCCTTCGTTCTGCCTACGCAGCAGGCGCAAGCCCATCCGACGTAATTGATGAGATTTTTTTGCGTTTGGATAAGGTGAATGATCCGGGGATATTCATTCATTTGCGTGATCGGGAAAGTTTGAAAGCAGAGGCCGCAGCGCTTGGTGCCTATGATCCCGCAATGCCGCTGTGGGGCATCCCCTATGCGGCAAAGGATAATATCGATGTCAGCGGGATCGAAACCACCGCGGGTTGCCCAGCGTATGCCTATTTGCCGCAGAATGATGCCTTTGTGATCGCTCATTTGCGCGCGGCGGGTGCCATGATGATCGGCAAAACGAACCTTGACCAATTTGCGACAGGTCTTGTGGGGATCCGGACCCCTTACGGTGCCCCGCTGAATTCGGTGGACCCTGAAATCGTGCCAGGTGGGTCATCGGGCGGGTCCGGTGTGATCGTAGGTCATGGCATCGTGACGTTCTCGCTTGGAACCGATACTGCGGGATCAGGGCGTGTGCCCGCAGCGCTGAATAATATCGTTGGGCTGAAGCCGACGTTGGGCGCAGTGTCCGCATCAGGCGTTGTGCCCGCCTGTCGAACACTCGACACCGTGTCGATCTTTGCGTTGACGGTTGATGACGCCTACGAAGCGTTTGCCGTTGCACGCGGGTTTGACCCATCAGACGCCTATTCAAAACAACTTGAACACCAAGACCTGACGGCGATGTCGATGCCGCTTTGTATAGGTGTACCAGATGCTGCTTCGATTAAGTTTTTTGGCGATGATGTACAGCAAGCCGCCTTTGATCGCGACATCGCCCTTTTAAAGACCAAAGGGGCGCTGATTGAATACGTCGATTTTGCGCCGCTTTATGCGATTGCCAACATGCTCTACGAGGGCGCTTGGGTTGCAGAGCGCTACACAGTTATTGACGATTTGTTGGCGATGAACCCTGATGCAATTCATCCAGTCACGCGCAAGATTATCACCCACGCAGAAAGCATGTCTGCAGCTGATGCGTTTAAGGGAATGTACCGATTGGCAGACCTGAAACGCGAGGCCGAGCCAATGTTGGCTGGTTTGGATATGATCTGCGTGCCGACAATCCCCACGTTCTACTCGGTTGCAGACCTAGAGGCTGATCCAGTCACACCAAATTCAAATAACGGGACCTATACAAACTTCGTCAACTTATTGGATATGTGCGCAATAGCTGTGCCAACCGCGCCGCGTAGCGATGGCAGGCCGGGCAGTGTCACTTTGATCGCAGAGGCAGGCAAAGATGCATGCATCGCTGCGATTGCACGAGGATTTGAGGCCGATTGCAGTCGTGCGATGGGCGCGACGGCCCATCCTGTACCGACCCCAACGGCCCTGCCGGAAGGATTATCAGATCAGATTAAGCTGGCCGTCTGCGGGGCGCATATGACAGACCTACCATTGAACTGGCAGCTTACGGATTTGGGCGCAACGTTTGTGCGCAGGGCGGAAACGTCTGCCACTTACAAGTTCTACGCCCTCGCGGGCGGACCGCCTGCGCGTCCCGGTCTTATACGCGATGAATCGGCGGGCTGCGGCGCTATAGCGCTCGAGGTATGGTCGCTTCCAAAGGCGGCCTTTGGCGCGTTTATGGTTGGCATCCCCGCACCTTTGGGGATCGGGACGATCGAATTGTCTGATGGGACCGTCGTCAAAGGGTTCCTCTGCGAGGCCAGTGGCGTCAAAGGCGCAACCGACATCACGCGCCTTGGCAATTGGCGCAGTTTCCTGGCACAGCAAGAGTTGACAGCATGACATCGCAAGTTGAACAGCGCATGGCGGATTTGGGTCTTGAACTGCCACCTGATTGGACGCCACGCGGGCAGTTTCTTGCGTTTCGCAAGGATGGCTCTCTTGTCTATCTGTCAGGGCAAATTTGCGAGTGGGCGGGCGACGTCACCCATGTTGGGCCGGTCCTGGATACCCCCGAAGCGATCGAAAATGCGCAAGCTGCCGCGCGCATCTGCGCATTGAATTTGATCTTTCGCTTACGTCAAGCGTGTGATGGAAATTTGGATCGTGTTGACGTGATCTTGCGGCTGGGCGGCTTCGTAAATTGCCTGTCAGGTTTCGCGCAAAGCCCTGCTGTGATCAACGGGGCGACCGAACTGTTCATCACTTTGTTCGGCGATCAAGGATGGCATGCACGTACCGCTGTTGGCGTGTCAGGCTTGCCTGGGAATGCATCAGTGGAAGTAGACGCGATTGTGCGTCTCAAAAACTAGGCGTTTGGGGCCGAACAAGCGGCGGGCTGCGACCTTCTATCTGCGCCGCCACCGCCAATAGTTGCGCATCCATCCCGGGATGCGCGGCCAGCATTACAGAACGTGGCCGTCCCAAAGTGTCCAATCCCCACGGCAGGCAGACCAGCGGCCCCCCGAAAACGGTCCACGGCGTTAACCAATCTTGATAGCCCGTGGTGCCGCCAATCAGCGGCGCCCCTTCAGGGACGGGTAAGGTCAGGATAATGTCGACACCCTGTAAGCCCCGCCAGAATGCCTGCTTTGCGGCGGTCAAAAACGCCGCCGTATCCTCTGCCTGATCGGGCGAAATTTGTGCCCCGGCACGCAGTCCGGCCAGAAAATTTGGCTTAAGCAGATCAACACGTTCGTCTTCCAACATGGCACCATGTGCTGCGGCAGCCTCGAAATTCATCACGGTCCTGTGTGCGGTAACGATCCTGTCAACATCAGCAATCAATTCGCCAGAAGTGGATGATAGACCAATATCCAAAATCGCGTTGGACGCATCGCGCATTGCTTCCAGCGTATCTGAAGTTGCGACGATATTAGACGTCCAACAGCCGATGTGCGCGGTTTTCGCGCTGTCATGCAACAAGGCATCCGCCACAGGCGCCATCGCCAGAAAAGCGGCGCGCGCCAGCGCCACGGACCCCGCAATTATCCCGACGGTGTCAAAGCTGGGGGCCAATGGCGTTACGCCAACTGTCGACAAAACCCCAGGCGACGGCTTGAACCCAACCACACCACAATAGGCCGCTGGCCGACACAATGATCCCGCTGTTTGCGTGCCGAGGGCAATATCAACGACACCAGCGGCAACAGCCGCACCCGATCCGCTGCTCGATCCACCAGGACTGCGGTTCAGATCGTGCGGGTTGCGGCAGGCCGTGGGGTCGGTGAATGCAAATTCGGTTGTTGTTGTCTTGCCAATGATTTGCGCGCCGGCGTTTCTCAAAGCGGCTACGACAGGGGCATCTTTTGCAGCAGGCACGGCACCGCGGCACGCGTCGCTGCCATTGCGTGTTGGCAGCCCTGCAACATCAATGATGTCTTTGATCCCAACACTTAGTCCCGAAAGCGCGCCACTGTGCGGCTGATCTAGCGGTGTCCACCCAAGCGCCACAAAGGCGTTTATGTGCGGCTCCCATAGGCGCGCAGCCTCAATCACTTCGGCCAGAGGGCGTGCTGTTTTCATGCGACGTCTCGCGCCACGCCAATCAAGTGATCGCGCGAAATCATTGCCTCTAGATCAGGTGTCGAAAGGGTCTGAAAATCTAGCGGTGGTTCGGGGAGAACCAAATATCGCATGTCGGCATTGCTATCATGGACGACCAGCTTCATGTCGTCCGGCAGGTCCAGCCCAAACTCTTTCAACACCCGACGTGGTTCACGCACCGAACGCGCGCGATAGGCCTTGGAAATGTACCACGACGGCGGCTGCCCCAGAATAGAGCGCGGGTAACATGAACACAGGGTACAGGTGATCAGATTGTGAACTTGCGCCGTGTTCTCGACCACAATAATCCGTGCCTCGGTCACGGGGATGTCGAGTTCTTGAACAGCAGCGCGACCATCTGCCAAAAGACGCTTTTTATACTCTGGATCACTCCAGGCCTTAGCAATGATCTTCGCGCCCAAATGCAAACCAGGACTTTCCAGCTTGGCAATGGCCGCAGTTACCTCGCGGGCCGTAAGTAAGCCTTTGGCGATGAGAACCTGTTGCAGCGCATCAACAACGATCTGGGCATCGATGTTGCCAGCCTCATCTTCGATGATAAGCGCTTCGTGTTCGCCGTGTGCGTGATCATGGGGCATGGTCGGTCTCCTGTGCGGGGGTCAGCCAATGATCATAGATTTCGATAACGAGGGTGTCTTGGGGGGGGATCAGATCATCTGGCCAAAGTTGCCTTTGCGCAAAGGCTACTCTGTAAAGATCAACGGCAGGGCCCGATGTCTTGCCAACCGCCAAATCCTCGGGGTTTAGATAGGTACCGCAGTATTCGGTGACACACCCAGTCTGGTGGCGAATATAATGGGGTATGCGCACATGACCTTCCTTTCGCAAGGCAAGGACTTGAACTCGATCGCCAACTGCAAACCGCGTCATGGCGTCCTATCTGGGTCGGACCAACGCGTCGTCCCAGTCTTGATAGCGCTATCCAGTTCTGCTCGCGTGACAATGCCTTTCTCGACGAGGATATCTGTCATGGCTTCAAGACGGCGTCGGTAAAATGAAAGACTGTTGTATTTATCGATGCCAAAGCTTTCAAACCCACGGCGCACTTCATCAAGCGATACAATCCTGCGGGTGCCATCGCCAAGAAGCCCGCGAATTGCTTCGACCTGCTTTTCCCAATGAAGCCAAGGCAGGTCAACCTTCGGGATTTCACCCGCCGGGTCTCCGCCAACGTCATGATAGCCTTTTGAGCCTTTATCGTCTTGCATTTACGCGCTCCTATTGTCCCCAATATCGCGAGTGAAAGCGACACTGGCCAATGCTATTTTTGCATCAAAGCGATGCGAAAACGGGTGCGGTAATCAGGTTGACTTGTGAGCGGTCAAATGCGTCCTTCGATATGATTTAACTTCGGACCATTATTCATGACAGGCACAGTTCTTTCGATGCTAGCGACGGTGTCGCGACATGGGCGTGCGGCCTTGATCGTGGGGCTTTTGGCAGGAATTATGTTGCCCAGCCTTGCGCATGCGATGAAGCCCTGGTTGTCGCTGTTTGTGATGATTTTGTTGTTTCTTGTGGCATTGCGGATTGGCCCTCGCAAAGCGCGCGACGGGCTATCGGACCTGCCCGCGACACTGGGTGTTGTCCTCGTGCTGCAGCTTGCTCTTCCGCTTGGGGTTATTGCCGTTTCTGCGATGTTTGGGATGACCCACTCGGCCTACGTCTTGGCGGTGGTTTTGGTATTAGCGGCCCCTTCGGTTAGCGGCAGCCCGAACTTGGCAATTATTTTGGGCGCAGACCCAGAGCCCGCTTTCCGGCTATTGATTGTTGGTACGGCTTTATTGCCGCTGACCATCCTTCCGATCTTTTGGGCGCTGCCGCAGTTTGGCGATTTGGCAACGGCAGCGACCTCGGCTTTGCGTACGCTTGGGGCTATTGTTTTGGCAATGGGGGCCGGATTTTTGGTGCGTGCCTATGGATTGCCAAACCTGAAGCAGGAACAATCCAATGCGCTTGACGGGGCGATGTCTGTCGCGCTTGTCGTGCTCGTCATTGGCTTGATGGCCGCCTTACGACCGGCCCTTGCAGTCTCAGTGAGCGCGGTTGCAGGCTGGATGGCACTGGCATTTGGTCTGAACATTGCCATGCAGGTACTTAGCTTTTGGTTGTGGGCCGGGGGGTTACTTGCCCCCGGGGTTTTCCAAGTTCAATCCGTGCCGGGAACCCGGAACATTGCAATCTTCCTTATTGCCTTGTCAGCATCTTCGGCGGAACCGCTGTTGATCTTTCTGGCGTGCTATCAAGTGCCGATGTATCTGACCCCGCTTCTTATGGACCGGTTCTATCGATCGGCTCGTCGCGCTGGGTGACATATAGCATTTCGGCATGGGACCTAAGTGCCTAGACGGTGCGGGCTTTCAGCAAAAAGCTACAATTTGAATATATTTCAGCAATGTTAGTGACGGGTTCAAAGCCGCCATCGGCGACCATGTAATGCATGACCGGTTCGCAAATGCTCAACGCATCTTCACGCTCGACGCCCAAATATCGCACTGTGCTATCGGTCCTCGTATCGACAAGCAAAAGTTGATCCTTGGTGTGGCCCCGCGCGAATGGCTGGTTTTTCCGCTGCACGGCAGCACCGCATTTTGTGATCTGGAATTATTTTTGCGCTGCGAGCGCGCGCAGCGTAAAAATCGAACTCACAAAATGGGCTCTCTGCCGCCGTTCGCGGCGCAATCCACGAAGGTCCGCTGTGGGCCGTTAGTCACCCTCAAGCACTCCGCCCACACCTTGACCAACGCGTCCCGCATCACCTCAATCGCATAGCCTGACCCATAGTTGGCCGCGACAGTCCCTTGGGAGTGCCCAAGGATTTCCATCGAGAGGTTCTCAGGACAGCCAGAGTTACGCAGCTTGTCCTTCATGCGGTGTCGGAGCGAGTGCATGGTGATCTTCTTGTCAGTGATCACGGTGCGGAGCCTCTTCATGAGCATAGCGGAGGCTTTGTCATTGCCACGGGGCTTGGCATAGGCGGGAAAGATGGGGTGGGTATCCGAGAGCCCAACTTGATGCTGTCTGAGACACTCTGCAGCTCTGTGTGATAGCGGGATACTGCGGGTAGAGGTCTTGGTCTTGAGGCCACGCCGATCATTGGGACGGATATGGAGGACGGCCCTGTCGAGGTCTACGTCCTTAGCCTCAAGCCCTGTGATCTCAGCCAGCCGTGCTCCTGTGTCGGTTAGGAGAATGAGTAAGGCCTTGGCAACATCACTGCTCTCGAAGGCGGGTGTAATCTCATTGAGTTGTTCGTCCGTGATGGGAAGTCGATCAGTGTTGCTACTTCCCGCCCCCTTGATCTTGATGGCTTGGAAGACATTACGCAGGTCCAAGTCATGTTCCAGCAGGACGTGATTGATGGCAGCCTTCACCACCCCAAGGTTCCGCTGAACCGAGTTGGGTGACATTCGGGACAGTAGAAGGTCCCGATAGCCATTGGCATCTGCTCGGGTAAGATCCTTCAACTCTGTCCACTCAAAGCGGTTCTTGCCAAGACAAAGGATCAAGTCTTTGCGGATGCGATCCAGTCATGTCCATAGGCCATTGTCTGTGTCGTCGGCCTTATAGGCATAGTATTCATCCAGTACCCGAGAGAGCGACATTGGGGCGGCCTTTGACGATGCTGCCCTGATCTGCTGGGTGACACCTTTGGGCACACTCCCGTCCACATCCTCAGCCAGTTCCTGGAAGTCGTCATACTCAGGCCACTCAGGATCGACAGCCCCGTCTATGAACATAGATTGGTGTTGTTCACCCAACCGTTCCCGGACAAGAGCTGTTGCCCGTTGCTCATCTGTGGTGCGCCGTTCCTGGTCAAACAGTGCCTCGATCTCGGCATGAACCTTAGGCAAGGCCCTAAGTGCATCGTGGTAGGTATTCCCCAACTGTCGGTACACAGTTGCCTTGGGAATCACCTTCCGCAGGTCTTTGGGAACATTCCGTTTATAGCGGAAAGAGCCATTGGCGCGGCGGAAC
>Ga0115564_10002497_pt1 | contig 16030 bp, 14 predicted proteins | sample COGITO_mtgs_1105_7_FD_88680 | JGI IMG/M metagenome (GOLD analysis project Ga0115564, IMG submission 88680) | Pelagic marine microbial communities from North Sea - COGITO_mtgs_110523 | ecosystem: Environmental > Aquatic > Marine > Epipelagic | place: Germany:Helgoland, sampling site Kabeltonne...
AATACTATTGTTTAAAGGCATTTTTATTAAAAATTTTTTCAATTTAATTATTAATCAAGGCATTAATATTTTTATTGCTTTATTAGCAACTCGTGTTTTATTTAGCACATTAGGAGAAGCTCAATATGGGCTTGTTAATTTAGCTCTTTCAGTTGTTTTATTAACTAGCGTCACTGTTCGTTATGGCTATCACCTAAACGGCCCCAAACGCATCGCTTTGTTCAGAGATGAGCCAGTAAAAAAACAAGACTTAATCAATGAAATTATAGCAACCAGATTAATAATAGCCATTGGCATGGCAATAATTTTATTTTGCTTGACTTATTTTTTTGGATTTTTTAAATCTTATGCGGCCCTATTATATTACTCATTAATATTGTTGTTTGGCCAAGCCTTATTTCCGATGTTTTATTTTCAAGGAAACGATAAAATTTCAGGAGTTACTTTAGTAAACACCCTCGCAAAAGGGGCTTATTTACTACTAATTATATTATTTATAAAAACTCCAAAAGATGCGGTTTATGTCAATTTTTTGCTAGGTGTTACGGCTTTTGTGGTTTACATTGTTTTCTGGATTATTATTTATAAGAAAGAAAAAATCAAATGGGTTTGGGCAAGTGTTAATAATATAAAAAAGAGATTTATTGAAAATTTTCATTTTTTCATCTCTACTATAGCTGGTCACGTTTCTATTCATGGAGGCCTGATTATTTTAGCGAACTTTGTCAACAACACTGTTTTAGGAGAGTTTGCTTTGGCTGAAAAAATAGCCCTTTTAATGCGTATGGTTCCTGTTTTTTTTACCCAAGCAATTTTGCAAAAAGCAACTATTCTATTTGAAAAAGATAAAATGCAATTTAACAGTTACGTAAATAGAATTTTTATAATTGGACTGTCAATTACTTTTGGAATGGGACTGACAGTAATCATTTTATCTAAATGGATAATATTTTTATTGGCAGGATCTTATGTTATATATAGCGAGACTATTTTAAAAATTTTAGCTTTTATCCCATTTCTAAGCATGTTAAATTTTAATAATATGATTAAAATTTTAGTTGAAGAAAAAAAACATTTGCTTACTAAAGCATCCTGGATAACAGCCATTATCATGTTAATTTTAGCAACAATTGGAAGCTATTGTTATGGCGGTTACGGACTTTCTGTCGCACTTGTTCTTACAGAAATTCTGAGTTTTATTGTATATTCACTACTGCTGGTAAAGAACAAACATGAAAGAGCCTAAAATAGCCATCATCATTATTAATTGGAATACTTATCAGTTGACTTTTAATTGTCTTAAAAGCTTAGAGGCATGTATTTATAAAAATAAAACAATTTTTTTTGTAGATAATGGCTCTAAAGATGGTTCCGGGGATAAAATAGCTTTAGAATTCCCTGAAACTAATTATATAAAAAACAAAAATAACGAAGGTTTTACCGGGGCCAATAATAAAGCTTTAAAAGTTATTTTAAAACAAAATTTTGAGTATGTTTTATTACTTAATAATGATACAGAAGTAAATCCAAATTTTTTATCTCTTCTTGAGACCAGAATGAAATCTGATAAAAATTTAGCGGCAACACAGCCACTTATATTAGATCTGCAAAACAAAAATACTATCTGGAATGCTGGCGGCTCGCTTAACACTTTTTTTTGTTTTTTTAAAACGAGATATAATGGAATAACTTATAAACCAAAACTTAAAATAGATACATCTACACAATGGATTAGCGGCTGTTGTCTCTTGGTCAAGATAGCGGTTATTAAAAAAGTCGGCTTGCTTGATAATCGGTTTTTTGCCTATTTTGAAGATGCAGATTGGTCGATCAGAATGACAAATCTAGGATATAAATTGGGCGTGGTCCCTGAAAGTATTATTTACCACTTCAAATCTGGAAGTACAAAAAAAAATAACCCTTTTAATGAAGGATATTTGTCTCCTTATGCTCATTATTTAAATGTGCGAAATCACATTTATTTAATCAATAAACACTCTTTTTTTAATAGTATTGGGTCTTGGACATTTCAAATTCTTAAAATAACTTCGTATTCTATTTATTTTATTTTTAGAGGCAGATTAAGAAAACTTAAAATGGTCTGGCGAGGTTTATTGGACGGAATAAAATTTAAAAAGATAAAACACACATTTTGATTATAGTCGCAACAATATTATTGATTTTATATATTGGACTTATTGGTTTTGTATTAAAAAAAACCTTTGAGGGTGACGCCTATTATCTTTTATTGTACCTCTTATTTACTCTCCCTTTTTACGCGACTTTTCAACTTATTGTTTTTAAAGGATTCGACCTTTCTCTTATTGTCAATGTGCTTAAAATAAGCAAAGATTTTGTTTTTTTTACAGGTTTTTTTGTTTTCATTTTTGGCAAAAAAGAATCGTTTATTGAATACAAGTGGCAACTTACTTTATTAGATAAGCTATTTATGGGATTTATGACTCTTGTTCTTATCTATACGCTTATTCCTTATGGAGAAGCTTCTTTATTATCAAAAATAATTTATGCAAAAAATACATTTTTAATAGGTATCGTTTATTTTTTAGGCCGTCAAACTAATATTGATAAACAAAGGTGGGGGTTTATTGTAAAAGTCCTAATTTATTTAACAGTTGGTTCTTTTTTAGTTGCATTCTCTGAAAAAATATTCGGAGTGCACTTACAAAGTCTTTTAGACTATGGAAGATTTAATTTAGCGATAAATGATGTTTCACCGACTGGTAATTATGGCCTGAGCTGGACTTTTGAAAGGCAGGGTGGATTTCCACGCTATGCAGCTTTTTTTGCTAATCCTTTAGAATTTGCAGCTTCATTATTATTGTTTTTATCACTTGGCCTTCATTATTTAATTCACTCAAAATACAACAACAATCGATTGGCTTATTTATGCTTGTTGCTGTTGGTGACATTGTCTTTCTTTTTTTCTTACTCAAGAGGAGCAATGATTGCAAGTCTAATCATGGTGTTTTTTAGTTTGTTTTTAGAAAAAAAATATCAGTTACTACGAATCGTTTTAACTTTGATCATGATTCTAGTAATTTATATTTCTTTCTTTTCTAGCAAAGAATCACAACACTTTATATTAGACACTTTGAATTTTCAAAACACATCAAGTTTAGGGCACCTTATTGAATGGGTAGAAGGAGTAAATTCTATGATTCAGAACCCAATGGGTATTGGTATCGCCATGAGTGGGAATGCCAACGGCGTTGATCAAGCTATAAAAATCGGTGGTGAAAACCAGTTTTTAATTTATGGGGTTCAAATGGGATTTCTAGGACTTTTAATATATATATCAATTTTGATTAAAGCGATAAAGGATGGCCTAAAAGTATTTAAGCTTTCAAGCAAACAACACATAAGGTCTATTTCTTTTGTTGCTGCTGTGACAAAAATAGGCTTACTCATACCTTTGTTCACGGCCAATGCAGAACTGTATCTTTTCGTTGCTTTTATTTCTTGGTTTTTAATTGGATTTATTGAAACGTATTATTTAAAGAATATTTTAAATAGAAACATCCAATGAGTATCTTTACTCTATTCGTTTAATTAAAATAAAGAGAATATTTTGGCTCAAAAAATTAAAGTTTTTATAGATACTTTTTATTATCAGGCCGCATTGTCTGGAATAAGAACCTATATTAATGAGCTAGTTTTAGGGGCTAAAAATTCAAAAAACAAAAATATTGAATATGTTTTTTCACACAATATTGATCAATGGGGTCAAAATCACATATTTTTAAATCCAAAAAACAGGCTATTGAGATTATATTTTCATGCCTATTATTTTTTTTGGAAACAAGTTATATTGCCATTTAGAATACTAAAGTACAATCCAGACGTGCTGATTTGTCCTGATTTTGTAGCGCCTCTATGGCATTTAAAAACACTTAAGCTCTGTGTTGTTCACGACACATTATTTTGGGATTATCCCAAAAACTACAACACATTATGGCGTAAATATTATATTAAACTTATAAATATAGGGCTGCGGGGAAATTCAACAGTAATAACTACAAGTAAACATGCTAAAAGTAAATTAGAAAGATCTTTTTCAAAACAAAAACCTTTAATTATAGCTATATTTCAAAGTTTTTTAAGCTCAAAAGCAGAGGATAATAGCATTTTAAAAACTTTTAATTTGCAGGACAGTGATTTTTTATTACACGTAGGCTCTTTTGACAAGAGAAAAGATTTAATAACACTTGTCAAAGCTTTTAAATTGTTAAAAGAAGATAAAAAAAATAAACATTTAAAATTAGTGCTTGCAGGAAAAAAAATTCTTAACGGCAACGCAGAAGTGCTAAATGCATTGGAGATATATATTTTGACAAACAATTTATCAAAAAGTGTTTTGATGACAGATTACTTGTCAAGAGGAGAAATAAGATCCTTGTATAAAAAGGCTTTGATATATGTCTTTCCCTCTGTTGAAGAAGGCTTTGGTATTCCTATTTTGGAATCCTTTGCCATGAAAACTCCAGTTGTAACTTCTAATGCGGGTGCAATGGTAGAAGTTGCAGGGGGTGCAGCTGAACATTTTAATGCAGGAGATTATATAGAATTATTTAAAACTCTTACTAAATTAATAACTTCAAAACCTAAAAGAACTTATTTAGTTGAAAAAGGATCAGAAAGGTTGAAAGCTTTTTCAAGAGAGAAATTTATTAATGATTACGAACATCTTATTTTAAAAAGCGTTAAGAATTAAATGAAACAATCAGCTAAAAGAATACTTCTATTACACAGCTCTAATGATATGTACGGTGCCAGTAGAATTGTGTTACAAGTAATTGATATTTTAATTCAAGCTAAATATGATGTGCATGTTATTTTACCATATAATGGAGTGTTAAATAAGATAATTACAGACAAAGGAGCCTCATGTAGCACATATAATTTAGGGGTTTTTAGAAAAAAATACTTAAACTTAAAGGGCTTATGCAACCGTTTTTTAAAAATTAAAAAGGCCAAAAATTATATCTCCGACTATATTGATAAATATGACATTGATTTATTGTACACCAGCACATCAGTAATTATTTGTGGAGGGTTAGCCGCCAAAAAAAAAGGTATTCTTTCTATGTCCCATATTCATGAAATACCAACTGGCAATAAACTTTACGAAATATTTATTGGCTTGTTTGTGCGATATTTTTCAATAAAAGTCATTGCGGTTTCTAGTAGTGTTGAAAAACACTGGCAACCCTACCTTAAAAAAAACCAACTTGAAAAAGTTTATAATGGTATTGTTTTTCCGATTTCAGACGCCCCCGAAAACATTAAAAGGAAAATTAGCCCAAACGTAACCGTTACATCAATAGCAAGATTGATCCCTTATAAAGGTCATAAATACTTTATTGAAGTGGCAAAAGAGCTATTTAAACTTAATAATCGGTATCAATTTTTAATTGTTGGAAACACTTTTCCTGGTTATGAACCTTATGAACAGGAATTAAAAACACTAGTTGTTAAAAATGATTTACACCAAAACATACATTTTTTAGGATACAGAACAGATGTTGAGTCGATTTTGGCTGAATCCGATTTGTTTTTTCACCCTTCAATAGCCCCAGATCCGCTCCCAACAGTGCTGTTTGAAGCGATTAAAATGAAAGTGCCTTTAGCGGCTACTGACCTAGGGGGTGCTGTAGAAATTTTAGACAACGGTAATTGTGGTTTGTTGGTGCCACATAGTAATCCAAAAAAAGCTGCAGATATGATAAATAATTATTATAAAGACGATAAATTGAAAAAATCAAATACTAAAAAAGCGATTGAACATTCCAACAAACATTTTTCAACTTCACTGTTCAACAAAAACATATTAAATCTTTTTAAAACTACTATTTCATCCAAATGATTCAATCAAGCGACAATACAAACCCTTTAAAAATAGCAATTATCGGTTCAAGAGGTTATCCGTATGTTTATAGTGGTTATGAAACTTTAATTAAAGAACTAAGTGAGCGTTTGACGGAAAGGAATTGCGAAGTAACTGTTTATTGTCATAGAAGCTTGTTTAAAGAAAAACCAGCTATTGTAAACGGTGTAAAATTGGTGTATGTCCCTACTATTGAAACAAAATCGCTGAGCCAATTAATACATTCTTTTTTATCTATATGTCACGCAGTTGTGTCTAATGCAGATGTTATTTTTGCTGTAAATGCAGCCAACGGCCCTTTTGGTTTAATATCAAAAATATTTAGAAAACCAACGGCTATAAACGTGGATGGTTTAGAATGGCTGCGCCCCAAATGGAAAGGCTTAGGCGCTAGATATTTTAAAATAGCAGCTCGGTTGTCAACAATTTTATTTGATCAAATTATAAATGATTCAGAAGAGATGCGTAAGGTATACCTGAATACATTTAAAAAAGAATCAGTAGTAATTGCTTACGGCGCCACAATAAAAAAATCATATGACCCTTCTTTGATTCAACAATGGCTTATTAACCCAAAAGAATATTACTTAGTTGTTGGACGTATGATACCTGACAATAACGCTGATATTATTGTGAAAGGTTTTTTGGCTTCAAATTCAACAAAAAAAATGGTTGTTGTGGGTGATGTTTTTTATAAAGACAAATACGCTGATGAGCTAAAAGCACTAAAAGACGACAGACTTATTTTTACGGGCTATGTTCATGAGCCTGAAGTTTTATCAGCTTTATACCATCATTGCTATATATACGTTCACGGCCATGAGTTTGGGGGGACTAATCCAACGATGATTAAAGCCATGGCCTATGGCTGTGCTATTTTGGCCTTAGATACCGTTTTTAACAAAGAAATGTTGAACAACGATTTATTCGGAATTTATTTTGAGAAAAATCAGACAGCTGTTCGTCAACAAATCAATTATGCAGACCAGCATCCTAAGCAAATTAAAAAATTAAGCGAGAACTCACATCTGGGTATTACAGACAAATACAATTGGGATTGTATAACAGATCAATATTTAAACGTTTTTAGGCAGCTTACAGAGAAATAAAAAAATTGCTTTTTTAGGGATATACTTTATTTAACTCATGTTTTTTTTTAGAATTAAAGTGATAGCTAAGATTGAAATTTACATGAAGGTTGTTAGCGTCTGTGCCAGCGTGATAATAGGGTTCAGTAAAATCTTCTAATTCCCATTGATAATTCAAACTTCTAGAATAAACCACATTAATACGTCCCCAATAATTTTTTATTTTTTTCTGAAAACTAAAATGAATATTAAAATCTTTCCAATAACGCCTAAAATCTTGGGCCTGTTCAAAAGCGGCAATAAAAAAATCATTGTCTTGGTCTATAACCTCAAAAGCAATACCATACTTGTCTAACTTATCTATCATAGAAAGTTCAAAATATTGAGAATTGCTTCCTGGGCCTATTCCAGCACCCATTACCTCTCCATTATTAGTATAGCCGTGTCTAACACGACTATGAATATACCAGCTACCTGCATTTCTTAATAATCTAGACGAGGTTTGCTGCATCCTTGTTCTTTCGTACGAAAACTTATATATTTTACTAGTTGAATTTTTTTGAAAAACTTTGTGAACACCGACCGTATATGCTCTTGCGTGATCAGAGTCTAACATTAAATCTCTTAAATTATATTTGGCATCATTATAATTTAATTCACCATAAATTTCAGCTTTAGCATCTTGCCACACCCATCTTCCAAAAATTCCCGCTGCCTGATCTCTTTCTATCTCAACAGAGGCGTCATATCTGTCGTTTTTTCTAAAAAGCCCATCAAATACTGGAAAATAATCACGATTTGCTGTTGCAAATTCCCCATACATTTGCACCCATCTAATAAGTCCAAGAGAAAGTCCTTCTATCCATTTAGGGGAATACGTTAAAGTTAAACCTTGGTAAAAACGCCAATCATCATTTTTTGGGATATAATAGTTAGAAATTCCAACTGTTTGAATAGGTACAGGAGGCCTGAACCCAGAACCCTCTAAACGTCCTGTTACTACTTGCCATTCAAAATTCCCAATAAAGGTCTTTATAGGCCTTGTTGTATTAAAAGTAATATGATTAAACCCCTCTGCCTGGTTACTCATCATGATGCTGTTTCTTATAGAGGGACCCCACCAAATATTTTCTGAAGATAACCCTAATGAAAGACCGCTATAATTTAACCTTATGCTAGATTGCCCAAACATAGATTTTTTGTAAGCGTTTTCCCCAAATCGCTCAGGCATGTCAATAAAATTCCAAAGGCTGTTATACCTTCTGGCCCAAATTGCCCCATAATGACTATCGGGAAACCCTTCAAAATTTCTATTTTCAGCATAAACGGATTCCGGCTTAAATTGTATAGACAATGGACCTAGTTCCGCATGAAAACCAAAACTAATTAGCTGTTGATAACCTCTGTTTGGAATCATACTTCCATTATTTCTGCTGTAAGGGTGATGACTACTGTATTCCATTAAAAAATTAACAGGTAAGATTTTTAATGTGCCATGCTTTCCAAAAAAAGTTTTTAATGTAGCTCCATATTCATTGCCGCCAATAAGACTTGAATCTATTTTGACACCTATTTTCCCCGTGTGAATTGGCAATGACGTAAATGAAACGGAAGGGTCAAATTCACCAAGCAATTGAGCTGTTCTAAGGTTTTGTTGAATGAACCTCTCGTTAAGATTAATTGTTTGAGATTGTTTCTCTTGAAAAAAACAAAAGCATAATACTAAGGATAACATGATTCGCATAAAATATTTTTTCATTCAAATTTGATAATACGCACTTTTAAATTATCAAGAGACCAACTCTCATCACATCTTTTGTCATTATCAACGGCATTAGGTTGGTAAAGTTGGTCATAGAAGCGTATGAGTAAAGCATTGCCTGAATGTTCAAAACCTTTTTCAATTGTATATAGTGTAGTACCATCAAAATCAGACTCCAGGCTACACAAACCAGGTAGTAATCGAGATGATCCCTCGCGAGGGAGGTTTTCAGCTGGAAAAACAGCAGGATAAGATTGTTTTAAACACAAGAATGAGTTACAAACACTATTAGAAAAAGAAGTTTCCCAAACACTATTAGGAATCCCCGAATTAGTATCAGAATTTAATTCAAGAAACCAAGCGTCAGGCTGATCAGGATCAATATTGTTAAAATTGCCATCCCAACTATCATGAATATATAAATCAAATGATATATAAATAAAATCGTGAGGGCCAATATTATTTAGGTTGAGGGTAAAGCCATCATTATTATAATTTCCTAGTACAGTAGTGTTGTTATAAGTCATCAATTGAGCGCCGCTAATTTCGTCTAAATCACCACTTTCAAAATCATTATTGTAAAAAAGCTCATTACGTTGAAGTTGGTCTGACTTACTACAAGAGAATAAATTTACCAAAACCAATAAAAATATTTGTTTAGTAACAGTAGCTAAATTCATAAGAGTGTGAAAATACTAATAGTAAAAATAGGCAAAAATTATTAATATGTTTAATTTCACAAAAAATTTGCATCAACTAGCAAAATAATCTACATAAATTGAAAAAAAAAATAACCCGCCGTCCCCTTAAAAAGGTTTTTAACACTATTTTAAAAAGGGTATTCGACATTTTATTTTCTGGTTTTGTTCTTGTATTTTTCCTTTCCTGGATGTTCCCCCTATTTGCATTGATTATAAAGTTGCAAAGTAGTGGCCCAGTCATTTATAAACAACTTAGAGAAGGAAAAGATGGTGTTCATTTCCTTTGTTTTAAATTTAGAACAATGCATTTAAATGGTGAATCCGACTATTCTTGGACAAAAGTAAACGACCCCAGAGTTACAAGATTTGGTGTATTTTTAAGAAGAACTTCCTTAGACGAATTCCCTCAATTTTTAAATGTTTTTTTAGGAACTATGTCTATCGTAGGGCCAAGACCACATCCTATAAAATTAAATGATTTATTCCGAGATCGTGTAGAAAAATTCTCTCTAAGGCATGAGACTAGACCAGGGGTAACTGGACTCTCTCAAATGAAAGGCTATAGGGGTAGTATTACACAATATCATCAAATAAATTCACGGGTAAAACTGGATCGATTTTACATCCAAAAATGGACATTTTTATTTGATCTCAAAATTATATTATTAACAATACCTGCCACAATTCATTGGGGACTGACAAGAAAATAACGATTTATTATTTTAATTTTAGTTGAGCTATAAAAAATAGCATACTAAAGTTATCTTTTTTTGTATATTTATTTTCTTTGTTCTTATTTGGTTCAAACGAATTTTTTTACAATAAAATTATTACAAATGATTCTTTATAAACGCTGTCCTTATTGTAACTCGTCAGACTTAACAGGATGGTCAATTGACTGTTCTAGACAAGGACCTCATATTTCAAGAGTAAAATGTAAAAAGTGTGGTTTAATTTTTGCTAACCCAATGGCTGATAACAATGAACTTTCTAAATACTATTCTAATTATTCCGACACTAAAAAGTATGAAGGTTATGATTTAAAAGCAATAGCAAAAAAAAATATTGAGAGGATTGATAAATTATCAAAAAGAGAAATTTTTAAGGAGGCAAAATACATTTCTCATTTTAATGGTAATGATAAATTTTTAGACATTGGTTCTGGATTAGGGCTAGGACTAGCATATGCACGAAAATTGGGTTTTAAGCTTTATGCTACAGAATTTGATCAAAATGCAACAGACTTTATAAATGCTAATTTTGATGCTGATTGTTTTTTGGGGGATTTAAAAAAAGCAAAATACCCTGATAATTTTTTTGATTTAATTCATGTCTCTCATGTAATTGAACATGTTACAGATTTAGATGAATTTATAGTTGAGATTAAGAGAATTTTAAAGAAAGATGGATTTGTTTGTATCGGCACTCCAGACTCATCAAGTTTTCTTTACACCATATATAATAAATTAATGTTTTTAAGCTTTAAAGTTCCCAAAATAATAGATGGCATAGAGCATACTTTTATTTTTTCAAACAAGCTTCTTTCAAACTTTGCGCAAAAATATAATTTCACAATAGTTGAGCATTATTCTGTAGGAATGGGCGAGACACTCTCAAATTTATTTGGTTATAAAATCAGTTTTTTTAAAAAAGTAAAAAGATTTGCTCAGAATTTTTTCAAAATAAATCAGTGGATAGTTTTAAAAAAATAAACAGAACAATTAATCTTACACTTGAAAACATTTAAGACTATAACCCTTGTTGAAATAATTGCCAATACATAAGGAATACTTGTTTTTTTAATTCAGCCGTTCTAAAATCATTAATAGTTTAAACCAACATTTGTTATATTTGAATAGTTAATCAACTTAGTTATGAAAAAACTACTAGTATTCTCAGCTTTGTTTATTTTAGCATGCTCAGCTGACTATGAAATTGTTTGTATTGATGAGCAGAAGTTATTTACATTTCCAGCTACTAACATAACCAGAACATCGGCTACATTAAACGGCGCTGTAGTGATTACCCCAATTAACTGTGATACGCCAAGCCCCACTAGTCAAGGGTTTGTTTATTCAACATCACCTGAGCCCACACTTGATGACTTTATTGTTAATTCAAATGCAGGCTCTGTAAATTTAACAATTGAAAACCTTGAGCCAAATACTGCATACTATTTTAGAACGTTTGTGATTACTAATGCAGCTAATATTTTTGATAAAAACGAAGAAGTAAAAAGGTTTATGACTCACGCTAATGACGAGCCTACAAATTGTGACGTAGTTTATCTGCGCGAAAATGGAATAACCATAAAGGCATGTGAGTCTGCCAATGTAGGAGATGTAGGAACTATTGATGGAATAGAATATACTGTTGTAAGCGAACCCAGTCTTAGACAAATGATTGAAAATAATGTAGACATTTCATCTGTATGCACATCTATGGTTACCTCTATGGAGGAACTTTTTTATCAAAACTCTTTGTTTAGTCAGGACATTTCTACTTGGGACGTTAGCAACGTGACAAATATGTCTAAGATGTTTGAAGAGTCTACTTTTAATCTAGACGTTTCAAACTGGGATGTAAGAAATTTAACTAACGCGTATGCGATGTTTAAAGATAATTTAGTCTTTAATCAGCCTCTAGAAAATTGGAATGTTGGAAATGTGAGTAAAATGGGAAGAATGTTTGAAGGTAATTCGGCATTTAATCAACCCATAAATAACTGGAATGTAAGTAATGTCACTGAGATGTGGTATATGTTTTTAAATGCTTCAAACTTTAATCAAAACACAGAAGATTGGGATGTAAGTAATGTTTTAGAATGCAACAGCTTCAGCTCTAACACTCCTCAATGGACACTGCCTCAACCTAACTTTACAAGCTGTACGCCATTTTAATTAAACAATCTGTAAATAATATTACTTTTGTATCATATATTTACAGACAAGAAACTAAGAAAAATAATTTTTTATTAGAAAACAAATCAGACCAAAACCTTATACATCAACCACAAATGGTTTTAAGCCAATTAAAAAAAATAAAAAGAAAAATAAAACTCATTTTAATTAATTTTGAATATGAAGGCCTATCTACAGAACAAATTTTTAGCAAAATTTATAAGGATGGATCATGGGACAAAAAAGCATTAAATTTTAATTCAGGACCAGGCTCTCATAATGAAAAACTGGTACTACCATATGTAAAATTTGTAAATTCATTTTTAATCGATAAAAAATTAAAATCAATAATTGATTTGGGGTGTGGAGATTTTAATGTGGGCAAAAACATTTATAAATATGTCCACAAATATTATGCATTTGATATTGTGCCAGAACTAATTAAAACAAATAAAAAAAAATTTAATGATAAAAAAATTGTTTTTGAGTGTAAAAACTTTATTGATGACACACTACCAAAAGCTGACGGCGTGATTATTCGTCAAGTTTTACAACATCTTGACAATAAATCAATTGCAAAAATTTTAAACAAAATTAAATCTTATAAATATGCTATAATTACAGAGCATATTCCAAAAAACATCTTTACTCCAAATATTGATAAAAATATTGGGCTGACCACGAGATTAGAATTTAACAGCGGTATAAATGTAGAAATCGAGCCATTTAATTTTAATTTTATAACTAAAAAAGAAATTATACTTGAGGACAAGGAATTAGGAGGGGTTCATAAAACTGTAATTTATACATTAAATTAATAATCAAAAAAAATTGATATAAGTTCTCAGCCCAAAGGCGTTTACTTTAAAAAAAGTTTGAGATGAAGTACACTCATCAAAGTAAAAAGGTTAGTAATTAACTATATTTGATTCACTAAAAAAACCATTTTGAAAAAGTTCCTGACTATTTTATTGTTTATTCCATTAGTCTTTTTTGGACAAAATAAAAAAACCGATACTTTACATAAAACACTAAACCTTAAGTTCAATTACAAATCAGTAATAATTTCAAGTGTTTTAATCGGATATGGAATAATAGGGACTGATAATGATGCGTTAAAACGAATTAATTACAACATACAAGAGGAGTTAAAAGGACAAAGAGATAATAATTTAAAAATAGATGATGTTTCTCAATTTGTTCCTTCTTTATCCGTATATGGCTTAAATGCAGTTGGAATTAAAGGAAAAAATAATTTTAAAGACAGGACAATTATCTTGGGAACAGCATCTTTGATTATGGGCTCAACTGTCACTGGAATGAAAAAGTTGACCGCAATTGAACGACCAGATGGTTCGAATAAATCTTCATTTCCATCAGGAAGTACAGCAATAGCTTTTATGGGAGCAGAGTTTTTATATCAAGAATATAAAGACGTATCAATTTGGTATGGAATTTCTGGATATTTAGTTGCTACTGGCACTGGTTTTTTAAGAATGTATAACAATAAACATTGGTTTACAGATGTAGTTACTGGTGCTGGAATCGGAATTTTAAGTACTAAAATTGCTTATTGGATTCATCCTCTTGTAAAAAAAACTTTATTTAAAGATAAAAAAGAGATTAACGGATTAGTTATGCCTTTTCACAATGGAAAAGAATACGGACTAAGTTTGTCAATGTCGTTCTAAAGAAACAACTATACACAACACAGCATATAATTTATTATTTACCAAAATATAGCAGATCTTCTTGTTTTAAAATTATTGTAAATTAGGGTTATGAAAAAGCTAATTCTATTATTCCTTTTATTAATTGGTTGTTCTACCTCAGAACCAGAAATTAAGTATGAAACTATTACAATAGATCAAACTAAGGCAAGTAAGCTTATAGATTTATCTATTGACTGTGTTGATAAAAAATTTCCATATAAGATCGGATTCCGATTTGATGGAGAAGATTGGGTAAGACCACACTACGAAGTAACACCTTCGTTTTATGGCTGCTGGGACTGGCACTCTGCAGTTCATGGTCACTGGGCAATGGTTAAGGTGATTAAAGACTTTCCAGATATTCCTGAGAAGGAAATTATCTTAAAAAAATTAAAAACTAATCTAACTGCAAAGAATATTAATAAGGAGTATGAATTTTTTCAAAACGATTTCGCAAAAGGATTTGAGAGAACTTATGGTTGGGCCTGGTTGATGAAACTATACTCGGAACTATTAAGCTGGGATAATGAAAATGCTCAAGAGTGGGCATCGAATCTAAAACCTCTTGTAGAGCTACTAAGTGAAAGAACAATTGCCTTTCTGGATAAGCTCTCAACCCCTCTTAGACCTGGTACTCATGCCAATACTGCATTCTCTTTTTCTCTTATGATAGAATATGCATTAACAGCTAATGATACAGACCTGTACAATAAAATAAAAGAGTACAGCATTAAAAACTTTTCATCTGACACTAACTGTCCTGTTAACTATGAACCATCCGGAACAGACTTTCTTTCACCCTGTCTTGCTGAAGCAGCTCTAATGTCAAGTATTTTAGAAAAAAAAGAGTTTAATGTGTGGTTCAAAAAATTCATGCCATTTTTGAAAGAACCTGAATTTACTAATATTATAAATCCGCCTATTGTTTTAGATCTTAAAGATCCAGGTATTGGTCATTTGATAGGTCTTATGTTTCACAGAGCTTGGACACTTAAAGAGATTGCAAATAAATTGAATAAAAAGTCCGACAAAGCTTTTCTTCTGAAGGTCTCAGATTTACACTCAATAAAAGGCTACGATATTATGTTTGAAAGTGGTTACGGGGGAGAACATTGGTTAGCAACTTTTGCTCTTTATAATTTCTTAAGATAAAAACTTAACTAAACCATAGACATATCTTGTTTTTTAAGTTCAGTTATTTCTAAATCTTTAAATAGTTATTTTATCACCAGGCTTTTTAAATTTTAAAAACAAATGGAAAATTTTAATTCTCCGCTTTATTAATCTTTGGGCGTAATGGCGGTAATTATTTTTTAAGAATAAATTGGAATTATTTCCTTTTAAAAAAGTTTACTTTTAGTTTACTGCCTCCAATTATTTAAGCTGCTGTGATTATTATTATATTTTTAATAATGTACTGTCCTTCCAAAGTAGGTAAAAAGGGATTTGAATTTTGAAAAGTGACCTCAGGAAGAATAATTAGGGGAAAAAAATGTACCAGTCATTTGTAAAAGCAGCAATACCATTGCAAAAAAAGTAGTCTTTTTGAACATAAATAAAATTGCAATTAATACTTCCCAGTAACCTATAATAATGGTCCAAGTTTCAGTATCAAAGAATGGCATCCAATAAACAGTATCGATAACAAGGTTTTGGGCAGGTGATAGTTTAATTATTTTCAAAAACACAAAACAAAAGAAAATTACAAATAATGGAATTCTTACTAAATAATCTTTGTATTAAATTTATAGCATTTTTTGAAAAGTGTAGTCTAAACAACCAAAAACATTATAAACAAACACTAAACCATAGGCACTTATTCTTTAAATAGTTATAGTAAAAAAACTAAATTTTGTAAATTTCGGTGATAAAAAAACAACTTACGTATTGAATTCAAAAGCTGTAAATATTGTTTGGCTAAAACGGGACCTTCGTTCTCAAGATCATGCACCTTTATTAAAG
>Ga0115564_10002501_pt1 | contig 16022 bp, 15 predicted proteins | sample COGITO_mtgs_1105_7_FD_88680 | JGI IMG/M metagenome (GOLD analysis project Ga0115564, IMG submission 88680) | Pelagic marine microbial communities from North Sea - COGITO_mtgs_110523 | ecosystem: Environmental > Aquatic > Marine > Epipelagic | place: Germany:Helgoland, sampling site Kabeltonne...
GATATCAGCTTGATCATGTATCAGCGTGTTGAAGTTGTAATCTCAGAAAAGCCGTAGAAAGGGTCCCCCCCATTCTGCGGCTTTTTTTGTGGCTTTTTTTCCACATTTTCAGGCCTCATTTTCAGGCCTCATTTTCAGGTCTCATTTTCGAGGCCTATCTGAACGCACTCCTGAACACACCCCTGAACGCACCCCAAAGCTGCTATTTCAAGCTCATCAGGTAGCCCATCAGGTCCCTGAGCTCATTCTCATTGAGCCGATTGATCAAGGCTGGAGGCATCGGTGAGATCGGCGAGGCCTTGATGTCCTGCACATCAGCTTCTGCAACGTCCACCGTCTGGCTGAAGTCGAAGGGGCTAATAGCAATGGTCATCACCCCATTTTGCTTATCGAGCACTTTACCCGTGATGAACGAGCCATCTTTTTTGGTGATCATGCTAAATTCAAATTGGTCCGAGATTACCTTATTGGGATCAATGATGGCCTCGCCCATATCCTTGAGCTGAAAACGACCCGCAACACGGGTCAGATCGGGACCTGCTGCGCCCCCTTTACCAGCCACCTGGTGGCAAGCTGCACAAAGGCTCGCCTCAAACATACGCTGACCATTGGTCAAATCCGCTTTGTCCAAATCAGCCAGTGCGGCTACCTCGTCAACTGACCAAGCTTTGCCGGGTCCCTTGACCTTAGGTAGATTCTTAAACGGGTTGTTCTTTACCATGGGCTTCCACGCACTGATCATTTTGCGCTCCTGCTCGGTAGCATTCGCCAATGCATCCTTGAGAATATTTTGCACGAAACCAGCATAACTACGACCACCACTTTTCTTGGAAGCATGATTGAACCACTCATAATACTGCCTTCTCTGGCCTTCTGTCCACGGCCCGTTCACCACTCTCAAGCAGTAAGCATAATGCAGGTTCTGCGCAGAGGGAAGATTGTTCAGCATCTTGATAACATCCCCACCATACTTAGAATTACGCGCTGCAAGCGTCGCCCAATCGGGTGGAGTATCGGCACCACGAGATGCCATCAGACCCAGTGTTTTTTTCACCACATTCGGTGCCTGCAGATAACTCAATAGTCGGCACAATTCGCGATTTACCATATCATCTTCACATGGAAAATGGGTATCAAATGCTCCGATCAATAAATCTCTCTGACCACCGTCACCACAGCGGCTAATCACCAAGCTCACAGCGCGCAGCAAAGCTAGCTTGCCATGGTTGTCTAAAGTTGAAAAATCGACCTTGGCTAACGATTGCAGCAATGCCTGAGCATTCTTCTTACTCCCCTGATGAGCCAGCGCCACAGCCCCTTGGCATAACACCATAGGATTTTTTTCATCTAAAACCTTCTGCTGCCATAGAGCCAAAGGCAAATGCTCCAGCGCAACACGGGCAGCATAACGAATAGCCCGGTCCTCGTGGCCCATGGATTTCCAGATCAGCTCAAGATTTTCTGGTTTGCTGGTGACATGCATGGCTTCGAGTTGACGGCGCAGCTTGACGAGATCACCAACCTCTGGCGCATTCACGGGCTCACAGGGTTCATTACCCACATAACTGACACGATATAACTCAGATTGAGCCCTTCTGCCTCCGGTCAGGAAATACATCGCTCCGTCATTACCGATCACAGCATCCGTCACTGGCAGACCCGGCCTTGAAACAAACTCCTCTTTTTCGGCGGTGTAGCTTGAACCATCGCTTTTGAGATGAATGGCGTAGATCGTGGCAAAGGTCCAATCCAAGGCAAAAATAGCCCGCTGATAACGTGCCGGAAATGCCGCTCCCGCACCAGAGACCACTCCAGTGGGTGATCCGGGACCAATGTTCAGTACAGCCGGAGAGCTATCCAGGTAATACTCAGCCCACTTGCCCGTGCCATTTCTCCAGCCAAACTCACTACCGCTGGTCACATGGCAAATACGCGTCGGCCGATACCATGGAGTGCCGAAATCATATTCCATGTCAGCGTCATAGGTGAAAAGATCTCCTTCTTGATTGAAGGCGATACCGTATGAATTCCTATACCCTTGGCTGTAAAGTTCCCAGCGGGAGTTGTCTGGCTTGAAACGAGCTACCCATCCGCCGGGCGCCATTCGTGAACGGGCATGCCCGCGAGCATCAGCCTGCCTGGGCAATAAAAAATCCTCAGCCCACTTATTGGTGCCCGCATAGTTGGCTATACCGTCTGGAACATTGGTGTGATTACCGCATACATAATAAATCCACTCTTTGTCAGGTGATAAAGCAAAGCCATGAGGTCCATGTTCACCACCACCGACAAGTTTTTTCACCAGCTCCACCTTGTCGAGCTTACCATCACCATCGCTATCAACGACAACGTAAACCCCTGCTCCCACCACTTTTCTCTCACACACTGAGACAAACAACCTATCCTTGAACCACAACAATCCATGAGCGCCACCTATTTTAAGATTGAGCGGCTCAACTTTAGGAGCCTCGTTACCATTGACGGTGACGTAGTAAATTGACCCATACTGATCTGCTGTAATTAGGCGGCCGTCATCGTGAATAGCGATTGCCACCCATGATCCCTGCTGCTTGTTGGGAACCTGGTAAATTTTCTTACACTCAAAACCCTCTGCTACCTTGAGTTCATCGGCGTGCACTGATGAGAGCAGAACCGCAAAACCGACGAAGCCAACGAAATTTAATGCCACTTTCAAATTCATATGTAATTCATACACTTAGTCTGTTCATTTCTTACATCAATATATAAATAAAATTGATGATTTGAAAGCTACAGAGGCATAGCAGAACAAGTAGTAAAAACAGATCTCTCAAGTAGCAACCTCCGATCAAACCCAGCTACATGTTTTTCCGTTTGCGAATGCTACGCCGGCCACCGCGCACCTTGCGCATTGGCTCAAAGACGCTGTCCATACCGACATCTTTGATGCCCCATACCACCTCCAACAATTCGCCAAGTCGGCCATTCGGAAATCCTCGCTGCTGAAACCACGCTAAATACTCTTCAGGTAAGTCCATTATAGGTAATCCGCGCGGAGGAAAATCCTTGGGCCCAAAGCGGCCAAAGGGCATATACGTATTGCCTATCTCCCCCAATATTGCACGGAATTCTTCTCGATCACCACTAGGGATATCCATCACAAGCAATCAAACATGATGACATTATCATAGGAAGCATAATCACCCAGCAAGCGGACTGCAGCGGATTCATCTATCTAAGGACCTTCACCATGGCATGATCCTGCCTTGACAACTGACTGCAATCCAAGTAAGGAACGCCCCTCTTCCTCTCTCATCTTATACCCATTATGGACTTGCTCTGGATCACTCTCTACTTTCTCGTACTCATCGGACTCTCAGGCTATGGCTTCCATCGCTTGATGATTCTCTCTTTGTATCTTAAACACTCACGAAATCGGCCAGAGCCAAAGGCTCAATTCGAGGAGTTGCCACTCGTAACGATTCAGCTCCCCTGCTTCAACGAGATGCATGTCATGGAGAGGCTACTGGAATCTGTATCGAGGCTCGATTACCCACAAGATAAGCTTCAAATTCAGGTTTTAGATGATTCAACAGACGAAACCACTGAGATCTGTAAAGTTGAGGTCGCAAAACTCATCGAACGAGGTTTTGACGCAGAACACGTTCACCGCGTCGACCGCACGGGATACAAAGCGGGAGCTTTAGAAAATGGCACCGAAACCGCCAAAGGCGACTATCTCTTCATTCTGGATTCTGATTTTGTCCCGAATCCTGACGTACTTCATAAAACGATCCATTATTTCACCGATAACAATATCGGCATGATCCAAACACGCTGGGAGCACATCAACCGCACCTACAACACCCTGACCCGGATACAGGCAATGTTTCTCGATGGGCACCTTGAGCTGGAACAAACCGCTCGTAATCGCAGCGGCCGATTTTTCACCTTCAATGGCACTGCTGGCATTTGGCGCAAATCATGCATCGATGACGCTGGCGGATGGGAGCATGATACCCTCACAGAAGATATGGACCTCAGCTACCGAGCGCAGCTCAAAGGCTGGAAATTCATCTTCCTCAATGATGTCACCACCCCGGCAGAGCTGCCAGTTGACATGGAGGGGTTCAAAAGCCAGCAACACCGCTGGACCAAGGGCTCTATTCAAGTGTGTAAAAAGTGCCTATTCGACATCTGGAAAAGTAATGCGCCTCTCAGTTGCAAATTAGAGGCCACCGCTCACTTAACATCAAATTTTGCATACCTACTACTTTTTGCACTGCTCTTTCTGATCATTCCAAAACAGCGAAGCGAGATGTCATGGTTTGAGGAACATGGCATATCTGAGCATCTGCTGAATTTCCCTATCTTTTTCTTCGGTAGTATATCAGTAGCCCTATTTTACGTCATTAGCCAAAAAGCGCTTCGCCCGGAAACCTGGCTGAAGGACATACTCTACCTACCTTTACTACTAGCTTTGGGAATCGGCATGTCTGTCAACAATGCTAAAGCAGTATTAGAAGCTCTCTTTAATCATCAATCCAGCTTCGTACGCACCCCCAAACATGGCATCAACAGTAGCACAAAGAAGGAAAAGTCGGCCTTCAAGAAAAGCCGCTACAAGGCCATCAAGTCACTCACCCCATTCGTGGAGCTAGCATTCGCCTTTTTCTTCACTATCATTGTGGCGGATAATGCCCTGAATGGTAGCTGGATAGCAGCCACCTTATTGATGCCCTTCCCTATTGGTTTCTATTTCACGTCATTGAGCTCACTAGCACAGCAACTGACAACATTATCCAAGTCCCCCGCAAAGCAGAGGGCTGAGAAGTAACAAACGATCTTCTTAGCTATTCTCAATAACTGAAAACATGATGGAGCTCACCACCCATCGCACTCGTGCTTGCCTTATCAATCCAAGTAAAATCAAGCTTCCGCTCAAAAAGCAGGCATTTTCCTCGCTATCAAGCTTGACAGCGTAGCCCAAATGGCTAGTTTCACCGCCCTTACAGCATGTCATCTTCATTCACTCTGAATGAGCTGACTCAGATAATCTCAACTCAGTAACTTAGTTATTCCATGGCCAATTCCAAATCAGCTCTCAAACGTGTTCGTCAAGCCGCAACGCGTACAGCACAGAACAAGTCTCTCACTAGTCGCATGAAGACGCTCCGCAGAAAAACACTCGAAGCTGCTGCATCAGGCGACAAAGAAGTTGCTAAAAAATCCTACTCTGAGTTCACCTCTACGGTAGACAAGTGTGAAAAGAACAACATCATTCACCCCAACAAAGCAGCCAACCTTAAGAGCCGGATACACAAGCACCTCAGTGCTTAGTGATTGTCCTGAGCTCTAAGTTGGCGCAACAGCATTCCAACATCAGGTTATAAGCTACATTTTCTTAGCGTCCTCCTTAGTTGGGGGTCGCTTTTTTAGTTTCAGGCGCTAGATTTTTTCTAGACAAGCTGAATTCCTAATTTATCAGTTCATTATCCATGGCTACCAATCCTCAAGATCAATCCCGTCTGAACAAGGCCAAGGAGATCGCCAACAACCCCGACAATTACAAGGTCTGCGAAGGGTGCGACTCCATTGTTGGCGCTGGCGCTAACCTCTGCCCCAACTGCCACGGTTACCGCTTTGATGGTGACAGCTCCCGAGTCGTTGATCAAGCCGTCTGGCTTGGCTGCCGGGAACAAACATCGGTGACGGCCGAAGACCTCTATTGAGCAAGCGCCCAGCCCATGCACCCAGAGGCAATAACACCCATCCCCATCAATTTATGACTTCACTACTCGAAACCATCAGCAGCGACATGAAAAGCGCTATGCGAGAGCGCAATAAAGAGACGCTCAATACAATCCGCGCACTGAAATCAGCCATAACCAATGCCAGCATCGAGAAGTCTGGCGCCGGTACGGTTCTCGAAGATAGTGAAATAATAAGCATTATTCGAAAGCAGATCAAACAGCGTCAGGACTCCATCGAGCAGTTTGAAAAAGCAGATCGCCAAGAACTTGCTGACAACGAGAAAGTGGAAATCAATATCCTGCAGAACTATCTCCCCGCCGAGCTTAGCGAAGACGAAATCGTTGCTGCCGTTGAATCCGCTATTACTGAATTAGGCGCCGAGTCCAAGAAAGACATGGGGCAAGTTATGAAGTTACTTCAGCAAAAAACAGGAGGCCGAGCCGATGGCAAAAAACTCTCTCAAGAGGTCATGAAGCGACTTCAGTAAAGTGCTCACCCGATTCGCAAGGTCGCAACAACATAGCTCTCAGCGGGGTTCAACCCTGAAGATCATCACGCTGGTTTTAACAATCAGCCTCTATCAGCCTAAAAGCCACCATGAATTTTTCTGTGATCATCGTCGCGGCAGGCTCTAGCCAGCGCATGGGTTTTGATAAGCTACTGGCAAATCTTGCCGGCAAGCCGGTGCTCCAACACAGCATTGAAACATTTGCAAACTGCCCGGGCATCAGTGAAATCGTCGTTGTTTGCCCTGAAGAGCGCTACAGCGCCCTTCATCTCGAATTAAACGATACACCCATCACTCGGGTTGATGGCGGCATAGACCGGCATGATTCTGTCGCTGCGGGCCTGAGTAAATTAACACAGGCATCAGATTACATCGCAGTTCATGATGGCGCGCGGCCACTAATATCATGCCAGCAAATCGGAAACGTCTTAAAATCTGCCATCAAACATAACGCGGCATCATCTGCACGCCAAGTCACTGAAACCATTAAACGAGCAAACAGCGATGGCTTCGTTACCGAATCTCTCTGCCGCGACCATCTTTGGCTGATGGAAACCCCCCAAATTTTCAAGGCTGAACTACTCGTCGAAGCCTACAATCTAGTCCAAAAAAATGGCCAGCGCGTCACCGATGAAGTTTCCGCAATGGAGCTCATCCAATGTAGCACTCGGCTTGTAGCTAACGAGGAGCCCAACCTCAAGATCACCTACCCTGAGGATATTGCACTGGCAGAGAAACTGATTTCCTAAAGGATCACCCGATCATCGAAACCTGTGGGTTCAACTCCGGTTTAAACTTCCCTATTTATTAGTTCACACCCATATTCCTGACCCTATGCCTTACCGGATTTGCAAAATGATCGAGGTCGAAAACGGCCATCTACTCTCCAAGCACCCTGACAAGTGCAGATTTCCTCACGGACACACTCGCAAGGTTGAGTTAATATTTGAGGCTGACACTCTTGATGATCGCGAGATGGTCTTTGATTTCAAACTCATCTCCCGCATGATCGGAGATTTCCTAGAAACCTATGATCATGCTCTTTGCATGAATACCGAGGATCCTAAATTTGAATTTTTCAAAGAAGCCTATGGTGATCGTATTATTGGATTTGACGGCGAAGACCCAACAACTGAAGTAATGGCTCGAACCATCTATCTGCACACCAAGGCGTCACTAGATCAATTTGTAAGCCAGCCAGATCCGGAGTATCCTGTCAGACCTAATGTGAAAATTGCCAAAATACGCGTTTGGGAAACCACTTCATCTTGGGCTGAATATGATGAATAGCCGTCATCAAAGCCCAGAGGCTTTCCATTCCTGCCAGCCTCCTTTGTAGACGGAGACCGAATAACCTTCTTCTGCTATTTTTTTAGCGAATAGGTAACCGTCAGGGCAGTCAATGTTTTGGCAATAGAGCACAATAATTTTACGCTCGGTCAAAGCACGATCAAAATCTGCTCTAATCATGTTAATGGATTTTGTGTATTTTTTTAGCGGTAGATTAATCGCACCATCAATGTGACCCATACGGTAAAAAATCATCGGCCTACAATCAACCAGCAGCACTCTTTTCGTCTGAATCAGCTCAAAAAGCCGGCCTATATCAACACCCGTGATCTGCCCTTGCTGGACCCTTTTTCCAATCACAGAAGCATGGCTAGCCACATTATTTTTCTGTGCGAGCTCGGCATGACTGCCAGTTCCAGCAACCCGACCTTCTGAATGAGTTCCCGCTATCTCTGAACAGGCTGTAAGCAGCAGCAACATGGCGACACATGAAAATAAAAATTGCATAAAACTCTGATACCACAATGGCGCCATAAAAAAAGCCCAGAGGAAACCCTCTGGACTTTTAATAAAATGATATTAGTTCAGTTCCCTGTTATGAACTGACACGCATTGGCATGATCACGTAAAGGAATGAACCGTCGATGCGAATAACTCCAGGACTCATCCCATCAATGAGGTCAAGGTAGACTGACTCTTCGCTCAGATTTTTGAGCGGTGCCATGAGAAACTCTGGATTGAAAGCGATTGCGAACTCTTCGCCATCATAATCAGCGACCACTGGCTCCTTGGCTTCACCAATATCCTTAGAATTAGCCTGAACATCAATACTGCCCTTACTGAAAGACAACTTCACTGAATTGGAGCTCTCCGAGGTAAGCAATGATACTCGACGCACTGTGTTGAGAAACTCTTCGCGATTGATCGTGACGCGCTCTTTGCGCTCACCAGGAATCACCTGCTTGTAGTTGGGGTAATTACCCTCAATCAGCTTGCTGACGATGATACTGTCACCAATCTCAAAGCTTATTTGGTTTCCACTTAATTTTACAATAGCCTCACCCTCGCCACCAAGCATGCGCTGAAGTTCATTCACAGCCTTGGATGGCACAATGATGTCTGTCTCGTGACTTGCTGGATATTCCAGATCGTTCTCCACCATCGCAAGCCTACGACCATCGGTAGCAACAAAAATCATTTTGCCGTCGCGGAAGGACACATAAATACCATTGAGCACATAGCGTGTCTCATCCGTTGATATCGCGTAAGAGGTTTTTTTAATGGCGTCATGTAGCACCCCTTGGCCAATTTTAAATTCTGTAGATTCTTCAAACTTAGGCAGAGGAGGAAACTCATCTTCACCAAGACCAATGATCTTAAAGAAGCTTGGGCCACATTTGATACTGGCATGATTTTTACTGTCTACTGATACCTCCACTTCGCTTGCTGGAAGCTCCCGGATGATGCTTACCAAGCGCTTAACGGGAAGCGTTGTAGAACCCTCCTTATCAATCGTAGCATCTACACTACCACTTACACCAACATCTAGATCTGTGGTTGTCAGCTTCAGTTTGCCGTCAGCAGCTTCGATGAGAACGTTAGAGAGAATAGGTAATGTTGCCCTATTGCTTACTACGTGTTGAACCTGCTGAAGAGCATCAAGAAAAGCTTCCTTACTAATAGAAAATTTCATTTTAAGATAAGTGATAATTAAGGGTTGCCGTAAAGTGGTGAAACAGATCACGCACGACGCGAAGACATTGAATTATTTTTATGCCAAAGCAAGCCCTCATTAAGGAATCTTGAACAATTTACCCCCTCTAATACAATATGCTGTGCTAGAAGTCGCTTCGAGCACAATATATAGACCGTCTAAATAGAGCCGAATATCTTAAAGCATACAGAAAATGTAAGAATACGCGCCAAAAAGAACCGGCAAAAGTATTTTTTAAGAGATGCTTACAGCGCTCCCATCAAACTGCTATCTGCGCTTGAGTATGGTCATCAGAATGTCCACCGCATCACGAATCTCTGCCTCATTTTCGATTCGATCTTTCACCTTTTGGCATGCATAAATCACAGTGCCATGATCTCTTCCGCCAAAGGCATCGCCGATTTCAACCAAAGAGCATGGTGTCATTTTACGACTCAGATACATCGCAATTTGCCGAGGGAAGGCAATGTTTGAAGGACGACGCCTACTGGTCATATCTGCGAGCCTAATATCAAAGTAGTCAGTGACCGCCTTTTGAATAGAATCAATATTAACTCTGCGCTGACCCTCTTCTCTTAAAATATCCTTCAACAAGAATTCCGAACGTTCAATGGTTACCTGTTCGGTACCAAGCGATGCATAAGTGGCGATGCGCACAAGCCCACCTTCCAGTCTGCGCACATTGCTTTGAATGCGCTCTGCAAGCATCTCCAATATTTCACTCTCAAGCTTAACGTCCCAGTCTTCCATTTTAGCCCTCAGGATAGCAAGGCGGGTCTCAATACCGGGAGGCTGAAGCTCCACAGTCAATCCACTTTCAAAACGAGAAATAAGACGAGGCTCAATATTTTTGATTTCTGAAGCTGGTCGGTCCGAAGTCAACACGACCTGACTCTGAAGATCCAGTAATTCATTAAAGGTATGAAAAAATTCCTCCTGGGAGCGCTCTTTTCCTGCCAAGAACTGAATATCATCGATGAGCAAAATATCTGCACGGCGATATTTGCGCCTGAATCTCTCGAGTGATCCTTTGCGCACAGTATCAATAAATTCATTGATGAACTTTTCACATGTCAGATATACCACCTTAGCTGTTGGGTTGTCCTTCAGTAGCTGCTGGCCAATGGCTTGCATGAGGTGGGTTTTACCAAGGCCCGAACTGCCGTGGATAAAAAGCGGATTGTAGATGGGGTTCTTGGTCGAGGCCACCGCCATACAAGCCGCATGGGCAAACTCATTGTTCTGACCGACAACAAAACGATCAAAGCTAAATTGAGGGTTGAGTCCCGTTGATTTGAGCTTTTTTCGCATCTGCTCTGCTGGGTCACCGAGCGAGCTGCTGTGCGCCCCGGCTCCAAATCCATCACTGAAAGACGTTTGCGCGGCAGCATCGGTCTTAGAGGATAGGCCATTTAGGCCATTGTGATCACTACTCGCACCAGCTTGGTCAGCTGCGGCTGTCGCAGCATCAGCAAGCTGATCTTGTATCGCTTCGCAAACGACAACTCTCACTTTGCGTGGAAGCGATGAAACACTAGCAAGTGCAGATTGAACCTCAGGCAAGTAATTGGTCTCGATCCAAACCTGGTGCATATCGCTCACGACCCCCAGGACCGCCTCAGTCTCGTTGACCTCTTTGAGATAAGCTGAGCTAAACCACCTGCTGTATGCATCACCACTTACCAGATTTTTAAGGGCTCCTGAAACCTCAAGCCAAAGCTCTTCATTCTCCCTAGAAACAGTTGCACCACCCGATTCTGTTGGGTCAGCGGTTGACTTTTCTAGGTTTTGGAAAAGAGCATGTGTTTGTTTCATTAAGCTTGTAGAATGTGTAAATGGTTTAGGTATTCGTGTTCGCAAGCCGCGAACGAGCATGAGGGTTACCTGCTGATAAAACTCGCTGTTTGCGTCAGGATCAAAACTTTTTAATATTACGAGGCTCCAAAAAAACAAAACCCCCTATTCCACAATAGTTCCACGGAAAAGTTTTAAAAATACTTGACCCCCAAACTAATCAAGCGTGGTTAATTATCTCTGCTTATCGACACTGAATTACTCCTCTGAAGAGCCTAACAGACCACCCAACCAGCCACACAAAAGTGTCATGCTCGCATTCAATGGGAAAAACCATTCAGAGGTCAGCTCAGGACGCAAAACAATGACCTGTTGAGCCCAAGCCGCTAAGCCAATAGAATCAAGCAATAGGGGTAGCTCCGGCCTAAACCAAGACACCAGTAACACGGATATAATAGTGCCTAATATCAACCCCTTGGTGCTTACCCTCAGAGGTAAAATAGCAGCTGCTAAAACACCCAATAGAGGACCATAGGTGTATGCCACCATGCCAAAGGCCAAACCGATCAGATCGCTGTCTGGATTCTTTTTATAAACAACCCACAAGCCCAGTCCAGCTGCAGTCAAAATGACCCCCCAAACACAAACCACAATTCTCGATAAACGCACCATCTCCCGTCCCTTGCCTGCCGCCTCGAGCTTGTCTCTGCCATAGAACACCGATAAGCTGGCCTGACTGAGGGCAGCTAAAATAGAATCCAGGCTTGAGATGGCCGCAGCAAATGCCCCCGCTAGGATCAAACCACTGAGTCCTGGAGGCACCTCCATGGTAATCCATGTGGGAAACACATTATTGCTTTTCTCAAAACTCGCAGCGATCAAACCACTTGGCTCATAGACCCTATACCAGGCAAAAAGCCCTGCTCCGACAGCCAGCATCAAGACGGTGACAATGATCGATACACTACTCCAGCACATGGCTTTCCTCGCATCCTTAATAGTTCCGCAGCAAAACATTCTCTGGGTGTTGAGTTGATCGATACCAAATGCCGTAAAATTCTGAAAGGGCATCGCGATTAGGGCCACCCACATGGTGTAGCGTAAACCCGGTTCTTGGAACGGGCTTGTGAAATCAAGCCATCTGAGCTTGTCTCTATTACTGCCGTCAATAGTGACTTGGTTGAGCTCTACAATTTGGCTCCAGCCCACTTCTCCAACCAGCAGGCTCAAAGCCAACACACCGCCAAAAATGAATAGGCAAAACTGAATAACATCGGTCCAAATGACCGTTTGCATCCCCCCCATGAATGTCCACAGAATTGCGACAGCACCTATGATCACAATACATAGAGGCGCATTCATACCCGTTACCACTTGGAGAATAATGGCGGTAACAAGAACGCGCACACTCTGCCCTAAGATTGAACCTACAGCAAAGAGTCCAGTGACCAGTCGCCTCGCCCCCTCGCCGAGCCGGTTACCCATAAAATCGTAAGGGCTGTATATCTCCTTTTCATAATACAAAGGTATCAGCCAGTAAGCGACAGCGAAGCGTGCAATAATTGAACCAAAGCCCCATTGCAGATAAGTCCAGTCCCCCTCTAAGGCAAAAACCATGCCCGGCACACCGATGAAGGTCAGGGCACTAATCTCAGTGGCGATCATCGATCCACTCACTGACCACCACGGCAAAGTCTTACCCCCGAGAAAGAAATCCTTAATATTGGATTGTTTGCCCGAAAGCCTGTGCCCCAGAACCGTGGTGAAAATCATATACCCGGCAACGACCGCCCAATCCCAATAGGTAAAGTATTCATGCACCGGCTTCATGGAAGCGCAGACTAGCATTACAATTCAGCTCTACAAACTTCAAACCCACGCACTCGAAAAAAAACTTTGCCCTACAGGCAAAAGAGGCTTGTCGTTTAGGCCGCACCATTCATAACTCAACCCCAGATTTAAGCAAGTGGCCTCATCTGGAAATCATCTCACTCTTGGCATTATCCCAGCACGCTGGGGTTCTACTCGCTTCCCCGGGAAACCGCTCCACCTCATTGCTGGAAAACCGCTTGTGCAACATGTCTGGGAGCGCACTCAGCACTGCAAGCTTCTCGACAGCGTGACTATCGCTACCGATGACCAGCGCATCCTTGATGCCGCACATGATTTTGGTGCCCAAGCAGTCATGACCTCTCCCAACCACCCTACGGGAACGGATCGCATCGCGGAAGCCGCATCGTCCTACCCTGATGCAACTTATATCATCAATATTCAAGGAGATGAACCGCTTATCGAGCCCAGCCTTATCGACCAGCTCGCTGCAGCGCTACATCAAGATTCAGGTATTTCAATGGCTACGGCCGCCAACCCCATTAACGATGATGAGGCCATGCACGACCCTAACGTCGTCAAATGCGTCATTGCCCAAAATGGTGAAGCTCTTTACTTCTCGCGTAGCCCAATTCCCTTCCAGCGAGCGGCTAGCCCAGGATTGAGTCTATACCGCCACAAAGGAATCTACGCATACCGCAGGGACTTCCTTGAAAAATTTGTCGTCTGGCCGCCATCCCCTCTCGAGCTGGCAGAATCATTAGAGCAGCTACGCGCTCTTGAAAATAATGCACGCATCAAGGTTCTCATCACAGATGACGACTCCACCGGTGTAGACACACTCGAACAGGCCCAACATATCGAAACTCTTCTCAAATAAACCAGCTACTCTCATACCCATGCCTCAACCTACCAAGTATATCTTTGTCACCGGCGGTGTCGTCTCCTCACTAGGCAAGGGGCTGGCAGCTGCCTCGCTTGGCACCCTTCTAGAGCATCGCGGCCTCTCCGTGATTCTTCAGAAGTTCGACCCCTACCTCAATGTTGACCCCGGCACCATGTCCCCATTTCAACACGGGGAAGTCTACGTCCTCAATGATGGCGCAGAGACCGATCTCGACCTGGGGCATTATGAACGTTTCACCAATTGCACACTGACCAAATTTAACAACCTCACCTCGGGTCAGGTTTTTGAAAACGTCATCCGCAAAGAGCGCAAGGGCGATTACCTCGGCAAAACCGTTCAGTTTATCCCCCACTGCACCGATGAGATCAAAGCACGTATTAACGACGTCGCCCTTCGTTCTGATGCCGATATCATCATCACCGAAATAGGCGGAACCGTGGGCGATATCGAGGGCCACTTGTTCCTTGAGGCGCTTCGGCAGTTTTCACTCGATGTCGGCCGTGAAAACGTCTGCTTTATCCATGTCACGCTACTGCCTCTGATCAAGGCTGCCGGCGAGATCAAAACCAAGCCAACTCAACAGTCCGTTGCTAAGCTGCGTGAGATCGGTATTCAGCCAGATATTATTGTCTGCCGAACTGAACACGAATTAGACGAAGACAACCGACGTAAAATTGCAATGTTCTGCAATGTTGAGCACAAGAATGTTGTCGCGTTTCGCGATGTTGACCACACCATTTATGAATGCCCGATTGACCTGCGTCGCGACAAACTTGACCGTCTGGTGACTGACCGACTAGGCATCGAGTCCAAGACACCTGACCTCACCGAATGGCAAGATTTCGTCGACCACATTATTAACCCTACCCACGAGGTTAAAATTGCAGTTGTCGGCAAATACATTGAGCTGCAAGACGCTTACAAGTCGATTTACGAATCTCTGACACACGCCGGTGCCGCACATGACACCAGGGTTGTAGTTGAGCGTATCGATGCAGAAATCATCGAACAAGAAGGGGCCGAAAAACATCTTGGCGGCATGGATGGTATCCTCATCCCTGGTGGGTTCGGTGATCGTGGCACCGAAGGTAAGATTCTCACCGCTAAATACGCACGAGAAAATCGCATCCCCTACTTTGGTATCTGCTTAGGCATGCAGATTGCCACCATTGAATTTGCCCGGAATGCCTGCCAGTTGACGGGAGCGAACTCTACCGAGTTTGACAAAGAAAGCCCGCATCCCGTTATCTCCTTACAAGAAGAACAACAGGGCGTCGAGGATATGGGAGCGACCATGCGCCTTGGAGCAAGTGATTCAAAAATCCTCCAAGACACCATTGCCCACCAGCTATACGGAAAAGACATGATCAGCGAGCGGCATCGCCATCGCTATGAATTCAACCCAGCTTACCGTGAGCAGATTGAAGCTGCCGGCCTGAAAATTAGTGCCGTTTCTGATCCTGAGGGACTTGTTGAAATCGTTGAGATTAGCGATCACCCATTTTTCATCGGTGCTCAATTCCACCCTGAATTCCAATCAAGGCCCAATCACCCCCACCCGATTTTCGCTGGGTTTATAGCAGCAGCTCTCAAGCTTCACGGTTAGATCTTCTAGCTCTGATTAGTGGCTGCTCTCATCCATTATTAATGCATACAGACCCATACTATGTCCTCCATCGAATCTAAAATCAAAGAACTAGGCTACACTTTACCTGAGGCTCCTGCGCCGGCCGGATCATATGTCAACTGCGTGCGCTCCGGCAACTTACTCTTTCTTGCCGGAGGCATTCCGCCGCTGGATGACGACACCTTCCTAGGCAAAGTTCCAACAGACACATCAGTTGAAACCGCTCAACAGGCAGCCCGGCTCATCACCCTGAACCGCCTAGCTGTGGTCAAAGCAGAAATTGAAGACCTCGATCAGGTCACTCGCATCGTCAATGTGGGCGGCTTTGTCAACTCAGAGCCTGATTTCCATCAACACCCGGCGGTCATCAATGGCTGCTCCGACCTTCTTGTTGAAATTTTCGGTGATAAGGGGGTTCATTCCCGCACCGCAATGGGTGCCGCGGCGCTACCGCTCAATGTATCCGTAGAAATCAACATGATTGTTGAGGTGAGCTAGCTACTTTATTTATGTAAGTTCTGAGCAACCAGCTACGTATGATCAACAAAATTGATTTCTCTGCTTGCTGACTACAAAAACCGATGTAATTTCACTTTTACTCGAGTAAATATTTCAATTA
>Ga0115564_10002508_pt1 | contig 16007 bp, 17 predicted proteins | sample COGITO_mtgs_1105_7_FD_88680 | JGI IMG/M metagenome (GOLD analysis project Ga0115564, IMG submission 88680) | Pelagic marine microbial communities from North Sea - COGITO_mtgs_110523 | ecosystem: Environmental > Aquatic > Marine > Epipelagic | place: Germany:Helgoland, sampling site Kabeltonne...
ACACGGTTGTGTATCCCGTAGTGCGCGGCATGGGGCCGCTGATCACAATTGTGGCCGTTGGGTTTGTTTTTGGCGAGACGTATAACTTGCTGCAATGGTTTGGCGTGCTGTGCCTGTCGTCCGCGATCTTTGCCTTGGCGGGGGTGAATTTGGCACAGAACAAGCTGGATCGGCGCACGATGGGTGTTGGGCTGTTCTTCGCGGTGCTGACAGGGTTTGGCGTGGCGGCGTACACGACCTGGGATGCCTACGGGGTTCGTGCGACCATAAATCCGTTCACGTTTATCTTTTGGTTATTTTTGTTGGAGGGCATTTTATTCCCGCCAATTTCAATCGCGCGGTATCGGCGGATGGTCATCAAACCACCATTTTCGGCGATGGCGTCGCGCGGGATCATTGGGGGCCTTGTGGCCTTTGCCAGCTTTGGCGCGATCATGTTTGCCACGCGGTTGGACAAAGTCGGCGAGGTCGCGGTGCTGCGTGAAACATCCGTCGTGTTCGCCGCCTTGATCGGTTGGTTGTTCTTGCGCGAAAAGGTGGGCTTTTTGCGCGCAGGGCTGATGGTTGCCATTGCAGGTGGTGCGATTTTGGTAGAGTTTGGCGGCTGAGCAAATCAGGCAGGGTAGCATGAGCGAACAGAAGATTAGTCCAGCAGTTAAAATGGGTCTCGAGATGGGGCCGATTGTGTTGTTTTTCATCGCCTACACAAAAATCAAAGACCGTGAGTTCGAGATTTTTGGCAGCACCTACGAAGGGTTTATCGTTGCGACGGCTGGGTTTATTCCGTTGCTGTTGGTCTCAACTGGATTGCTTTGGTGGCTGACGGGCAAACTGTCGAAGATGCAGCTGGTGACGGCTGTTCTGGTGGTTGTGTTCGGCGGCCTGTCGATTTGGTTCAATGATGATCGGTTCTTTAAGATGAAACCGACCATTATTTACGTGCTGTTTGGCGGCATTCTGGGGGCAGGGTTGTTGCAGGGGAAATCCTATCTGCGATCCGTTATGGAAGAAGTGATCCCGTTGCAAAACGAGGGTTGGATGAAGTTGACACAACGGGCCTGTGCGTTTTTCTTTGGTCTGGCCGTCGCGAATGAGGCCGTTTGGCGTTTGATGTCCACGGATGCTTGGGTGAATTTCAAGACCTTCGGCCTTACGGCGGCGGTGTTTGTGTTCTTTATGGCGCAAAGTCCATTGTTTTCGAAATACGCGATTAAGGAAGACGCCGAGTAGCGTTTTTCCCACTAGATTTAGCGATTGTCCTAACCCAGTTGTCTGTAAAATATAGAGGTTGCCCCTAAGGAACATCTATATATAGTTTTGTCATGTGACGGGCGGGATCCCCCGCTCTGATGCTTTACCGCACTTACAGGGCAGGGACGCTTTACGGTTATGACTTCTGAATTCACCCAAGATTTTATCCGAAACCCAGCGGGTTTAAAGAATAACCCTGCGCTGGTTCTGAATGCGGACTTTCGCCCGCTCAGCTATTTTCCTCTGTCGGTTTGGAAATGGCAGGATGCGGTGAAGGCCGCGTATTTAGATCGTGTGACGATCTTGGCGGAATATGACCGTGTGGTGCATTCGCCGTCCGTGGAAATTCGTATCCCGTCGGTGATCGTTCTAAAGGATTATGTGAAGCCTGCCAAAACCACGGCATTCACGCGGTTCAATCTGTTTTTGCGTGATGAATTTATGTGCCAATATTGCGGCTCGCATGGGGATATGACGTTTGATCACGTGGTGCCGCGGTCCCGTGGAGGGCTAACGACGTGGCAAAATGTTGTGGCGTCCTGCGGCCCGTGTAATCTGCGCAAAGGGGCGCGTTCGCTCAAACAAGTTGGGATGAATTTGCGCAAACCACCGGTGCAACCCTCCGCCAATCAACTGTTGAATGCAGGGCGCAAATTTCCGCCCAATTTCTTGCATGAAAGCTGGATGGATTTCTTGTATTGGGATGCCGAATTGCTGGCTTAGCGTCGTGTAGCTGCGGCAAGCCAGATTGCGACCAATCCAAAAGAGACAATTGCGTTCCAGCCGGCCATAGAAACGCCGAACAAATCCCACGGAATTTCATCGCAGCGCACCAAGGGCGCTTCTAGAATTTTGGTGAGCAGGTCTTGGACCGATAGGTCGCCAACGGGGCCAGAAGTGCAGGTTGTTGGGCCTTCCCACCAGTCTTGCTCCACCCCTGCGTGGTAAACGCCGATTACGGCTGTGGTTAGCGCGGCCGCGGCGCCAAGCAGCGCAATTGCGCGATGATAGACCAGCGCGCCGATCAAGCCGATGGCGATTGCAGCGCCGTGGGGCCAGCGTTGCCAAATGCACATTTTGCACGGTGGCAATTCACCAATGTATTGAAAGCCAAAGGCGGCGGCGAGCATACAGGCGGAGCCGAGCGCGGCGATAATGATAAGACGTTGGTGCATCAGAAAAACTTTACAGCTGCGAAACCTACGATCAGTAGGACGATGAGGATGGTGAACATCAGGCCGAGCCTGCGTTCGATAAAGTTGCGGATGGGTTCACCGTAAAACCATAGGAGCGTTGCAACCACGAAAAAGCGGAACCCCCGTGCGATGGTGGACCACAGCATGAACGTCCAGAACGGTAGTTCGGTCACGCCAGAGGTGATGGTGATGACTTTATACGGAAAAGGCGTGACCCCAGCGAACAGCACCGCCCAGTGGCCCTGTTCGTTAAAGCGGGTTTTGAATTCCTCGAATGCATCGAGTTTGTGATAGAAATCGAGGATCGGTTGGCCAATTGTGTCAAACAGCTCAGCCCCGATGTAATAGCCAAATGCGCCGCCAGCAACGGATGAAACTGTGCAAACAAACGCGATGGTAAACGCGCGTGTCGGTGCGGCGATGATCATCGGGATCAGCAAAATATCGGGTGGGATCGGAAAAAACGAGCTTTCCACAAATGAAATCATCGCCAAAGCCGCCAAGGCCCATTTGGTCATGGCGAGGGACACGGTCCAATCATAAAGTCTGCGTAGCACTGCTGATGCCCTTTTTTTGCACTGTCTTGCCCCTTGGGCAGTGTTGCGTCAAGCCTTGCGAATGGTCGCAGGGGTGCTTAGTTTATGGGGAGCGAACAGATTTAGGGGATCATCATGAAATGGCAGGGACGGCGCGGCAGCCAAAATATCGAAGATCGACGTAAAAGCGGAGGCGGCAAAGCTGCTGGTGGTATTGGAGGCGTTGGTCTGATTGCTGTTCTTGCGATTGGCTATTTCATGGGTGTTGACCCCGCGACCTTGCTGAACATTGCGGGTGGTGGACAAACGACCAGCAGTGGTCCTGTCGAGATCACACAAGAGGATCAAGAGCGTGGAACATTTGTGTCTGTCACACTGCGCGATACAGAAGTCATTTGGACCGAAGTGTTCAAACAGCAATTGGGGCGTACGTACAATCCAGCAACGCTGGTTCTGTTCAAAGGATCGACACAATCACCTTGCGGCGGCGCAAGCGGGGCGTCTGGCCCGTTTTATTGCCCTGCGGATAAGAAGGCGTATTTGGACACGTCGTTTTTCACCACGATGTCACGCAAATTGGGTGCGTCGGGTGATTTTGCGGCCGCCTATGTTGTGGCCCATGAAATTGCGCATCATGTTCAGAATGAAATGGGCACGTTGGGCGAGGCAAACCGAGCACGCCAGAGCATGTCGCAGGGGGACAGCAACCGTGTCTCTGTGATGATCGAGCTGCAGGCGGATTGCTATTCTGTGATTTGGGTGCGGTATGCGCAAGAAAAGCTGAAAACACTGGAACGCGGTGATCTGGGCGAGGCAATCAATGCGGCCAAACAGATTGGCGATGACACGTTGCAGCGCAATGCGGGGCAACAACCCAACCCCCATACGTTTACGCACGGCACATCGGCGCAGCGGCAAAAATGGTTCCAACGGGGGTTTAATACAGCGCGGATGGATCAATGCGATACGTTCACTGCGCAGAATTTATAAAAAACCCGTTTCGCATGTTTTTTGGCGTTGACGGGGGCGCGGTGCCTCGCTAAATCAGCCGAGCGTTGCCCGAGTGGCGGAACTGGTAGACGCAGGGGATTCAAAATCCCCCGCCGCAAGGCTTGCCGGTTCGAGTCCGGCCTCGGGTACCATATTTCCCTAGTGGAAAAGCGAAAAAGTCGTGACAGTTGTCGCGGCTTTTTGCGTTTGGGAGGGATTGTTCTGAGGGGCTCTCGATGTTTCTACGAAACATCTGCCGCGTGTTTGGTGCGGCGGTTTGGCTTTGCTTTGCAAAGCCTTTGGCATCTCGATGTTTGTTCCAAACATCTGCCGCGTGTTTGGTGCAGCGGTTTGGCTTTGCTTTGCAAAGCCTTGGCGGAGAGACAGGGATTCGAACCCTGGGTAGGCGTAAACCCACAACGGTTTTCGAGACCGCCCCGTTCGACCACTCCGGCACCTCTCCATTGGTGTTTGGATCGTAACGGGGGCGGTTTAGCACAGGGCGCGCGTCGTGCAAGGCTCAAAAACGCTGGACAGGGCAGAGTTGCCTTGCGAAAAGCGATTAAAGCAGACACGAGGGCCAAAAATGACGAGCGCAGGCAATTCAATTAAACAGGTTTTAAGTGCGGCGGACACAGCGGCAAAATCGGGCGATACGGGGCGTGCAATTGCGTTGTACCGTCAAATTTTGACCAAAGTTCCCAAACATTCCAAAGCGAAAAAAGCGCTCGTGCGGTTGGAGAAACAAGGCGGCAGCGTCGGTCAAATGACCCAAGCAGATGCGAACGCGCTGTTGCAAATCCTGAACACGGGCAATTTTGAAGCCGCGCAAAATGCAGCCAAACAATTGTCGCAGAAGTTTCCGAATGAGCCATTTGTGTTTAACATTCTGGGCTACACCAGCGGCATGATCGGGGATCAAAAGGCCGCGATTGATGCCTATAAATGGGCGATCAAACTGAACCCAAATTTTGTCGAAGCACTGTCGAACTATGGGTCCTACCTTGTGCAAATTGGAAAACACAATGATGCGATTACGTCCCTGCGTAAGGCCATTTCCAAGAAACCAGATTATTTTGAGGCCCATCATAACCTTGGGCTCGCGCTGTCGGGTGACGGCGATGTTGAAGGTGCCTTCGTTCACCTTAATAAATCCATTCAGCTGAACCCCGAATACGCCAATGCCTATAACAGTCGTGGTAATCTTTACCGATCCACTGGCAAGTTGGCCAATGCGTTGGATGATTTGAAGACCGCACTGAAACTCGTTCCTGATGACGGCGCGGCCAAAGAAACGCTCAGCTCGGTCCTTGCCGATCTTGGGGATGTTGAAGGGTCGCTGGCACTGACAACGGAATTGCTCCAGAAAGATCCTAATAACATTGATCTTTTGGGCCGCAAAGCGGTTCAACTGAACGCCTTGGGTCAATCCGCAGAAGCAATCGCCGCATTCCAAGACATCGTAAAGCTGCGGGAAGAAGACGGTGAGGCGATCGGTACATTGCTCAAGATGCTTCCTGAAAGTGAGCGTGGCGCAATGCGGACTGAGGCTGTTGAGCTATTGGAACAAGAAGATCTAGATCCGTTTGATCGAGTGCGGTTGGCCTTTGCGCTTGCGAGCGACGCGGAGCGCGATAAGGACGTAACTGGCGCTGGCCGCTGGTTAAACATCGCAAACGGTACGTATAAATCTAGCTTGCCCGCGTTGCCCGTTGCAGATGAAACGCGATTTGCGCAGGCCCGCAGTTTTTTCGCCGATCGCCTGCCACACAAATTGAAGGCGGCCGGCAATCCTTCCGATAGGCCGATCTTTGTCGTTGGCTTAATGCGCTCTGGCACATCACTGGTAGAGCAGATCATCGCGAGCCATTCACAGGTGTTTGGTGCAGGTGAATTGAACGCGGTAACAGTTTTGGGGGCGGATATCATGTCCATTGGTCCATCGGTGGATGCCACCAAAATCGCTGCCTTTGCCGAAGGTTATCTTTCGATTCTTGGTGCAGTGGATGAAGACAGTCCGCGGGCGGTGGATAAAATGCCCGCCAACTTCTTCTTTGTTGGGCTGCTGAAACTAGCATTCCCAAACGCCGCGATCATCAACACCGTGCGTGATCCACGTGATACCTGTTTTTCCATCTGGAAGAACTTCTTTGACACCCACGCCCATCAATACGCCTATGACCAAGGCGAGCTGGCGGCATTTGCCAATCAATATAAGGCGCTGATGGGATTTTGGGATTCTGTGTTCCCGAATGAGATTTATCATTTGCGATATGAAAACCTTGTTGCAAGCCAAGAAGCAGAAAGCCGCAGGTTGCTTGATCATCTTGGATTGCCTTGGGAAGACGGCGTTCTTGAGTTTCACAAAACAAAGCGGGCTGTGCGCACGGCGTCGGTCAATCAGGTGCGTGAAAAGATGTACACATCAAGCGTCAAAAGCTGGGCACCGTATTCGGATCATCTAAGCGAATTATTGAACGGCCTCGACAAAGACCTGTGGGCCGATGCGCTTGTGGATTAAATCAGGGCAATCCGCTTGACATAATACGCCCAATATCCGATACACCGCGCACCTGACAGACAACCGTGTGTTGGGTGTTTTTAATTACGTCGTACAAAGACGCGCAGTTCGAGGCGGGCAAAGCCCACAAACGTTCCATAGGATCGGCCACAGAACGCGGTTAGAGAAAAGGTCGAACACATGTTCGCAGTCGTTAAAACTGGTGGCAAACAGTACAAAGTTGCTTCTGGCGAAGTCCTCAAGATCGAAAAGATCGCAGGCAACGCTGGTGAAAAAGTTCAATTCAACGAAGTTCTGATGCTCGGTGGTGACAAAACCACTGTGGGCACGCCAACTGTTGCTGGTGCCGGCGTTCAAGCCGAAATCCTGGAACAGGCCAAAGGCCCAAAGGTTATCAACTACGTTAAACGTCGTCGTAAGCACTCCTCGCAGCGCAAAAAGGGTCACCGTCAACAGCTGACTGTTGTGCGGATCACGGACATTCTGGCCACTGGCGCAGATAAGTCTGGTGTGACTGCTGCCTTGAACGGCGCAGGTTTTGTTGTTGCCGCTGGCGCAGCAGGGGTTGCAGCCGCAGCGCCGAAAAAAGCCAAAGCCGAAAAGAAAGCCGCGCCTGCAAAAGCTGCGGCACCGAAGAAAGCAAAAGCTGAAAAAGCGGCACCTGCTGCAACAGCTGGCGCGGATGATTTGAAAGAATTGTCAGGTGTTGGCCCCGCTCTCGAGAAAAAACTGCACGCAGCTGGCGTTACATCGTTTGCACAAGTTGCAGCATGGACAGACGCTGACGTTGAAGATTTCGGTGAGAAATTGTCATTCAAAGGCCGGATCGAACGCGAAGGCTGGATCGATCAAGCCAAAAAGCTGGCTAAAGGTTAAGGAGAGAACACATGGCACATAAAAAAGCAGGCGGCTCATCCCGTAACGGTCGTGACTCCGCTGGACGTCGTCTCGGCATCAAAAAATACGGCGGCGAAGCTGTCATCCCCGGTAACATCATTGCGCGTCAACGCGGTAACAAGTGGTGGCCAGGTGATGGTGTTGGTCAAGGTAAAGACCACACAATCTTTGCAGTTGTTGAAGGCGCGGTAACGTTCCGCAAGGGCTTCAAAAACCGTACGTTTATTTCTGTCCTTCCTGTGGCGGAGGCCGCTGAATAATTCCGACAGATATTCGAATGTAAAAATTCCAAAGGGTCGGTTGAAAAACCGGCCCTTTTTCTTTTTCAGGAGTGAGCGTTGTGGACGTCGTTGAGCTTGCCAAATTATTTGCAACTGCTGTGCAACGCGGCCCTGCGCTTGCGCGCAAAATTTCTGGTGCGAATTGTGGGCTGGTTTTGAAATGATGATCGCCCTTGCTCCCATACTTATCTTTTTTGCCTCTCAGGTTGGCACACCTGGCCCTGCGAATATGGCGTTGTTGGCCACGGGTGCGCGGTTTGGATTGCGCCGTGCGTTGCCGTTTGTTGGCGGCGTGGCGGTTGGCAAGCAGTTGATTATTTGGCCGATGGGCTTTGGCTTGATTGGTTTACAAGATCAATTTCCGCTGGTTTTTGCGGCCCTTAAATATGTGTCAGCGGCCTATATTATCTGGCTGGCGTGGAAGGTTGCGAATTTGCGGCTGGTTACAGGCGATGGCAGTGGGACTGCGCCCGGGTTTATGGCGGGATTGATCGTGCACCCGCTTAATCCAAAGGCATGGGCAATGATCACGGCTGGGTTCACCAACTTTGTCGCTGCGGGCACCCCTGCATTCCAAGCGACAGCCGTGATCGCGGTGAGTTTATTTGTCTGTCAGCTGATCTTGCATCCATTGTGGTGCTGGGGTGGCGATCGTTTGGCAGCCACAGTTGCGGGTAAACCCGCCGAGCGGTGGTTGATGTGGGCCTTGGCCGCGTTAACTGTGTTAAGCGTTTTATTTGTTTTGTTTCAAGGAGGTGCAGCATGAAGGTATCAGAGATAAAAGGCCAATTGGTCATTCCAACAGAGCGATTTTCATTACGCCCTGTTCGTGACAGTGATGCAGGCTTAATCACGCTTTATGCCAGTGACAAACGGGTTGCGGATATGACGGATCATATTCCACACCCGTACCCGCCCGGCGCAGCAGAGGTGTTTCTGGAACGTGTTTTGGCGGCTGATACGTTGGAGCAGGTCTGGGCAATTGATGGTGGCGTAGATGGGTTGGGCGAGGTACTGGGCGTGATTTCCCTGAAACGCGTAACCGATGATCAATCTGAAATCGGATATTGGATTGCGCCAGAAATGTGGAATACGGGCCTAGCCTCGGAGGCATTGAACGCGCTGGTTGCAGCGAACCCTTTGGCGGATAAATCGATGGTTGCGAGCATCTTTCAAGACAACCCTGCGTCGGCCAAAGTGGTGATGAATGCCGGCTTTTCCCTGATCGGGGAAAGCGAAGTGTTTTGCGTGGCGCGAAAAGGTATGGTTGATACGTGGGATTACGTGCAGCGCCTTACAGAATAAAGGCCTGCGCGGGTTGAGCCGCGTGGACCCTTGCGCTATCGGTGGCGCACGCCTGACAGAAAGCCAACGCGATGAAATTCCTCGATCTTACCAAAGTCCATCTAAAGTCCGGTGCGGGCGGCAATGGCTGTGTATCCTTTCGTCGTGCTGCGCATGAAGAATTTGGCGGACCCGATGGCGGTAATGGCGGCCAAGGGGGCGATGTTTTTGCTGAGGCCGTTGAAGGCCTGAACACGCTGATTGATTTTCGCTATCAACAGCATTTCTTTGCTAAGAACGGGCGACCAGGAATGGGCAAGCAGCGTTCGGGTAAAGATGGCGATGATATCATTCTAAAGATTCCTGTCGGCACAGAAATTTTGGAAGAAGACGAAGAAACCATCGTGGCCGATCTGACCGTAGTTGGTCAGCGCGTGTTGCTTGCCAAAGGTGGCAACGGTGGTTTTGGCAACCTGCATTTCAAATCCTCCACAAACCAAGCACCGCGCCGTGCGAACCCCGGCCAGCCGTTGATTGAACGGACGGTTTGGCTTCGATTGAAACTGATTGCAGATGCGGGATTGTTGGGTTTGCCGAATGCTGGAAAATCCACATTCTTGGCGGCCACGTCCAATGCACGGCCCAAAATTGCGGATTATCCATTTACGACGCTGCACCCGAACTTGGGTGTTGTTGGTGTTGATAAAACAGAATTTGTGATGGCCGATATTCCAGGCTTGATTGAAGGTGCGCACGAAGGGCGTGGCATTGGTGATCAATTCTTGGGCCATGTCGAACGCTGCGCGGTTCTGTTGCATCTGATTGATGGCACATCCGATGACGTAGTTGGCGATTGGAAAACGATCATCAACGAGTTGGAGCAATACGGCGGTGAGTTGGCGGATAAGCCGCGCATCACGGCGTTAAACAAAATCGACGCGCTGGATGATGTGGAACAGGCTGAAAAGCACAACGCGCTTGTGGTTGCGACGGGGGGTGACGTTCACCAAATCTCTGGTGTGGCGCGGGATGGTTTGACGGATGTTTTGCGGGCCATTCGTGCGGCAATTATTTCACGTGATGAATCAGAAGTGGAGACGGAGGATACTGGATGGCGTCCGTAACCCCGAACCCACTGAAAGACGCGAAACGCATCGTTGTTAAGATCGGCTCCGCCCTTTTGGTGGATGCGGCGTCTGGTGAATTGCGCCTTGATTGGTTGAAATCGCTCGCGCTGGATATTTCAAAACAAAAACAGCAGGGACGGGACGTTTTGGTTGTCAGCTCTGGCTCGATTGCCCTTGGGCGTCGGGTTCTTGGCTTGCCAGAGGGCGAATTGTCGTTGGATCAATCACAGGCTGCGGCGGCGGTCGGGCAGATTAGATTGGCGCGGGCTTATGAGGAAGTTCTAGCGCCCCATGATATCAAAACAGCGCAAGTTTTGCTGACGTTGGATGACAGCGCGGACCGGCGTCGGTATTTGAATTCACGTGCCACATTCGGGGCATTGATGAATTTTGGCGTGGTTCCGATTGTGAACGAAAATGATACCGTCGCCACAGATGAAATTCGGTTTGGCGACAATGATCGACTGGCCGCACAAGTGGCGTCGATGGCGGGTGCGGATGTGTTGGTTTTACTGTCTGATGTGGATGGGTTTTATTCGGCCAATCCAAAGACAGACCCAAGTGCGACGAAATTTGGCGTGGTTACCGAAATTACGCCCGATCTCGAAGCGATGGCTGGGGATGCGGGCACAGCGGCGGCCAAAGGCGGAATGAAAACCAAATTGATGGCGGCGAAATCTGCAATGCAAGCGGGTTGTGCGATGGCGATCATGGAGGGTGATCAATTGGGTCCGTTAACTGCGCTGGAAAATGGTGAGGCTGCCAGTTGGTTTCTAGCTGCGACCAACCCAAAGGCGGCGCGGAAACAGTGGATTTCGGGCATGAAATCCCGTGGAATATTGCTGGTGGATACGGGTGCTGCGCGGGCGTTGGCCAGCGGGAAATCTTTGTTGGCGGCAGGTGTTCAAAATGTCCACGGTGAGTTTCAGCGTGGCGATCCAGTTTCAATCGCTGGGCCTGATGGTGTAGAGCTGGCCAAGGGTTTGGTCGGGTATAGTTCGGCCGAAACTATGGCGATAGCGGGGCGGCAAAGCACTGAAATTGCTGATGTTTTAGGGTACGTAGGCCGTGCAGCATTGGTGCACCGCGATGATATGGTAAATTGAGGTTACGATGAACGCGAAGAACATAGCAGACGTGATGCAAAGCATCGGGATCAAAGCCAAAGCGGCGAGTGCCGAGCTGGCTTACGCGAGTGCCGAGCGCAAACATGCAGCGTTGATCGGCGCGGCTGAGGCCATGATCCATCGTATGGATGATATCTTGGTGGCCAATGTCAAAGACCTCGATTACGGATTGGACAAAGGCCTGTCGCCCGCCATGATGGATCGCCTTATGTTGAACAAAGAGCGGGTTTTGGCGATGGCAAACGGTGTTCGCGCCGTTGCAGAACAAGCCGATCCTGTTGGCAGTGTGATTGCGGAATGGACGCAGCCATCTGGCCTGCATATTCAGCGTGTTCGCACGCCATTGGGGGTGATTGGTGTGGTTTACGAAAGCCGCCCAAACGTGACCGCGGATGCAGGCGCGTTGTGTTTAAAGGCTGGTAATGCGTCGATATTGCGTGGCGGATCAGAGAGTTTCCATTCGGCAAAACTGATCCATGAGTGTTTGGTCGAAGGGCTGAAGGGTGCGAATCTGCCCGTTACCTGCATTCAAATGGCCCCTGATCGCGATCGCGCCTGTGTCAGTGAAATGCTGACAATGACCGAGTTTATTGATGTGATTGTTCCGCGCGGGGGCAAGGGATTGGTTGCGCGTGTTCAAGAAGAAGCGCGGGTTCCCGTTTTTGCGCATCTAGAGGGGATTTGCCACGTTTATGTGGATGGCAGCGCGGATTTGGAGAAAACCAAAGCGGTTGTGATGAACGCTAAAACGCGACGCACGGGGATTTGCGGGTCTGCGGAATGCCTGCTGGTGGATAAGGCGTTTTTTGAAACGCACGGCGCGCCATTTGTGACAGATTTGCTGGGCGTCGGCGTTGAAGTGCGTGGAGATGACACCCTTCAGAGCATCGACGGCGTTATCGCGGCGAAGGGTGATGATTTCGGGCGCGAGTTTCTGGATATGATCATCGCAGCGCGCGTGGTGGACGGTGTTGAAGGGGCGATTGAGCACATTCAACAGTTTGGGTCGAACCACACGGATTGCATTATGGCCGAAGAAAACGCGGCGGTTGATATGTTTTTTGGTCGGCTCGACAGCGCAATCCTGATGCACAATGCGTCTACGCAATTTGCGGATGGTGGTGAATTTGGCATGGGCGCTGAAATTGGCATCGCGACGGGTAAAATGCACGCGCGTGGGCCTGTTGGGGCAGAACAATTGACCAGTTTCAAATACTTGGTGCGTGGTGACGGAACGGTTCGGGCATGAGTCTGAACATTCGACTTGCGAGCGTGAATGATTGTGATGCGCTGAGCGATGTGTGTTTCCGTTCAAAACAATCAAACGGATATGATGATGCGTTTATGGAAACCTGCCGCGAAGAATTGCGGGTGATGCCTGAAACATTGAACGAAATGACGCTTTGGCTGGCGGAAGATGACGATGTCGTGCTCGGATGCGCGGCGTTGCAACAGGACACCTCTACGCAGGGTGAAGTGTCGTTGTTTTTTGTGGATCCAAATGTGCAAGGTCGTGGCGTCGGGCGCATGTTGTGGACGGTTGTGTTTAAAGCTGCACACGAGCGCAAATTATCTACGTTGGTATTGTTTTCTGATCCAAATGCCGTCGGGTTTTATGCAAAGCAAGGATTTGCAGAAGTTGGTACATCGCCATCACGTTCAATTCCTGGGCGCATGTTGCCCAAAATGCAATTGTCGATCTGACACAAAAAAGCCCGCAAATTGAGCGGGTTTTGAATTTTAGGTTTTGGGGTGGTTTAGCTGACCCAAGAGCGAACTGGGCCGCAATCCAAGTGTACGAAATTCGAACGGTAGTATTTGCCAACACCGCCAGATCGACAAGAAACACCAGCACGTGCGATTTGCTTAACCGAGCGAGAGCCCAGACGCAGATCAGCAGCCATGCCTTTGACGTGATAGCTTTGTTTCGCAACATTGCGTGATTTGGACCGCAGCATGTTGTTGGTACGTGACGTGCGGTATCCAGACAGAACCAAGAAAGGTTCGTCGGTATCCAGCAGGTTCAAAGTTGCAGCCATCAGATCGACATTGCGGCGATCCATGTTACGGGTCGCGTTCTGACGCCAATCGCGCATGAAGTAGTTGATTTCTTCAAGGGCAGGTTTGATGTACTGACCTTCAACCCAATAAATGGTGTTGAGGGCTTCGCCAGTGCGTTGATTGCGCAGGTTCACCTTACGGATGTTACCAGCACCTTTAAGGTAGCCCGCAGCATTTGCGTAATAGGGCGTAGCTGAAAGCATTGCGACACCTGCAAAGGCACCCAATAGCTTACGCCGTGAAAGATTTTCGTTTATTTTGCCAGTCATAGTCTACTGTCTCGTCTTTATGTCCACGTATTCACGCAGATCTTTTTAGTGTCCCGATCACAAATCTTGACGCTTTATTACATAGACTGATTCGCAAACCAAGTGTTCTGTTTCACGGTGAGCGTTTTTCTGCTTATTTCGCACGCCCTTAGCCCAATGCCGTCAATCGATGCTCTCGATCACATTTTGTTCTAGTTATATGATGACAATAATCCTCAAATTAGGCAAAAGTTTGCCGAAAAGGTGATTGGACTATGTTTTTTAGACAGTGTCTAACGTATAAAACGCCTAACAAAACACAGTGGTATTGAGGGAAGCATGTATTTTTTACGCAATAAAATTTTAGGTCTCGCGGCCGCGACTGCTATCGCATTGCTTGGAGTATTCGCAGCGCCGGCCGTTCAGTCCACAGCCAGCAAAGCGCAAATTTCTGCAGCTGTGAATGCAGATAAATCACTTTCGTCTGAGGCGAAGCAATTTTATGCTGCTCGCAATTACCAACCAATCTGGGTTGGAAACAAAAACAAAGCCCGCATGAAGGCCCTTTTGAATGCGGTTTCTTCGGCTTCTGAGCATGGTTTGCCAACGGCACAATATCAAATTTCAGAATTGAAAAGCGCGCTAAATGCTGCACGCGGCACCGAAGGCGCTGCTGCCGAAGCGTTTGCGACGAAGATTTTCCTGAAATACGCGCATGATTTATCATCAGGTGTTCTGGAGCCAAAAAAGGTCGACAAAGAAATTGCAGTTCAACCACCGCGGCGTTCTGAACTTGCGTTGCTGGATGCGATTCCGCGCAGTTCGCCAAGCGGGTTCTTCAAAGCATTGGCGCCTAAACATCCAGAATACGCCCGTTTAATCAAAGAAAAACAACGTCTTGAAAAAATACTCGGACATGGTGGTTATGGCCCTGACGTGCCTGTAGCCACGCTGAAACCCGGTACATCGAGCAAAAACGTCACCAAAATGCGCGCGCGTTTAACGGCCTTGGGTTATGGCCGTTTGGGCGCTGATCCTGCATTTGATGATGGCCTGAAGAAAGTTGTTCAGCAATTTCAAACAGATTACGGTCTGAGCGCGGATGGCGTTGCCGGGCCGGGTACGGTTAAGGTCATGAATACTTCTGCGGAACACCGTTTACGCCAAGTTCTGGTGAATTTGGAGCGCGAACGCTGGATGAACCGCGCACGGGGCAAGCGCCACATCGTTGTGAACTTGGCCGACTTCTCGTTTAATCTGTACGACAATGATCGGGTCAGCTTTACGTCCGTGACGGTGATCGGCAAAGTTGCCAAAGATCGCACGCCTGAATTTCATGATGAAATGACCCACATGGTTGTGAACCCGACATGGCACGTGCCCCGGTCCATTGCGGGCAAAGAATACCTGCCGATTCTGAAGAAAGACCCAGGATTTCTAGCGCGTCGCGGTATGCGGATGGTAGGCAGCAATGGTAAAGCGGTTAATCCAGCAAATGTGAACCTCGCGGGATATAGCGCCAAGAACTTTCCTTTCAGCATCAAGCAGAAGCCATCTAAGGGGAATGCGCTGGGTTTGGTGAAGTTTATTTTCCCAAACAAGTACAATATTTACCTGCATGACACCCCGTCCAAAAGCCTGTTCAAACGCGAAACACGGGCGTTTAGCCACGGGTGTATTCGGGTGCAAAAACCGTTCGAATTTGCCTATAAATTGTTGGACAAACAAACATCTGATCCAAAAGGCGCGTTCACAGGTTGGTTGAAAACGGGGCGTGAGCAGTATGTGAACTTGCAACAGCCTGTTCCTGTCTACCTGAACTATCGTACTGCTTTCTTTAAAGAAAATGGCCGCGTCAACTATCGTAAAGACATTTACGGACGTGATAAAACGATCTTTAACGCGCTCAGCAAAGCTGGGGTAGCGTTGCAAGCCGTTCAAGGGTAAAACCCAACTGAATTCGGGATCAATGGGCGCCTCGTGAGGGCGCCCATTCTCGTTTAAGGACAAGACATGACGCGTTACACGATTGCACAAATTGCCGAACAATTGGGCGCAGAGGCCGTAGGCGATCTGTCGATCCGTGTATCTTCTGTACAGGAACCCTCAAAGGCGGGGCCAGATCAATTGGCATTGGCGATGGAACCGTCCTACGCCGAGCCGTTGCAGGCCGGAAACGCGCAAGCGGCTGTTGTTTGGGAGGGTGCGGATTGGCGAGGCTTGGGTTTGAAAGCGGCGGTTTTTGCACCGCGCTCGCGCTATGTTTTATCCGGTGTGACGCGGGTTTTTGAACATATTCCTGACATCCCGATTGGCATACACCCAACGGCCGTGATTGATCCAAGCGCGCAGATTGGTGCGAACCCGTCGATTGGCCCGTTTGTGGTGATTTCTTCGGGTGTTTCCATCGGCGATAATGCCCGTATTGCCAGCCATTCGTCCATCGGGCGCGATGCGGTTATCGGCCATAACCCTTTGATTTATCAAG
>Ga0115564_10002509_pt1 | contig 15998 bp, 15 predicted proteins | sample COGITO_mtgs_1105_7_FD_88680 | JGI IMG/M metagenome (GOLD analysis project Ga0115564, IMG submission 88680) | Pelagic marine microbial communities from North Sea - COGITO_mtgs_110523 | ecosystem: Environmental > Aquatic > Marine > Epipelagic | place: Germany:Helgoland, sampling site Kabeltonne...
AAAACAAAAAAATTAAAAAACAAAAAAAAACTTATTGGGAAAAAAAAAAAAAAAAAGAGGTGGGAAACCAGATAAAACGAAGGGAAAATCCCCAGATAAAACGAAGGGAAAATCCCCAGATAAAACGAAGGGAAAATCCCCAGATAAAACGAAGGAAAAATCCCCAGATAGATCCGAGACAGATTGTGAAAGTGATAACATTTTAACAATAGATAGTTGGACTTATAAAAGTGAACCAGAAGATATACTTGATAAAATGGATTTTTTAAGAACACTCCCATGTAGTTTATATAATTATTTCGTCTGTATTTTTATGATAATGAATGAAAATGGTAATAAAAACAAATTGAAACAAATGATAAAGTTCTTTGAAGAATGTAATAATGATAAAAAAATATATTACCGTTATCCCAAAGATTTGTCATATTATGAAGACTATAACGTATTTTATTTCAAACGAAAATATATAAAACCTTACTTGAAAGATAAAAACAATTTTATATCAAGTAAGTTCAAAGATTTAGAATCTTTGTCTTTATCGGATGAAGAAGATAAAGATGAGTTTGAAAGATTATTTAAGAGTTTAGTAAAAGCAGATGAATGTCATAGTATTGTTGAAACACCTTCAAAAGATGTAATTGAAGATACCCGAGAGATTAATACTACTGAAGAAATGTTTAAATTATATCCTGAAATAAAAAAGATTACAGACGAAGGAGATTTTTTACAAAATTATATGAATAAATTAGGAGATCCGGGATTAGATATTAGTGATATTAAAAGTTTTACTAAATACGGTATAGATTTAGAAAAATGGGTTGAAGAAAATAAGAAGTTCTCTATGCCATTCATAGCAACAAACAGAAAGAATTATATGGGATTTCCAGCATTTGCAAATATTATAAAAGATTCATATTCTGAGAAACATAAATTCAGAATATACTCTTTTGGATATTATATGTACAGGAAAAAAGGCAAGCAAACGCTAGAATGGATTGATAAACACATGGGATTAGAAGATTATAATGAATATTTAGATATTCAAGATATAAATGATGGAAGATTACGTGAATATAGAAACAAAATTGATGAAAAGAAAACACAAAAACAGAATGAAGGCGATCGGGTCGTTCATGCTCCGTTGATAATAATCTGTGAAGGTGGTGATTACTATATTCCACCGTTATGTTTTAATATAAATCCATATACAGAAGCATATATCAAACAAAAGTTCCATGGAATAACTGTTAAAAGGTTCGAAGGAGAAAATAAAGATATAAGAAAATATTGTCACGATTTTTTGATCGAGTGGAAAGCCGGTAATCTGTTAATTATCGATAATATTGATCTTACAGAAACTTATTCAGATGATATAAATAGGTCAAATAATCCTATTTATAATTTAGGTGTATATGGTATGGAAGATTTCTCTCAATATAATTCAAAGAGAACAATATTACCAGTAAATAATATAAGATCTTTGATGTGTCAAGAAGAAGGTTTATCAGACAGTCTCCAATCTATAATAGATATGAAACAGAATACATATAAAGAAACACAGTCAACGATAGGTTTTTCCGATGAAAATTTAACAATTCAAACTGAACCATTCGCAAAGATATTAGACTCAAATGTTCGTGAGTTTAAACCGATTGATAGGGACAATCATTTCTTATATTATGATTTTTGGCATTTTTCAAATATATTACAAAGTTTGGAAATTTTTTCGGAATCAAATCAAGGTGCGCTCGCTGCTAAAAAGAAGGCGCTCGAAATGCACGTGAGAAAAAATATTACTGACTTATCAGAAGTTCATAGATTTGGCAAATATGATGGAATAAATATGTTCTTTATTGATAATAATGGATGTGACTTTTTTAAATATTTATTCATAAAATATAAAAATGATATAAAAATATTCGATGAACCACTTGTATATAGTAAACCATTGGTTTCCATTTCTGGAGGCAACTACAACACACTATTCTATAGATGGGGTAGACCCGATTTAAATAAAATACCTCTAATAATAAATAAGAATGCTGTAAAAAGAATAGACAGTGTACTGGAAACTTCAGGGAGTCTTACAAAGTTCTATGGGCGCAAAAAAGTACCGAAAGCAATTGATCCGCAAACCCCTATTCACCTTATGTTTCAAACCATTGCACTCAAAGTAGAAAATATAACAAAATTGGCGAAGAAGAAGGGGTGGTTGGATGAAGGATTAACTCATTTTAATGAATTCCTTGTAAGTTTAGCAGGGACAAGACAAAATTTAGATGGTGCCATAGAAGCTGTAAAACTCGACGCAAAAGAGGATCCTGAACCTGATGCCCAAGTAGAGGAAGGGGACTATCAATGGGGTGGTGGATTACATAACAGGACAATAAAAAAATATAAGAAGAATATACATAAAACTCTTAAGAAAAATAAACGAATAAAAAGAACTAATAAACGAATAAAAAGAACTAATAAAGGATTAAAAAGAACTAATAAAAGATTAAAAATAACTAATAAAAGAATAAAAAGAACTAATAAACGAATAAAAAGAACTAATAAAAGATTAAAAAGAACTAATAAAAGATTAAAAATAACTAATAAAAAAGAGTTTACAATCCATAATTCATAGTATTTTTATCATTTTTATTGACCCGACCATCTATATCGGAGACGTGTTTCCCCTGAACAAATACAGGTGGATAATAATAACTCTTGAAATATTGATTATCTGCTAAATGAACATCATAATTCTTTATCTTCTCAGGTTGTATTGTAGAATCCAACAACACAGTGGCCTCATCTATTTCTTTAATGAATAGTGCATGTGTCGTTATAATCTTAAACTTATCATAGTCTATTTTATTAAGTCCTCTTTTTGATTTAATATTTAATTTTACTTTCCCCGTTTTGCTTATTTGAGGAGGAACGATCCACCCCCCCATATAACAGGTTTCGTTGGGGACAGCTGGTAAATTACCCGATAAGTTTGCGTCATCTTCTAAAATAAGATTATTTTTAGTCTGATTGGAATATATTGCTAAGAGTGCTTTTCTATGTGCCGCGATACATCCTAATTTAGCGATAATGCTCTTTTTTTTTGTGTTATAAATTGTATTCAGTTTTTTTAGCATCGCTTTATTACACTGTGTCAGTGTTAGATACTCTGCGGGGACCCATTGAATATGACATATCTTTGATTTATATTTATCAAACTCTCTTTGCTTTTCGAAAAATCTCTCTTCATCTTTACAAATAATATAAATATTATATTTACTCATAATAATATAATCTTATATAAAAATTTGATAATAAAATATTTATTAGTAATAAATACATTTACTAACAATGGAATATTTATCACAAAAAATAGAGGTTCCAAACAAAACGCACGATATCTTGAATGAGTTTTATGAAAGAGAGTATAAACGTATTCTTCAAGAATTAATAGATGAAATTACAGAAGAAATTGGACAGCAAGATTATAAAATACTTAAAAAAATGAACGATATATAAACTCATAATAGTAATGGTAGCAATTGGAATTGATTTGGGAACGACATACAGTTGCGTCGGATGGTGGAAAGATAATCGGTGTGAAATTATCGCAAATGATCAGGGGAATAGAACTACACCTTCTTATGTTGCTTTTTCGGATGGTGAGAGATTGATTGGAGATGGAGCTAAGAATCAAGCCGCCATGAATCCAACAAATACCGTTTACGACGCAAAGAGATTGATTGGGCGGAAGTTTGATGATCCATCTCTTCAGAGTGATATAAAGACTTTTTCGTACAACGTTGTCTCAGACGATGGAAAACCGGTTATTGAAGTTGAGATTTCAGGAGAAAAGAAAACCTTCCAACCAGAGGAGATTTCATCGATGGTTTTGACCAAGATGAGAGATATAGCAGAGGCTTATATTGGTGAAAAGGTTACCGATGCAGTTGTAACTGTACCCGCCTATTTCAACGATTCTCAAAGACAAGCCACAAAGGACGCGGGACAGATAGCGGGATTGAATATTCTTCGTATGATCAATGAACCCACGGCTGCGGCCATCGCATATGGTCTTGACAATGCTAAAGATGAGAAGCATGTTCTTATTTTTGATTTGGGTGGAGGAACTTTTGATGTTTCGTTACTCAATATCGACGATGGAATCTTTGAGGTAAAAGCTACTGCTGGTGATACTCATTTGGGTGGAGAAGACTTTGATCAACTTATTATGCAATACTTTCTCCAAGAGTTCAAGAGAAAGCATAAGCACGATATTACAGATAATAAGCGGGCTATGAGAAGACTTAAGACCGCTTGTGAGCGTTTGAAGCGTAATCTTTCAAGTTCATCTACAGCTAATCTTGAAATAGAATCACTTTATGATGGAATTGATTTTTTTTCATCAATGACCAGAGCGAAGTTTGAGTCTATTTGTATGCCTCTGTTTCAGAAATCTATAAATCCTGTTCAGAAGGTTCTTCAGGATTCTGGTGTCAGTAAGAGTCAAATTGATGATATAGTCCTTGTGGGTGGTTCAACACGGATTCCAAAGATTCAAGATCTTTTGAAGAGTTTTTTTAACGGGAAAGAACTCAGTAAGAATATTAATCCCGATGAGGCAGTTGCCTATGGGGCGGCAGCCCAAGCTGCTATTTTGAGTGGTTCGGGTGAGGGTTCCAAGTTAGATGAGATTCTTTTGTTAGATGTTGCCCCTCTCTCCCTAGGAATTGAAACGGCTGGGGGAGTCATGACGAAGATTATTGAGAGAAATACCACAATACCAGCAAAGAAGTCTCAAACCTTTTCAACATATGAAGATAATCAGAGTGGTGTTCAGATTCAGGTTTTTGAAGGAGAGAGAACCATGACAAAAGACAACAATGAACTGGGTGAGTTTCATTTAGAGGGAATCCCACCGGCTCCAAGAGGTACGCCACAGATTGAGGTTTCATTCGATGTAGATGCCAACGGAATCATGAATATTGAGGCGTGCGAAAAGGGATCGGGAAACAAAAAGCATATCACAATTGAGAATGATAAGGGACGACTCACTAAGGAGGATATTGAGAGAATGGTTAGTGAAGCCGAGGAATACAAACAACACGATCTTGAACAACAAGAAATTATCGACGCAAAGAATAGTCTTGAATCTCTCATATATCAGACCAAGAGTACTCTATCAAATGATAGTGTAAAAGATAAACTTTCAGATGATGATGTTGAAGTGGTTAACAAGGCTGTTTCAGATGGTGAGTCATGGATCTATTCAGATGTAGGATCTAGGACAAAAGATGATTACAATTCAAAATTAAAGGAACTAAATGAACTAATCAATCCTATTATGATGAAACTTCACGGGGGACAGATGCCTGGACCTGAGGCCGGTGGAATGCCCGGTGGAATGCCCGGTGGAGTGCCCGAGGGTATGCCAAGTGATATGTTCGGTTCCTCTGAAGAAGAAAAAATCCCAACTATAGATGAAGTAGACTAATTATTTATTTATATAGTAATATAAATGAATAGTGATAATTGTATTACGTGTGTTATTGGTATTACTCTGCTTTTCTCAAGTTTATACATGACAATTGTTAAAGATGAAACCTATTTTCAAAGATTTGTGGTCTTACTAGATGAAGAACAAAGAAACACATATTTCTTAATTGTCAAAGAAAGACTAACAATCTATATTCTCGGAATGATATTGGGGTTAACATTGGCTTTGTTGTATTTTTTCAACTATCCCAATCATAAATATCGTATCTGCACATTTTTAGCGATTGTTTATTTGGTAAAACTTGGTTTTTATTACTTCTCACCGAAAAGCCCTCTTATGTTGTATTCTTTGAAGACTAAAGCGCAGGTTGATGCGTGGGCTGATATATATTCTGACATGAAATATAAATGGAAATTATCAATCTTGATTGGATTCGTTGGATATATTCTACTCTGTTTAAGTTTCAAATAATCGGAGAAATATGCTGAAGAAATATAAAGAATTAAAATATAATTATTTAATAACTATGGAGAGTAATAATGAAGAAGAACCTAATCCAGAAATCAATGTGAATACAATCGTTATTAACAATTCCGATGATCTCTTAAGAGTATTCATGGAGCGTTTCACACAACAAATGAGTAATCAAAATCTTAATCCTCAATTTATAGACACTGTTCTTCAAAGATCGTTTGAAGAAGATAAAGTAAAGGTTCAAAGATGTACTCAAGATTTTATTAACTCAATAGAAACTAAAGAGATAATAGATGAAGATTACACGTGCAGTATCTGCATGGACACAATAAATATAGGGGAAAAATATATATCGTTACCTTGCTCCGGAACATCTCATCATTTTCATGAAGGGAATGAGAACTGTGACGGCATCAAAAAATGGTTAGAATTGAACAACACTTGCCCGATATGTAGAACAGAGTTTCCCGGGGAAGATTTAAAAGAAGAAGGGAATACTGAAGGGAATACTGAAGAAACTGATTTGTCTGAGCCCCAAGAAATAGAAATGAACTTCAGTATCACACACGATGAAATGCAGGGACCCAATATTATGAATATGGTGAATCAGACACTCCAGAATATCATAGAAATGGAAGAAGAGAATATGTTACAAATGGCCATACAAAACTCACTAGAGCCCACGCCCACTGTGGAGTCCTAGGCGACTCATATGATTGAGAATGTCTCTATTCGTTGGCGCATCATGTTTTATTTGCTCTCTGTATTCTGTTGTTCTAACGCCACTGGGAGTATGAACTGTTTTCCTTGTAATCTTTTCATTCCCATTAATAGTTACACTTGTTGATTCATAACTACTGGAAATCATCGGCATATCTGGTGTGAACATTCTCTGACTAAACAAACCACCCTGAAACATACTGTGACCGAATAATTCTTCAAATATGTTCATGTGATTGATACCCCCAATATCACTCTCTTTTCTCCCATACATATCATATCTTTCTCTTTTCTCATTATTCGAAAGAGTTTCATACGCTTCGGTTGCTCTCTTGAATATTTCTAACGCATCTTGATTCTCTTTATTTTTATCGGGGTGATTCTTTAAAGCTATTTTATGATAGGCTTTTTTAAGTTCACTATCTGAACACTCTTTTGAAACTCCTAAAACATCATAATAATCGCTCATCTTACAATATATATATCAATATAATATTTATTTCTTAGGTTTCTTTTTTAGAATCTTATTTTTCTAACGAGTATAATCCTGCAGCGGAGGCAACCATCGCTGCATAGGGGGCTATTGTTGTGTATAATGGGATCGCGCACGGACAGACACCCCCTCTCTGGACTTTCTTAGTGGAGTTACCTTTGTTCTTTTTTTTTGTATTTTTCTTTTTTTCTTTCTTTTTCTTTTTCTTATTCACCTTTGTATTCTTTCTCTTTTTCCCCGCTCTCGCTACATAGTGATTTTTATGAAAGTCTTCTATTTCTTCCCCAGTGAATCCCTCACCCTCCATCATCTTTTTTAGTTCTTCCCAATCGTGTTTTTTAACTTCTTTTGAACCCGTAAATATTCCCAACGATTTTCGAGTGAGTGTTCCCTCTTTATATGCTCTAAACCTTTTCTGAATTATAGAAGAAGCCGAGGCCAAATATTCCTTTAAGACATCAAATGTCCAACCAAAATTATAATGGTATTCGGCCATCTTTTTCATCTGAATAACTATTAGGCCAAACTTGACCCTCTTCTCCTTTGTCCATCCCCTTATGGTTTCAAGCATCACCTCCTCCCCATCACTTAGTCCCGAAGGATTTCCCTTCCTATCTGCCCATTTGAAGAGTTTTTCAAGGAGGAATATTTCCTGGTCGGCTTCTCCCCGCATTTCCATTAAATCTTCTACAAAGTAATCTTCATAAAATAGTTCGACCCATTTCTCCATGGCTTTCTTGATATCTACTGACCCACGTGAACGAAATTTTTCTATATTCTTTAAGACTCGTTCTTTCCGGTGTAATAGACCATCCGTGGTCAACCTATTACTTACTTGTATATCCGTTATCTCCCCCCGGGATCCCTCACCCTTTACCTTCTCAAAGGTTAATAAGGTAGTCCAAGGAGTCAAGTCCCCCCACATCTCCTCGATTTCTTCGGCTTCAAACCCCATAATAATCTTCATCAAACCTTGTTGTTCCCTATTCAAATCATCAATTAGTTCAGCTATATATTCTGATCCCATATTAATATAATATAATATAATAGATATTAATATAATAAATATTAATATATGAGAACTATAAAACGGAAGAGATTATTTAAAAAAAAAACACTCAGGGGTATAAAACGTAAGAAATTATTTATGAAAAGGGGTGGTACTATACCATCCCCATTTGGGAAATTAAACAGTGAAAACATTGCAGAATTACCCGAAAATAATGATGATATTGGAGTAATTGATCAAAATACACATTTTTCGGCAAATATCATAAAAGTGGACAACCGTATTGAACTCAGTAATTTTGAAGAAAACAAATCTCGTAAATTAGGGTGGATGTATGGACAATATATCGGGAATTTCAACATAATTGTAAGAGATGCAGATAGAATTGGTTCAATAAAATCTCTATACGCTAACAAAAGTTCTAAAGTGGTGGATAGTTTATTTATACCCCCGATAAATGATAAGATAAAAATAAGTGAATTATATTCTCCGTGGAAATTAAGACTATACGATATAGATGTTGATTCAATAGATGGTAATATCGATACAACAATGAAAAATATACTAGTCAATTTTTACAATTCTAAATTAAAACACGATAATTTTAATATGATAAAGTATATAATTGATAACTCTGAAGATGGAACCGGGGAAAATGGAATACTAATTGGTGATATTGATAAAAGATATGAACCCGGTTTGATCGATAGGAGTTTGTATGTAAAAGATATAGGAATAGATAATGGTGTTTTTGATAAAAATTGGGATTCTATCACTGGTGAGGGTGAAGATACAGGCAAACTGAATGCATTTAGATTGAAACAACAAATATTTATGATGAATACAATAGATATATTTTCTGAGTATAATGATTACATAATCCCCTTCAACATAAACTACTATAGGGGTGCCACAGGGGAAAATAAGTATATAAAGTTCATTGATCAATACTTAAAATATTTTGATAGTTTTAAGAAAAGTAACAGGGGTCTAGATGTAACCGGTATACTAAGTAAGCACCTGGAGAGCTCACTATCAAGGATGTTATGTAATTTTACAAAGGTAGACAGCGGTACGGGTAATCATATTTTTCAGAAGTTCAAAAGCGGGATATTTTCCATTAAAAACAATAATATAAGGACAAAAAAAATAGAAGCATCTGAAAATTTTGATGTAGATTCTCAAAAAATTATAAATATTGATCTTAAGCAGAAATATATAGATTTTGAGTATGAATATTATATAAACTCTTTGTTGACACCAAAGATTTTGACCAATCTTCTATTATATAATATGCTAATAACCAAAATGATATTACTTGAAACGAATAATGGCAAACTCAAATCATATAAAGATCAAAAATCTTCTGATTTTTTGGATGCCGTTGGAAGGGGTATAGAGCGTGGGGGAAATATACATTTTGATGAGCTTTATTTAGTAAATAAGACCATAGATGAACAATATAATCAGCAAACACATAACTCAAATGGTGGTCCATACAATATCGCAAAAACGGATGACTCTGATATTCAAAAGTGGTATGCAGATTTAAAAGCCACACGGCTTTCCGATGGAAAAAACAGGTTCATTAAAATAGATGGGGGTAATCCCTATCTTTATCAGGTAGAAGAGGGCGATCAGTATACTTGTATATATATCCTAAATAGTAATCTATATAGCATGATATTGGAAGGTGACCAGGGTGTTGATATAATAAAAAAAGAATATTTAGACAAGTTTCTTGAAATTGGCGAAAAACGAAAAGTGTTTTTTGATTATTTCGAGGGGGTATTAGGTAAACAATTGGGTAAAGACGGTAAGAGAAACTCCAGTAGTAAACACAATAGCATGATGTATACAATAACCCCTAGACCATAGTTTGATATTCATTTAGTCCATATCATTTGTATTACCTATATCTTCAATTATCTCCACTGTAGTCACCTCCCTTTTATTGTGTATTTTGTTGGTTAACTCTTCAATAATTGTATCTATACTTTTCTCGATTTTTTTGGATTCATTTAGTTCATTTAGTTCATTTAGTTCATTTAGTTCATTTAGTTCATTTAGTTCATTCAGTTCATTTAGTTTTTTCTTTAATAAAATATTATCATTTTTAAGTTCTTCATAATCGTTTATTTCCAGTAGTAAACTCTTATAATGTTTTGTAATATTATCATTACTTTGTTTAAGTTTTAGAATCAAGAGTTTGTATTTGTTACAATTATCTATTTCATCTTCTAAACTTTTTATTTTTAATTTCAGCTCCTGTATTTCTTTCTCTTTTTCAAAATAAAAAGACATCTTATATTTCATAGTTGTTATCTCTTCTTGAAGAGAATGTATCAAATTATCTTTATCTTGATACTTTGTTTTGCCATTTATACTTATATCACTTTGAAAACGATCCATACTATTTTCACCCAGTTTTCTTACATTGAGTGTATTTTTTGGATAAAATATATTTATTGATGATTTCATTTAAATAAAGAGAGAATATAAATACAATATATATACTCATATTTTGATGATATCCAAGAAATTTTTTCTTGATTTTTTTATTTTATCCTCACCTCTATTATTCAGTTCATAATTTATTTTCTTATGTATAGATTTTCTCTTATTTGGTAAGACTATTTTCTCTTTTTCGTATGGTCTAAAATATTCTGATACGTGTGTGTCCATTTTATTTGGGATAAACCGAGTTTTTGACATCTTATTTCTCATATTGATATCTTTTACATGAAAGAATAACTTTTTTCTTTTGATTGTTCTTTTACCATTACCATCCACCACGTTTTTGCGCTTGGTATTATCTGTATATCCCTTATTAGTTTCTTCTTTATCTAGTTCTTTCTTAACTGATTCTTGATTATTTGAATCTTCATTATTTGAATCAGTAGTTATTTTGCTATCCAGTGTAGAGTCCTTGATAATATTATATTCCATTTGTTTTTTGGAAGAAGGAAATCTTAAAACGTTGCGTTGTTTATCATATCTTTTCCGAGTATATTTTCTCTGTTCGGTATTCGTTGATCCTGGTTCAGATCCCGTGCCCGGTATTTCTCTTCCGGGTTCTGGGTCTTGTAATTGTTCTGACTCCTGTTCTGGTCCCCTCCCTTGTTCTGGTCCTTGTTCTGGTTCTTGTTCTGGTTCTTTTTCTTGTTCTTGTTCTTTTCTTATCTTATCTTTTTTATCTTTTATTTCCTTTTCTATCATTTGATTTCCATATTCTTTCATCATTAATATTTTTATAATTTTTTTTCTTCTCTCATTAGTTTCATCATCCATAATATATTGAATATTATATTTACAGAGTTATCTCAAATAATCCAGAATCTGTATAATTTTTCATTCTATTTTGTTTCCTTTTCCGAATTGTTCTTTTCTTTTTCTCAATTTGTTTCTTATCTTTGCCGTTACAATTATCTAATCTATCAACCATAGATTCTAAATCTTTATTATTCTGTTTGTAATATGCTACGTGTTTTTTAAGAATATCATTCTCTCTGTTCTTATTTTTAATGATTATGTTTTTTTCTTTATTTAATTGTTTCAGAAGTTGAGAAACTATCTTTTTTTTTTCCTTATCTAATTCTTTTATATCTTTCTCACGTTTTTTATTCAATATTTCTTCTCTTTTATCTAAAAATCTCTCCCTATTTCTAAGCATATCAACTAATCTGTAATATTTATCACGTTTATTAAAATCATATATTTTTCCATCTTTTAATAGTTGTTTTCTTTCATAATCTAATAATGCATATTGTTGTGATATCTTATTTTGGATATCTCTTTTATATTCACGTATACGATTAGTTTGTTCGGCCAATTCTTGTTTTAATTGCTCTTCTGAATCTTGCAAACTCTGTAATTCAGATTCAGTTATTTCAATCTTTCTGCTTTCTGTATCATTGGGGACAAAACTTTTATCTTTTGAAAACAGTCCCGTTACATCTAATGATTTTATTATATTTTCTGGAGACTGTATGTTTTTCTCCTCCACGGTTGATGTTTCATCTTTTTCGGGACCCCCATTAAAATACGAAAATAGTGTGTCTAGGTAACTTTCTCCATTTTTTTCTGTTTTATCATCATCATCACCTTCATCATCTCCTTCATCATCACCTCCATCATCTCCTTCATCAGTCCCTTCATAATTTTCTTCTCCATCATCATCAGCATCATCATCCTCTGTATTATACCGAGTTTCGGAATTCGTATTTTTTCGTGAATATGCTTGAGTTTCAGTTCCTTTCACGTTTTTCTTCTTTACCTTATCCACTTGTTTTGATACTGCTACCGCCTCAGTCTTTTTTCCTGGTAATGTTTCTGGTGATGTCTCTGGTGAAATAGATGTATCTCCCCCCAACTCTGGTTTGGCTAAGTTCTTTTCAAGTTTGTTGAACCCTTCTATGAATCTGATAATTTCTTTTTTTTGAAATCTTTTATCGGTGTTAGAGTTTGATAGTCGTGAAGAAGCCTCGGGTGATTTATATGAATATTTTACAACGATGATATTTTTTATCTTCTTTAGTAAATGAGATATCTGTGATTTGAAATCTATTGATCCCCCGGATTTTCTTACAGATATCTCTCCATTTATCTTTGATACTATATCACTTATTAAAGTTTCTTTATCATTAGAAACCTTTGCGATTATGTTATCAATTAGTTCTGCGTAATTAAACAATGAATTGCTCCCCCCCTCCTTTAGTATATTTTCAATTGGAATACGGACCTGATCTTCTTTATTTTTATCTATAGAGAACTTTATTGATAATATATGTAATTTTTTTTCTTTTTTCATTTTTTCAATTTCTTTATTATGGACTTCGCCAATTTCAACATTATTCAGTGCCTTCAATTCATCCTTAAATATAGATTTTATTTTATCTAAATCGTGATAAAAGTTTATATTTTCTTTGAACTCGGTTGTGTATATTTTTGTATCTTTTATTGGGGTTGTAATAATATCTGTAATTTGAGTAAAGGTTTTATTCTCTACATCTATTTTACTTCCCGTTTTTGTTATTAAATCTTTCATTATACTCTCAATATTACGAATATCAATACGGTCAATATCTTTTCTTATATCAGAATCTTTAAAATATGTATTTAGTTTTTTTTTTACAGATTCTATTTCTTTAAGTCTATTTATTTCATCTTCATCAGTGAACTTCATATATTATAATCATACATTTAATTTCTTGATTATGTAATCCCACGTTTCTATATTATCTTTTAATTCAATTATATAGTTATCATTTTTAACGGTTACAATTTTGTGATTATATGGTTCAACTATATCATTGTACTCTTTAAAATATACGTCTATCTTTGTCTTCCCTTTGTAATTTATTTTACCTGTGTATTTTTCATTTTTGTAAAAGTAAATATGATTATCATCTAATTTCATATCATATTTTCCCCCGTTCAAAAGTGTAGCAAATCTTTCTAAACAGAAGCGTTTTCCCACATTTTTATCAGACCTCCCGTCCCGTATTACATCTATAATTGTATCATATTCAGAGTAATCTTTAGTTGTTCCGTCTTTCATTTCTATAATATCATTTTGTAGTTTAATCAAATGTACATTGAAATCGGATATAATGATTTGTATATCTTTTCTAAGATTGCTCACAAGAGAAAATAGTTTCTTTTCTGTTTCATTGATAGTATTCGAACAATTATTGAGCCGAACTAAATTAATCTCAAATGTAGTTGATAATTCTTTTAATTTATCTTTAAAATCTTTATTTCCATCTAGCCTGATATTTCTCATATGGAACGCATCTAGTTCGTTAATAGTTGTAAGGTAATGAATCGCAAGATTTAATAAACAACAATCATGACCAGCTGGTCCTACATAAACAATAATCTTGTTATCAAATAATTCATAATCAATGGTTTTTTTCCCAGTTATTTTACTATTTGTTGATATGAATATACCAAACCTTATTCCACTATTCATTAAATCTCTCTTAAACTTATCTATTTCTGCACTGGGGATGTTCCTTTCTGGACCATAATTTTTACTCTCTACAGAAATCCTTCCCATACAACTATGAGTGTTTATTACAATATCTCCGCATTTTTCACCACTTACACTCGTATTTACTATTTCATAATGGGGGAAATGATTTTTTAGATATATCTCGATAATATTTTCATTAAACTTGCCTAGATTAGCAGAGTTACCCGATGTTAACGATAATAGATTTTCATTTAAGGAGTCTATTTTATTCATGACATCTATATTCCCATCCTTTAAGGAAGTTTTTAGTGTATCAGATATACCTTCATCTCTATGAAGGTGAGAAATATTATCGTTAATATATGATGATAGTTTTAAAATATTTACAATATCTTTTTCAGATTTTGTAACTAAAGAATCAAAGATATTTTTGTCATCTATAATGAACTCTCTGGATTCTTCACCAGAAATAAGAGATAATTTTATCATATTAGACATTCTAACTCACATACAACTATAATACGTTTATCCTTTAATAGACTTTCATTTCTGGTATATTTATCAATTCCCAACCTTGGTAATTATTAGATGATTTTTCATAATATATAAGATCCTCATCTAAAATCATAATATATTTAATTTCATCCTTTATGAATACAGATAATCTATCATAGTTATCAACAAAGTTCTCAATACCTCCCCAGGCATTCACTATATAAAAAAATAAATTAGTATTTTTGCCATAATGTTTAATGTTGTGATTAATAATCTTTTTGAGTATTTGTGAAACTTCTTGTATTGATATCTTATCCTCTATATCGGATAGTATACAATTTATTTCTCTCAATAGTATACTTTTACCCTCTTCTTTAGTAATATTCCATTTAGGCTTCTTTTTGGGGGGCATATTAAACTCTTTAATAATAAAAATATTGAATAATTTTTATATAATTTTAAATCTATTATATTTTCTAAACATATTTTATGAGCTCAACCAACGCTAAAAATTTGTCCAAATTAGGAGAAATGTGGGTCAAATCAGCTGTAAGAGATATGAAAAAAAGAGAAAAATTACAAAAGAAAAAGACACAAAAGAAAAAGACACAAAAGACACAAAAGAAAAAGACACAAAAGAAAAGGAGAAAGAAAAGATTTACACAAAAGATTTCTGATAAGAAATATAAAAAGCTAATCAAAAAGAAAAAGAGCAAAAAAAGATTAACTAAAAGAGAAAAAAGATTATTAAAAGATACATTATTCTATAAATATTGTAAATGTAATCTTAATTTTGAGAGGAAAAAACAGAATGGTTACGGTATATGCATGAACTCAGTATACAAAAATAGGGGTTTTAAAAATCCGGATACAAGAAAAGGGAATAGATGTAAAGATATCTTTAAAAAATAATCTAATTCTATAATATGGATAAATACGTAAAAAGAACCTCTTCAAACATGTTAAATAAATTGGAAGGATTATCAGGTAATCCAAATAGAACCCCGAGATGGTACAAGTCAAAAAATTATGAAAAAATGATGGGTAAAAGTTCAAAGTTTTTAAGAAAAGAAATGAGAGATTTAAAATCAGGTAAGACGGGTAAAATTAAAGAAGAAAAAGCTACAGAGTTTTTAGATAAAATGGAGGGTATTTTTAAAGGTGGGGTTGTTCGAACTATTGTATTTATGCTTACATTGGTTTTTTGTATCGGTGAAGTTATTGCTGAGAATTCTTTTTCTGTTTATGCCTCTAGATTTTTGGTTGGTTTAACTCTATTTATCTTGCCTATAGGTTCTTTAACTGCCCCACTATCAGGCATGAACTATATCCTAAATGA
>Ga0115564_10002513_pt1 | contig 15991 bp, 17 predicted proteins | sample COGITO_mtgs_1105_7_FD_88680 | JGI IMG/M metagenome (GOLD analysis project Ga0115564, IMG submission 88680) | Pelagic marine microbial communities from North Sea - COGITO_mtgs_110523 | ecosystem: Environmental > Aquatic > Marine > Epipelagic | place: Germany:Helgoland, sampling site Kabeltonne...
GACGTTGTGGTCGAAGAGACCGACAGCGGCGTCACCATGCATGTTTCTGGAGATGCGACACAGATTGCTGCGTTGGGTTTCATCGGCCTGATGACGATAGGTGCCCACCACCAAGAGCATCACTTGATGATGGCCCGAGGAGGTGATGTCCACTAAGCTGAAAGGCGTAGGCAAGTTTCCTGAAAAGAAATTGATACAAATGAGTGACTAACGTTTCTGGAAGATTGCTCTGGTCATCGCTAGGAGTTTTGATCATGCTTTGCATGCATTTGAGGATGATTTGATGAACTACCGAATTCTGTTGCTTTGTATTTCGCTCTTTGGGCTTACGGCATGTGCGAGCGTTGCGCCTGAAGATGACGTTCCGCCTAACCCATTTATCGACGAGTTGCCGGAAGGCGTCTTGGCGATCGCCGCCCCTTTTCAGGACCTCAATGCTGTGATGATAGACCCGACAGATGGGTGCTATGTCTACCGGCACGCCGGTCCAGTCGAAACCACTTTTCTCCCTCTTCGCACCAACGGCGGTCGGCCAATTTGCACCGAACTGCCCGAACAAAGTGAGGCGGGTTGATACCGAAAAAAGTAGCGTCCCAGATTTCTCAGGTTATATCAAATTCGCTTGGCGCAGTCACGGCATTCTCTGGAGGATAGAGGAATGCTGTCGACCCAGTTCTGACCTCGACATGCAAGTCAATGATATGCGCCATGACCATGCGCACGCAGCCAGAACTTGCCCGGCTACCGATTGATCTTGGTTGGGGTGTTCCGTGGATGCGCAGGTAGGTGTCCCGGTTCCCTTCATACAGATAGAGCGCGCGCGATCCTAAAGGGTTCGTCGGTCCACCATCCATTCCGTCGGCAAAGGGCCCATAAACGTCAGGTTCTCGTTCGATCATGGATGCGGTCGGAGTCCATATCGGCCAACGTGCCTTTCGCTTGATATTGTAGATGCCCGGCTCATACAAATCACCCCGTGCGATCGCGACGCCGTATCGCATGGCTGTGCCATCACTCTGAATGTGGTAGAGATATCTTGCGACAGCATCTACATGAATATCACCGGGCACGAGGCCAGGATTTGCTTCAACCAGCTGAGGCAAAAATCGGGAGTGCAAGCCCCACGGGTTTGATGTCGCGGAAACGTAATTTAGCGGTGTCACCCTAGCATCCCAAGTCGCCCACATGGATCTGTTGGATGTAGGTGATCTGTCAGGTAAGGGAGCTTCCTGTGCAAAGCTTGGCAAAGGCGCCGAAAACATGGCCGCGGCAGAAGTCAGAAAATGGCGTCTATTCAATTGATGCATATTCTTCTCATTGGGATTTGCTTTGCAATTTCTCGAGGTAGGATTGAGACGCCTATAAAACGATTCCGTCAGATCCATGATATAGGAAACGCGAATGCCATCGAGTTGCCAGCAATGATATTTATCCAAATGTATCCTTGACCCTCTTCTACTGGAAGCCAGTACAGGTGAGTTTCAGAGCAGTTTGGAGACAATGGACGATGGCAAACAACGATCAGCAGGAAACAGCAGGTTCATCAAAACTGATGCAGTACGGCATGATGGCATGCTGCGCCGTCATGTTGCTCCCAGTCGCCACGTTCTTGTTTGCGGGTGGCACGATTGCCGGGATGTGGAACAATCTGGGGCTTTTTGCGCCAATCGCACTTTGCATTGGCGCCCACGTGTTGATGTTCAAAATGATGGGTAAGTCGTGCCATAGTTCGAAAAAGGAACAAGGTCCGGACCCAGTTGAGGACGCTAGTTTCGAAGACGCCCATGCATCGGTTCCGGAAGTTGCCCGGCAGTCGTAGGGATGCATGGCATCTGTCGTTAGCCGTTGTAGGCCTTTTAGGTCTGGGCGCATGCTCTACTGTGGAAGCTGAATGTCCGTATGATCAATTCTCTGTTATGCGTAACTTGGCTCTTCCCGACGGGTGCTTATTGCAAGGCGCCTTAGACAGGCAGGTTCAGGCTGTATCTTGCGCTGATGGAAGGACGGGCTTCACTTTTTGATGAGGCCTTGAGACGCCTTTTCCGCTTAAAGTAGAGCCATCAGGCGAGCCACCGCGAAGTGCGCTACTGTTCTGCTTCCAGTGCCATCCGGATTTGACGCGCTGCCACCTCTTTGTCGTCGGCGTCATTCTCGCGATATTCGCGGTGACTCACATCAGGAAGCGTCGCGAAGTCTTCGGATAGCCTATTTGGAAACCACGTCTGTCGTATCCCTTCAAACCCAGGCAATTCACGTAGCAGTCGCGACGTATATCGAGAGCAGTATGCCTGCGGTGCTGGCCCCGCTTTCAATGCGAGAGCTAAGGCCCGCTCAGCAATGTCTTCTGTGACATAAACCTTTTGGCCAACAACGTAATAGGTGATGCGCGCGTGAAAGCTGACATAGTATTGCTCTAGCGCCGGGCTGGCCCCGAATAGCACATCGTTGCGTTCGGGCATCCGTTCCTGTTTCCATGCCCCAGCAGGGTCAAACAACACACGCTGGCTCGCGTTGATCAACAGCGCGGAATGTGCCCCGTTGTCGGAGCCAATATTCTTCATTGTGTAAAGCGTCAGGTGCTTTGGTCCAGGATCACGGTAGATTGCCTGCGAAACTGTGTCATCTGGAGCCCAAACATCTTGCGTAGTGCAAGCGGATACAAGAAACGGAAGTCCGACCAAAAACTGGCGTCTGTCCATCGTGAACTTCATTGGAAGGTAACCGCGAAGACTGCGAGAAAAACCGCAAAAGCAAGGCCCGACATCGCCATTTCATGCATAGGTTCGTCTAGGTCTGGTCGCAGGGTCGCGATGTCAGCCTTCGCAAAGTAGAGGTTTGCCATTCTTGATCGGACCCATTTCTCATTCTTGGAATTACCGGATTGACCGAACATTGAGCTTTTTTATCAAACCACTTAACTTACGTCAGCTGCTGATTTGTCACCAATTGTATCGTTGACACTGTGGCAGCAAGTGATCCTTTTGGAGAAGATGCGTTTGTTTCTACTGATTTTCTGCAAGTCGGTTGGATTCACCTATCGGTTCAACATGTGGTTTCCGTTAGCCAGTCGCTATGATGTCGTCCTGTGAGCAAAACCAATTCACATCCGATCTGCCAAGAACAATGGTTTCTTGTCCCGTTGCCGATTATCGTTCTACCTGAGCGAGGTGCGGCACCAACAGCCTACAGCGACATTTTGGGCCGTTGACCATAATGTAGCAAGTCATTCAGCTCAACCGCCGCGCCGTACTAACTTCAAAAGGCCCAAACCGGCCCAGATTACTTGAGGCGGCATCCCCAGCGAATAGTGACCACAATTTAATTCCAGGATTTCTGGCGTAGCACCCGCGTCCTTCAGCATTCCTATGAACCTCTGGGACAGTTCCGGCAACACCACGTTGTCTCTCTTTGCCAGCACAAAATGAAGATCGAGACTAGGCCGCGCCAACTTGTCCGCATAATTCTCCAAATTGAGCGGACCCCACGCCCGTCTAAGGTCAACCAACTCAATTGATGGTTCAAGGCTACAGTGTATCAATCGTGTCGCGCGACCCGTCCATACAAAATCTGCGAAACTCCCCGCCGTCAGAAACAAAGATGCTTTCGACACAGACGTGTCGTGCGCAGCGACCAACCCGGCAATCCAAGAGCCCAAGCTCATGCCGAGGACGGAAATATCTTCATAGCCTTCGCTTTTCAGCCAACGTATCAGCTTTCGCCCATCCAACACCCCCTGCCTGACAGATTGGATTGTGCGGCCAAGGTTCGGGCTCAGCATATGATCTGCATGTGAGGATCCAGGTCGGCTGCGCTCTAAATGATAGGGCAGCGCAACCTCGAAGACAGTGATACCGCGACGCGATAAAAAGTTGGCAAGCAAACTGTTCCTGGAGGTTGCATTCCAGTGGTGAAAAACCACTAACGCCTTATCTAAGGATCCGCTTTCTGTGACTTTGGCCCAGACAACGTTGTTTTCTTCGACGTCAGTTGCAATGCTCGACGGGAATTTGATCCATCCATCAGCCTTTTCAAAACTGCCATCAGCCTCATTTGGCTCATCGAAAAAAGTTGGATCTGCTAAAGCCTGTTCCGCAAAGTCACAAAACTCAGTTACGTTTGCTGCCTTGGTTGCATCTGGAAATGCGATTTCCGAAGCAAGGCTGAAATTCGTTACTTTCTTCACCTCGTCTCCGAGCTGCGCCCGTCGCTCATCCCAGCGATCAAGCCAACTATAATACATCTTGGTTGTCTCCTAACTCATGCGTCGGTCGGGTCCCAAACCCAGGATCGAACAAGCCGTATAGCGCAACCAGCACTCCAACGCTGAGAAGGATCGAAAAGCCGGGAAGTGCACCGATCAACAAGTAGCTAACAGCGATAAGTATGACAGCCGTCGACATCTTACCCAAAGGCCTCTGAAACTGACTTCCGACGCCTAGCCGGATGGATCCGTACAAGAACACAACACATGCGGCCATTGCGATAAGAAGACTGGTGTAGTGATTTGGCATACTATAGTTGTTCCCGTCCCACACTTCATCCGGTCCATTCAAGACGGATAACAAATCTCCGAGCAGCCAAGCCACAATACTCTCGGCATTCGATGTCAAGTAGAAGCTTTGGAGCTTCATGCACATTGCGATCAAAATTCCCAAGACAGTACATCGGAAGATCCCACCCATCACCCTGAGGCCGATTTCATTGACCTCGTGTTGATGATCAATTTCCTGCCGTAGCTTCGACGCTTTGCCAATTTTCCAAAGATCGTGAGCCAACGTATAAAGCAAAATGAGACCAACGAAGAAAAGATAGAAACATATGCACATATATAAATAAGCGAGCCCTGTGAACGCGATCGCCACCGGCACCGATATGATCTCTGGGCGCACAAGCGCCAACGAGCCCCAATCCGTTGCATAGTTGTCCGCACCATCCATCAACGGGATCAAACGCACGCCGATCCACTGAAAAAGACCAGCGAACGCCAAACAAATCAGAAAGACTGCCCAGTATGTATACGAAGATGCTTCAACACTGCGTGTCCAGCCATCGTCGCCGCTCATCTGGTCGCCCTTAGGCAAGAGCTGCAACCGCCCCTCATCTTTCCAAAAGACCAGCAGTTCTACCACGAACGCAAAGAACAATGGCATGAACACCATGAAAAGAAGTGTCCAATTCGGGGCCCAAAGGAATCCTACCTGCTTGATGAGGCCATCCACGCGACCGTAAGTTACATTATGAACGCCCGTAAGATACGAGATGAACCCAAGCGCCACAGCGCCGGCAAACACTGAGGCCGGCAAATCCAACGGTGACCCGCGACTAAAAATTGCCTCCGATTTTATCGCCAAGCTTAAACGCCGCACCTGCCCCCGGGCGCCATTGTCTTCTGCCATCTTTGCTGGGGGTTTTATCTCGTCATCATCAGAGGGAGATCGCTCAATATCTAGAGCTTCCGGTGCATCGAACCCCGCTCTCTTGCGCATGTTTCGCCTTTTGGCTGTCAATCGGGATTGTGCAGCACTCAGCTCCACCTGCCATTCGCTGGTTGCCGCTGGATCGTCGCATCCAAAAATCCGCGCGAGCCAATGAATATTATCGGCGCCGATGCCCTTTTCGTTATCTTGAAACCAAAGCTGAACTGTTCGCACATCAATGCCAGACAGATTGGTATCAATCTGTGAAATTGCCTCCGTGAGAAGGTCGGGGGTCCACGGTCCGGGTGGAAATCCATCGTCAACCACGGGCCGTCCGGCCCCCGCAGTGGCTAGCCGTTTAAATAATTCTTTGAAATTACTACCGTCTCTCGGCGGAGGGATAAAATATTTCCCATTCATTTTCAATAACCTGCAGGCGTTCGTTTCGTTTTGTTTCGACCCTTTTCGCATCATAACGTGCCTTCGCTCTGTAGGATAGTACAACTGCAGGGCGTGATCATTCTGAGTGCGAACAAGTTTTTCTAACAAATATGAATTCAAATATTCATTAGAGGGGAACGAAGTGATGAGCACTGACACAAGCGCTCTGATGGACCCGAACACCCTTGATTTAGAGTATGAACTAGGGATGTCAGAGGTCCAAGATAGTATCATACCCAATGCCATGCTTCGTTTTGCAGGAAACGCCTTCCTGTCGTCAGGAGATGGCGCCAGAAAGTCAAAAGTTGGTTCTGTGGTCGAAACAGAACAGGGCGTGCTACTGCTCTGGTTATGTGCTTATCCTCTGCAAGGACAGGACGTTGACATAGTATTTTTGGACGATCAGGGCTTCTCAGAACATGAGGTCAGCGTCTTGATAAACCACAAGGAAAACAAACCTGAATTTGTTATTGGAACCATCGCTTTTGCTGGGAAAACAGCCAACGTGACGCTGTTTGGCTCACCGGCATTTTCATCCAGCTTGATCATAAGAGAACCATTGAAGACAAATCACACCTAGAGCCCCGAGGCACAGGCCTACCAACAGGTGGGGAAACAAGTTTTGAGCGCAGGCGCCCTCAGGCTTTCTGCTTTGGTGCCAGAAACTGTGCGGCAACCCTGCTACACGCCCATCGCGCTAACACCGCATGGTTCTCAGACTGTTTCCCTTGCTCACACCCCTTCCCTGGCTCAGGTTATTGCTATGTATGCCCCCGCCCTGCACAAGGCACATTGTCTTCGTTGATGGTGATGCGGGGGATTTTACGTGCGCCGCACTTTGAGCAGCGGAACCGGGTCTGTAGTTCTGGCCAAGTCAGGTCCTGAGGCAGTTTCGAGGTGTGAATTACGCCATAATGGCCGCAACTGCACCAGAAATTGTAGAGTGCTGTTTGGTCTTTCATTCTCGTCCACGGCATTACGCCAGATAAACAAGCTAGAACAAAGAGTGAACTTAAATCAACCTTGTTCCAAGAATTTATCTCTTGCGATCCATTCAGTGCCAAACAGGGCAGACGTTTCTGTCGTGCCTCATCACGAGCAAATAATTTGCACATCATCACAAGGAAGAGAAGAAAGACGGCACTGCCGTGGGTGATCCCGAAGGGGATCTAGAAAGGGTGGTGTGCCGCAGACGCGGTGCATGCCCTCAAAACTCACCACACAGGAGCAGCCGTTATGCCAAAGATCGATATTTACCAGCACGTCACAGACACGATTATCGCGCAGATTGAGGCCGGCACGCCGCCGTGGCGCAGACCATGGACGGGGGGAGCCGGTGCAGCCGCCCTGCCCTTGCGACACAATGGCGAAGCCTATCGTGGCATCAATATTGTGATGCTATGGGCCTCAGCGGAAATCAACGGGTTTTCATCGGAGCGCTGGATGACGTTCAAGCAAGCGGCAGAGCTTGGTGGCAGCGTCAGGAAAGGCTCAAAATGCGCCCGTTCGGTCTTCTACGGTACGTTTGAGAAAGAGGAAGCACAGACAGGCGATGGTGCAGTTGCAGATGAGGGCAAAACCCGCATCCCATTTGCAAAGTGCAACAATGTCTTCAACGTTGATCAGATCGACGACCTGTCTGACGAATTTTACGTTCTGCCAGAACCCGTACGAGATCTCGGAACCGAAACAGACCCAGAGCTTGAGGCATTCTTCGCGCGCACGGGTGCGGAGATCGTCACGAGTGATGAACCACGTGCCTACTACTGTCATGCTACCGATCAGATTCACATGCCACCGATCCATACGTTCATCAGTGCAGCTCGATATTTTGGGACTTTGGGTCACGAGACAATTCACTGGAGCGGCATAGATACGCGCCTTGGACGCAACAAGAGGCACAAGAACCGCGCAGAGCGGGCGAAGGAAGAAATGTGCGCTGAGATCGGCGCTTGCATCCTAGGGGTGAAACTCGGCATCGAACCCGATTTTGAGCAAAGTGCTGCCTATATAGCATCGTGGCTTGAGGCGTTGAAAAACGACAAAGCGTTGATTTTCAAAGCTGCTTCAGACGCCCAAAAAGCCGTGGATTTCATCATCGACGCAGCATCCGAAAACAGCAGAAACGCACAGATAGCCGCATAAAGGCCCCCTGCCCTCTTGAATGGAGATAGATCAATGAAGGCTAAAACCAAAAGCAATCTGGACGTACAACGCACGCGGATTATGCAGGCTGTCCTAAATGATGTTTATGCGCTTTCTGCCCATCAAACGCCCAAGGTTTCCGCATATTGCGATGGCGAATACTTGGCTGAAAACGGCGGACCGACGCAAGCATTCATCAACGAATGTTTAGGTGTTGATGAAGTGACGTTGCGCGTGAAAATTAACGGAGAGCGCAAAGGCTTTGTGCGCGTGATGTGGGGGAATGGTACCGGCGGCGCTATCTCAGATTTCTCTCAGAACTTTGAGACAGTGCTCACACACGCCTTGAACACGGCCGAATTTCTGGACGTATGAAGAGACATTAACTTCAACCGCAAGCGTGAGCTGGCAACACTTCGATGTCTGCTCTGTGGCTGCGTACTGACGAGCGTCATTCAGAAGCCCGACCAATAGTCTAGGCGGTTCGCTTGCCACCGATCGAGACTGCTCAAACCGAGAAATCAAAAAAGACAAAAGGCGGCTTTGCCGTTCAACGATCCCGGAAGGGATCGAAAAGAGAACTCTTGCCGAACGGCCGGAGGCAAAACCAAAAGTACAAAAGGATGAAACCAATGACAAAACAAGAGAACATTCGCGCATATGAAAAGCGCATCCCTCTCGCGAAACTCACGCTTTCGCCCATGAATCCACGCCAAACCGTCCCCGAAGCCGAGGTAGTTGAACTTGCTGAAAGCATTTGGGAAGCTGGACTGATCCAGTCACTTGCCGGCTATGAAGGAAAGCGCGGTGGTGCAGAAATTCTTGGTGGCGGTCGTCGGTTGCGCGCTTTGAACTATCTTGCGGGGGAGCACCCCAATCTTGAAGAGATGCGGCCTGAGCTCGCAAATCCGCTAGTCTCGTTAGCAAAAGATGCCGAACAAGCACAGGTATGGGCGAACACGGAGAACGTTGCCCGAAAGGCTCTGCACCCGGCACAAGAAATCCGCGCATACAGCCAAATGGACGCGAAAAATACGCCTATGGAAAAGATTGCCCGCGTGTTTGCAGTCACTGAGGTTCACGTCCGCCGCAGGCTCGCCCTGGCCCATTTGCCAACGCCCGTCATCGATGCCCTCGAGGCTGGCGAGATAAACCTGACGATGGCCGCTTGTTTCACGATCTGCGACGACGAAAAGCACAGCCTTGAGGTGCTAGCGCAGGTTCGCAGCGGCCACTATTCCGAATACAGCCTCAGGAATGCACTGAAGCCAGACAGCATTTCCAGTACTGACCGCCGGGCAATTTTTGTGGGTGAAGACGCCTACTTGAATGCCGGTGGCAAGCTGAGCCGCGATCTTTTCGAAGAGAAGACTTTGTTTGACAGCCCCGATCTGTTGAATGAACTTTTCGAGAAAAAGCTGAAGTTCGAAGCAAACAACGTCCGGTCTCAGAATGGCTGGAATTGGGTTGAAGAGATCACCCGCGACTATGTTTGTAGCTACAGCATGGGTCTTGAAAAATATGGGCGTGTTTACCGCGAAGAGGGTCAACTCGATGAAGGACAGACAGCGCGTTACGACGAACTGGCCGCGCTGGCAGAAGCTGGTGATCTAGATGAAGTCAGAGAGAATGAAATGGATGCGCTGCAACAAATCATCGATGGCGAGTTTACCTGCGATCAAAAGCAGTTTGCAGGTGCATATGTTTGTGTCGCGCGTGATGGGACGCTTACGATTTCTGGTGGATATGTGAAGCCTGAAACCCAAAAGGCTGCGGTCGAGGCCGGTATTTTGCCAAAATCAGCATATAGCGCTGGATCATCGGACAAACCAAAGTCACCCATCTCCAACAAGCTGGCGGACGATCTGGCTCGTGTCGTCCGTGGTGCCCGGCAAAATGCGGTTATCAATGACCCAGACTTACTACTGGCGTTGTTGGGATATCAACTTTCACATGAGCTGAATTGGCAGGCCCCCTTTGGGATATCAACATCCGTAGTGCCAAATTGTCCAACAACAGAGGACGAGGGTTACGCTCTCGATGAGCGGCTGACACAGCCTATCAAAGACGACATGTGGGGCAAAGACCTTGCAAAGTCTTTCCGGGCGTTTCGCAAGAAGGGGCCAGAATACGCTCTTGCTGAGTTAGTGCGGCGCCTCGCTGCAAAATACGAAGGTGGCAGCGAGCAACTTCTGGCTATGATCGACAAAGAAACAAAGCCAAGTATACGCGCGGTGTGGATACCAACCGAAAAGAACTTCTTTGGACGTGTTGGTGGGCCCTACATGATCGATCTTTGGGCAGATTTGTTGGAGCTGAAAGCGGATCATCCAACAGCGACAACATTCGCGAAGCTCAAGAAGTTCGAAAAGGCACAAAAGCTGGAGAAGCTATTTGCTGATCCTGAGACGAGAAGCGCGCTAGGCCTCACGAAGTCTCAGTGCGCCCGTATTGCCAAGTGGTTGCCTGAGGGCATGGAGTAATACCAGGTGGGACGTTATGCGCCCTGCCCGCCCGCGTTAACAGACGCTTTTAGCTATCCCATCTGCCAACACCTGCTAACGGCCGTTTAAGGCTGCTAGCAGTTCTCCAGTTCAGAGACTTCGCTGCTTGATGAATAGAATCGGGCTGCGATTGGCTGCCGTGCGCTCGTGAAGACGGAGGTTTCGCCAGACTAGCGAATTTCTAGAGATTTCATTGATGATTGCGGGTTCGTCCCACTAATTCGTTCGCTAGGTAGGAACATCAACCATACGCCTTGGCGTACACAGCAATTATGGGTATCACTTTGACAGCCGTGCAAGTACGAAAACATGTTCATAAACAGCTATTTAGGTTAATACTACGGAACTTTAACTCTAATGATCGCGTCCTGTTCGTTTACTAGCCAATACCCCAGACTTGAGATGTTTGTCCGACGAGACACAAGATGTGGCCCCCTCAACAATCTTTTTGCCGTTGAATGTGCTACACGAAAATATCTTGCCCGACTCGCTTTTCCCCGTTAATGACACTTATATAAAAGAAATCGCGCTAAAAGCGATATTTGAAATGGGCAGGCGGTGGCTATGAGGGAATTTCAGGAAAACGAGGCTACTAAACCTTTCGATGAGATCATCCTCCAACAAGGTGAATTGATTTCTGACAGGCTCAATATGTTGCGTATGGAGCAGTATCCTCCCGATGCTCAGAAGACTTTACGTCAGTTCAGCCTGGCGGAAGTGGCGTACTTCCTCGGTGTGACGCAATCCAACATCAAGAAATTACATCTTGAAGGAAAAGGCCCTGAGCCTACGACGTCATCCTCTGGGCGGCGTAGCTATTCGGCGGAACAGATGCTGGAGTTAAGAACGTATCTCGACAAGCATGGCCGTTCCGGGAAAAAAAGATATGTTCCGCATCGTCAAGAAGGCGAAGATATTCACGTCATATCGGTTGTGAACTTTAAGGGTGGCTCAGGGAAGACAACAACCGCTGCACATCTAGCTCAGCACCTGGCGCTCCGCGGTCACCGGGTTCTGGCCATTGATCTTGACCCGCAAGCCTCGCTTACGGCGCTTCACGGAATTCAGCCGGAGCTAGACGAGGTTCCCTCCCTCTACGAGACATTACGTTATGATGACGAACGGCGTTCCATCACTGAAGTGATCCGAACTACGAATATCCCAAACCTCGATATTGTTCCTGCGAGTCTGGATCTTCAGGAGTACGAGTACGACACACCAGTCGCCTTAACGAGCAAAGACCCGCAGGCTGGCCGCGCTTTTTTCACGCGCATCTCAGAAGCGTTGAAGGAAGTCGATGATCGATACGATATAGTTGTCATCGATTGCCCGCCGCAACTTGGATATTTGACCTTAACAGCGCTTACTGCGTCAAGTTCAGTCCTTATTACTGTCCACCCTCAAATGTTGGACGTGATGTCGATGAGCCAATTCCTCCTCATGCTGGGCGGGATCATGAAGACAATCCGCGATGCGGGCGCTCAGATGAACCTGAAATGGTTTCGTTACCTTGTGACTCGCTTTGAACCAACTGATAGCCCGCAGAAGCAGATGGTCGGCTTCATGCAAGCCATGTTCCCAAGCCAGATGCTTCAATCCCATATGGTTAAATCCACGGCAATTTCTGACGCAGGCATCACCAAGCAAACACTTTATGAGGTTGAGCGGTCCCAGTTTGTACGTGCCACTTATGATCGTGCAATGGATTCGCTCAATGCCGTCAACGACGAGCTTACAGACCTCATTCACGAAGCTTGGGGACGTGGAAAATGAAAATTTTTGACAGCCGTGCAGATTTAGAAGTTGAGATTAAACAACTCCATATTCTGATCTATTTGGAGGTACATCATGGCACGTAAAGACCTCTTAAAAAGCGTAATGGAACCATCTGCAGATAAGGCATCCGATGGCGGTCGTACAAATTATGCCATGCGCGGAGCTTCCAAGTCGATGAAGGTTTCGATTGATAGCTTAGCAGAAGATGCCCGCCGCATGATGGATGGCGAAACGATTGTCGAAATATCGCCAGACCTGATCGACAGCTCCTTTGTCAGTGACAGGCTCGGGCTGGATGACGAAGCGTTTCAAGAGCTCAAGGCATCTATTGAAAAAGGACAGCAAGATACGCCGGTGTTGTTGCGACCCCATCCAGACACATCCGGACGCTTTATGGTGGTTTTTGGCCATCGGAGAGTGAGGGTTGCGAGCGAATTGCAGCGTATGGTTCGTGCTGTCGTCAAGTCCATGGACGATGTTGCGCATATTCTTGCCCAGGGCCATGAGAACACAGCTCGAGCTGATCTATCGTTCATTGAGAAAGCAGTTTTTGCGAGGAACCTAGCAGATTTAGGGCAGCCTAAAGATGTTATTATGTCGGCACTCACTGTAGATGGAACACTTCTGTCGCGGATGTTGTCTGTCTCACAACAAATCCCGCGCGACATCATCGACGCTGTCGGCCCCGCAAAACAAATTGGTCGGGATCGCTGGGAAGGCTTCAAGAAATTATTGAGTGCACCGGCGAATGTAAAACTGGCAAAGCAAGTGGTAGCAGAGCAGAACTTTGCAGAGTTGCAAAGCGATGCACGGTTTGAACTCCTTCTAAGTAAGCTGGCCGAAAAGGGCAGGGCTGTTCGACGGACAACTAAACGCGCAGCACCAGAAAAGCGCACTTGGACGGCCAATGGCGGCCGTATCAAAGGCGTCGTCGGAAAGTCTGGCAAAGCGTTCAGCGTTTCACTGACATCTACAGACGCCTCGGATTTTGGCGACTATCTCGCTGAGAACCTTGACGGCCTCTACAAAGCATTTCTCTCGTCAAAACAGGAGAAGACCAAGTGAAGTAACGGCAAAAGAAAAGCCCCCAAACCGAGCGGCCTGAGAGCTGATCTTATCAATCTGAACAACTGATAGATACCTCTCCCGCGAATCGCTGTCAACAAAACAACACCGATTTGGTGAACGGTATTCTTTTGCCTCCACATAGCAACGGAGGTGGAAATACAGGCATGAAACATAATGGTTGGCGCAAGCCGACACCGGGTCTTGGCATCGCTGAACAGCTTGCCCAAGCCGGTGAAAAGCTAATCGTACCCAAAAAGCAAGCGCTACTGGCCTGCAAACGTGTGGCAGCACATATTGGTCTGAAGGCCAGCGACATGCTGTTGCTCGACACCTTTGGGGCATTCACCCAAGCCCAAGACTGGGAAGAGGGCAGGCGGCCAATTGTGTGGGCGTCTAACGCCTATCTCATGGAACAGACGGGGTTCTCGCTCTCTGCGCTCAAGCGCCACGCCAGGCGGCTTGTTAATGCGGGCGTGATAGCCTTTAAAGACAGTCCCAACGGCAAGCGCTGGGGACACAGGGATGCTGAGGGGCATATTGTGGAGGCTTACGGCTTTGATCTGGCGCCACTGGCGGCGCGCGCGGAAGAATTCGAGATCCTTCACGGACACCTGCAAGCCGAGCGCCAACTTTGCTTGCGTGTGAAGCGTCAGATCACAATCACACGGCGTGTGATCCGGGCTAAACTGGAAGTCGCCCTCGATCGTGCGCTTAACGGCCCCTGGAGTAGCTTCGCAGACGCCTTTCAAGCGCTACTCGACCGGTTACCAAAGCGGACAAAGGGTTCTGATTGGCTCCTCGATCTTCTTCAGCGGTTCTTAGACCTCAAGGAACAGGTTGAAGCTGCTTTTGGGAAGGCCGAAGAAGTTGTTGAAATGCCTGTGGAAAACAACAGTATGGATAAGGTGTATTTACCGACCAACACTATAAAAATGAACCGCAAGCGGTCCAATACTGAACCCCACATACTAGTTACAAATCAACTTCATCCTGTAATTAGTAATTCCTCAGAATCTGAGAAAGCGTCAGATGTGGGTGCAAAACAGGATTCCGAACCGCCTGGTGATACGAAGCACGACGAATGGAGTACAACAGCCAAGAAACCACATGGTACTGTGCTTGATTTGGGAACAGTGATGCAGGCCTGTCCTGGATTTACCCAAATGGCGCGTGACCTTGGCGGCTATATCGAAAATTGGAGCCAGTTACACCGCGTTGCGGGACAGGTGCGCCCGATGGTCGGGGTTTCAGAACACGCCTGGACGGTCGCTCAGGAAAAACTGGGTCCACAGCTGGCCGCAGCCGCTATGGCGTTGATTTTTGATAAGTTCAACGATGGCGAAGTGAGCTCAGCGGGGGGATATCTGCGCGGTATGGTTGAGAAAGCCGGGGCAGGGGAGTTGCATCTGGAAAGAAGTTTCTACGGGCGTTTGAGCGGGAAGGCGGCGTAATGGGTTTTGCCCTATTACAATCCAGCAGCTTTGGTCAAGTTCACGCGGAATCTGTCTTTGCGGCGTTGATACCGACGGGTCATTTCAGCGGAGGCGTGACCGAGATGTTTTTGGACGTAGCGCTCGTCGACCTCAGCGCTCGAAGCCAGACCGGCCCGCAGGGAATGTCCAGAGAACAGGGCAAGGCGTTCCTTTTCAGGCAGGTCGCTCCGAATGCCAGCGTCCAGTACGGTTTGCTTGATCAGCCGCGCCACATGCTTGTCGGAAAGCCGTGCCTCAAGGGCTCTCAAACCATCGCGCGTCGTGCGGACGAACACAGGTCCAGAACCGATCTTGGCGAAGTGCAGCCATTGTTCGAGCGCATGCACAGGGCAGGTTTGCTCAGACGATCCGCGACCAATCTCAACCTCGCGCCAGCCGGTCTTGGCATTCAGTGTGAGAACCGCGCCGTCGGTCAGAATTTCGATCCAGCCACCGCTGTCGGGCGTGTCGTCCTTGTGAATATCAAGGCTCACAATCTCGGAACGGCGGAGACCACCGGCGTAGCCGATCAGCAGGATCGCCCGATCTCGCAGCCCGCGCAGGTCGTAGGGCAGGGTGGCGGCCATGGCGAGAATGTCATCGCGCAGGATAGCTTCTTTCTGCACCGGCGGGCGGGCATGTTTGCGTTTGATCCCAGCCAGCACGGTGATGATATGGCGGTTCTTGCGATCAAGGGTGAACCCGCGTTGTTGGTAGTGCCAGGCAAGACCGGAGAGGCGCCGTTCGATGCTCGTGACCGTGATTGCTGGAATCTTGCCAACGGGTGCCGCCAGATCCGTCAAGTAAAGCCCGATCAATTGCGGGTCGGGGCAGGTGGCTGTGCCTACGGGGTCGCTACCGCCGAGTTGGTCGCGTCCGTCGAACGGGTCCGCCCCATGGCGGCGGCACCAGCGGCCAAAGTGTTTCCAGTCGGCGGCGTAGGCCTTGTTGGTGTTCTCAGACGTCGCGGCCTTGGCGTAATCGCGCGCTGTATCAACAAGGCGATCGAGGGTGCCAGAACCTGCGACATGAGAGGGCAGGGCGATACCATCGCTTTTCGCTTGATCTCTCTCGTCGTCTGGAGCGATGCTAGTTGTACCAGAGTTTGATAATGTCGATTTCTCGTTCTCTGCGGCCATTTTTCAGTGAATCCAGCAATGAAATTGAA